>Ga0187858_10003876_pt1 | contig 14271 bp, 12 predicted proteins | sample June2016WEW_8_15_FD_133015 | JGI IMG/M metagenome (GOLD analysis project Ga0187858, IMG submission 133015) | Peatland microbial communities from SPRUCE experiment site at the Marcell Experimental Forest, Minnesota, USA - June2016WEW_8_150 | ecosystem: Environmental > Terrestrial > Soil >...
CATCTTCACCGGCCGGCGCGACATCATGGGCGACTTCACCAACGGCCGCATAACCCGCATTGCCGCTTTGATCGGGACCGCCGTGGTGCTTGTGCTCAATTTTTTCCTCATCGCGCAGACGTTCGGCCTGGAGATTCCTGGGCTGTCCAGCGCGGGCTGACGGCTCGGAATCCGTGCGGCAAAGCGCCCGGCGCATGGACGAAAGCGGGCAGTTCGTGCTTATTGCCCGCGGGAGGCGAATAGCCGCCAGTCTTCAGCGGCCCGCCACGAGGGAACACGCCATGACGAAATTGACGGTTGCGTCCGCGTTGGCGGCGTTGGCGCTGTTATGGAGCGGCGCCTCGGTCAGCGCCGAGCAATTCGGCACAGTGGAGGAAGCAAGAGCGATGCTCGATCGCGCCGTCGTCGCGCTCAAGGCCGACAAGGCCACCGCGCTGGGCGACTTCAACGACAAGAGCAACAAGCAGTTCCACGAGAACGACCTCTACGTGTTCTGCTTTAGTATGGCGGACGGTAAAACGACCACGCACCCAAATCCCGCGCTTATGGGCACGGATGTTCGCGCCTTTAAGTTCAAAGGCGACCCCCTCGGACAAAGATTATTCGACGCGGCGAAAGAAGGAAGCGTCGCCACAGTGAATTACAACTTCCCGAAACCCGGCACCACCGAACCGGTCCCAAAGGTATCCTTCGTGACACGAGTCGGCGACCAAGGCTGCGGCGTCGGCTACTATAAATGACCGGCCGAACCGCTTTGGCGGCGACGCTCAAAATAATGGCGAGACCGCCGCCGCGGCCTCGCCGATTTCGTCAGACGGTCTTTAAATTCTCGGCGGCCGACTTGCCGGTCTTGCGGTCCACCACGACCTCGAACGCGACTTTCTGGCCTTCTCGCAGCTCGCCCAGCCCAGCGCGTTCAACGGCGCTGATATGGACGAAGACATCCTTGCCACCACCATCAGGCTGGATGAATCCATAACCCTTCTGCACGTTGAACCACTTCACTGTTCCGTTGCTCACGGGACACTCCTTCTTAGAAAACAAGATATGAGCCGCGCAAGTGGCACGACCCGGTTCGCTCGAGATTTTGGTGAAAGATCGTCAGTCAGGCGCGCTATCGTCGCTGCAAGGCCTAGTCGTTCGGCCGAAAAACTCGATTTCGCCTATTTAGCGAGAAGTCGCAAACTTCGCAAGAGCGGGCGAGGCTATTGAGCCGCGCCGCGCGAACTCCGTCTTTGGAGTTCCGATGTCACGCTCAATTCACATTCACTACGGAGTAAACATGCACTACGGAATAAGCTCGCCGATTAGGCCCGCGTCATATTGAGTGAAAAACAGGCGGCCGTCGGACATCGCGGCGATGCATCGCGCGCCGCTTGCTGATGTTGGGATCTCATACTCGGCGATAATGGCGCCGGTTGAGTCCATTCGACCGATCTTGTTTGCGAAATTTTCAGTGAACCAGAGATCGCCGTCGGCCGTCACCGTAACGCCGCGCGCCGACGCATTCGCCGTCGGAATGGCAAACTCGACGACCGTGCCGTCGCGAGCGATGCGGCCAAGCGCGTTGGCGCCGGTCTCGACGAACCAGATGCTGCCGTCGGGATGGAGGACCATGGCGCGCGGCTGGTTGTCGGGGCTCGGGATCGGAAATTCGGTAACCTCGCCGTCCAGCGTCATGCGGGCAACGCGGCTGCCGCCGGCCTCGCTAAACCACAGCGCGCCGTCGCGCGCGACGATAGAGAGCGGCCGGCTTCCCGGCGTCATGCCCGCACCGAATTCGGTGACGCGACCCTCAGGGGTGACCCGCGCGATGCGATCGGCGTTGCCCTCGGAGAACCAAACATTGCCGTCAGGCCCGAGAACAATGCCATCTGGACCCGAATTGGCTGTCGGTACCGCGAATTCCGCAATTTCTCCGTCCAAGGTGATGCGCCCAATGCGGTTGCCCTCTTTCTCGGTGAACCAGAGATTGCCGTCGCCGCCGACCGCGATACCGACCGGCACGCTGCCGGCGGCGGGAAGGGCGAACTCGCGGAACGTGCCGGCAGCAGGATCGAAGCAGCCGATTTTCGACGCGCCGCTCTCACAGAACCACAGATTTCCGTCGGGCCCTTCGACGGCAATGTAAGGCTTGCTGTCGGGCGTAGGAATCTTGTGTTCGCGGATCACGGGCTTCGCGCGCGCGCGCGACGCGGACGATTTGGCCGGAACCCCACTGTTGGGCATGAGCATCTATCCTTGTAATTCTCCTATGCGCTTCGCACCGTTTGCGGCCTGCCAGATGCGCGCCGGCGTCAGCGGCATGTCGAGGTGCTCGACGCCGAGGTCGCGCAGCGCATCGAGCACGGCGTTGACCACCGTCGGCGGCGCGGCGATTGTTCCCGCCTCGCCGATGCCTTTGACGCCGAGCGGGTTGGTCGTGGCTGGAATTTCGACAAACTCGGAAACGATCTGCGGGAAGTCGCCGGCACGCGGCATGCCGTAGTCAAGGAAGCTCCCGGTTAAAAGTTGGCCAGACTTTTGGTCGTACACGATATTCTCGAACAGCGCCTGCCCTACGCCCTGCGCGATGCCGCCGTGAATCTGCCCCTCGCAGATCATCGGATTGATCGCCATCCCGAGATCGTCAACGGCGGCGAAGCGATCGATGCGGATGGCGCCCGTTTCCGGGTCGACCTCAACCTCACAGACCTGACAGCCGTTCGGATAATTGGGTGCGCCGCCAGGAACGCCCGACCAAGTGCCAACCCCGTCGAGGCCGAGACCGAGCTTCAGGACCGGCCCGGCCGGAGCAAAAAACGCGCGGGCCACGTCGCCGATCGACATCCGCTTGTCGGTCCCCATCACTGTGTAGGTTCCGGCGCTGAACTCAACGTCGCCAAGCGCCGCCTCCATGAGCGCGGCGGCCATTTCCTTCCCGCGGGCAATGACCACATCGGCGGCATTGCGCAGCGCATTGCCGCCGACCAAGGAGCTTCGGGCCGCAAACGTGCCGCGGCCGAACATCACTTTCTCGGTGTCGCCCTGGATGTAGTTGATAGCTTCGAACGGCACGCCCAGCCACTCGGCGACGAGTTGCGCGAATGCGGTTGCATGCCCTTGTCCGTGCGAATGGGTACCGGCGACGATCGTCACCATGCCGCCCGGATCGAACCGTATCTCCATGCGTTCGTTGAATACCCCGCCGAGCTCGATGTAGGGCGTGACGGCGCGGCCGCGCAGCTTGCCCCGCCGCTCGCTCTCTTTGCGCCGCGCGGCAAAGCCGTTCCAGTCGGAGAGCCTGAGGCATACATCCATCAGCTTCTCGAACTCGCCGCTGTCGTAGGTGTGATGGGTCGGCGTGTGATACGGCAGCGCTTCCGGCTTGATCAGATTGCGCCGGCGCAACTCGACCCGATCGATGCCAGTGACCTGCGCGGCGCGCTCGACCAGGCGTTCGATCAGATAGATCGCCTCCGGCCGCCCAGCGCCGCGATAGACCGAGGTCGGCGTGGTATTGGTGAACACGGCGTTGGTTTTGATGTCGATCGTCTGCACGTCGTAGAGGCTGGGAATGAACATCAGCGACCAGAACAGCGGCGCCGTCGCTGCCGCCCACCAATAGGCGCCGAGCGCCTGATAGGCGGTCGACCTGATGGCAAGAAATTTTCCGTTCCCGTCAAGCGCAAGCTCGCCGTAGACGACCTGATCGCGCGCGTGATTATCAAGAAGCAGGCTTTCGCTGCGCGTCGCCGTCCATTTCACCGGCCGCCCGCAACGCTTCGCGGCCCACAGCACCAGGATGTCATCGGGATAGAGGTTGGCTTTCATGCCGAATCCACCGCCGACGTCGGGCGAGAGCACCCTGATCTTTGACTCGGGCAAGTGCAGTGCAGCCGACACAGCGGCCCGCACGCTGTGCGGATCCTGCGACGTGGTGTAGAGCGTGAATTTGCCGTCCGCGGCGTCGTGTACACCGACCGCGCTGCGCGGCTCGATCGGGTTTGCGGTAATGCGGTTGTTGACCAGCCGAACCTTGGCGACGTGCTTCGCCTTGGCGAACGCGGCATCCGTTGCGGCCTTGTCGCCAAACCCAATCGTCACTGCAACGTTGCCGTTCGGGCAATCGTCCCAGATTTTCGGCGCCCCGGGTTGCGCTGCCTGCTCAAGATCGACGAGCGCGGCCAGCGGCTCGTAGTCCACGGCCACGAGCTCGGCGGCGTCGCGGGCTTCCGCCTCAGTGTCGGCGACGATGAAGGCAACATGGTCGCCGACGCAGCGGACACGGTCGGCCAGTAGCACCGGCCGGGTCGTCGGGAATCCCTTCGGCCCGCCCCAGGAATCGGGCATGAAAAACGGCGGAACGCCGCTGATCTTGTCAGTGACGGCGTCGGCGCCCGTGAGCACGCAGAGGACGCCAGGCGCGGCCTTCGCCGCCGTCACGTCGACGCTCTTAATGATTGCGTGCCCATGCGGCGAAAGAACCGCCACGCCATAACATTGGCGGGGAAGCGTGAGATCGCCAACGAATGCGCCGGCTCCGGTCGTGAATCGCTGATCCTCGACCCGGCGGACGGCCTGTCCGATTCCAAATTTCGCCATGGCGTTCCCTCTTCGCACTTTTTTGTCGTTCGTCGTCATAACTGAGATCGATCAAGCCGCGCTCAGGCGCAGAATGCGCCGTCAACCATGAGCGCGGTACCGCTGGTATAGCTGCTGCGATCGGAGGCCAGAAAACAAACGGCCTGCGCGATCTCGTCCGGCACCGCATGGCGGCCGAGCGGTATCTGCTCGTCAAACCACTGCCCGGCGTCGCGGCCCATGAGTTTGCTCATGGTCTTCTCGGCGGTGCGCATGAACACGTTATCGACCGGGCCGGGATTGACGCTGTTGACGCGGATGCGCCGCGGAGCGACCTCCTTGGCGGCGCAGCGCATCAAGCCCATCAGCACATGTTTAGCGGCGACGTAAGAACAATTACCGGGCACGCCTTTCACGCCGACGATGCTCGACGTAATGATGATGCTGCCGCCGTCGTTCATTTGCGGGAGGGTGTATTTACAGGCGAGGAAACAGCCGCGCACGTGCGTGGTGATAATTTGGTCAAACAAATCCTCGGGATATTCGGTGATCGGCATCAAGGGACCGTCGTTGCCCGCATTGCTGAACAACACATCGATCTTGCCCCAGCGGGCAACCGTTTCGCCGACATATTTGCGGGTCTGAGCAGCATCGGTGACATCGGCGGCGACGAAGGCCGCCTTTTCGGTTCCGAGCTTCTGGACGGTGCGCGCAAGCTTGTCGGCGTCGAGGTCCACGAGCATAACCCTCGCGCCCTCGGCAAGCAGCGCTTGGACGGTAGCGAGCCCAATGCTGCCGGCCCCGCCGGTCACGATGCAGGTTTTTCCTTCGACTAATCCCAAGACTTCCTCCTTCTACGTTGGCTGCTGTGAATGCCGCCTGTTTTCTCAGGTATTTGCTTACGAGCGCACGCCCTCGGATGGCCTGCGCACGCGCCGGTTCAGATCAACCTAGAGCTATTCGAGCATGGGTCTTCCCGGAAGTCGACGCCACGCCGACGTATACGACGCACGGTTGAGCATCAGGCGCAAGCATGCAGCGCGGCGAACTAGTTGACGACCTCGTGCCCGGTCTTGATACGTTGGAGAAATAGAGAGTCGGCGGGCTTAACCTATGTTGCCCGCGTAGAGAGAGGAAAATATAATGATGGCGTCGACTCTGCCCCTCTACGCCGGCGATCGGCCTCCTGGGGATTACGACCGGGCCCCCGAGTATGCCGAGATGACGCGGGAGACCGATGTCGCGGTGCCGATGCGCGACGGGGTGAAGCTGTCGGTGGACGTCTACCGGCCGCCGGCGAGTGGTCGCTTTCCAGCGCTGCTTGCCTTCGCCGTCTACAACAAGGACATGCAAGGCCCGGCCTGGGCGGAGACGTTGCCGCCGCAGCCGGCTTGGACCGCGCTGTGGATGGGACCGATGGAAGCCGGCGATACCCGCTTCTTCGTTTCGCGCGGCTATGTGCATGTCATCGGCGGGCCACGTGGCATCGGCAAATCGGAAGGCGGCGGCTCGCGCGAGTGGGACTGCTACGACCTCATCGAGTGGATTGCCGCGCAGCCCTGGTGCGACGGCAATGTCGGCATGGTCGGCATTTCCGGTTTTGGCGCCGAGCAGCTCGCGGTCGCGCGCCAGCAGCCGCCACATTTGAAAGCCATCTTCCCGTTCGACCCGCGCGGCGCCTACGGCCACCTTGGCGGTTTCCGTCACGAATATCCCGGCGGCGTGGTGCACGTCTTCCGTTACATGCTCGGCCATTTCTCCGCCATGCATCAGAACCGCGGCCGGCCCGGCACCTTGCCGCCGCAGCGCGAGGAATGGTGGCGTGAGGCGATGGCCAATCCGGATTACCGGATGTACCCGCACGTCTACAACGTCATCGCCCAGAAGGGCGAACACATGCCGCCCTATTTCGACGTGCTGATCAATCCCTACGACAACGACGAGGCGGTCGCCGCCAGCGAGGCGAGCTTCGGCAAGATCAAGGTGCCGACCTATACCGGCTCGGGCTGGTACGGTTACACTTACAAGACTCATCTGAACGGCGCGGAGACGTATTTCGAAAAGACCGAGGCGCCGAAGAAAGTGACCTTCCTTGGACCGGCTCATTTGGAGCGGCCGTTCCACACCATGCACGGCGAGATCCTGCGCTGGTACGATCACTGGCTGAAGGGGATCGATACCGGCATCATGGCGGAGCCGCCGGTGCGCTACTGGCTCATGGGCGCCAACGAATGGCGCACCGCCGAAGCCTGGCCGCCGAAAAATGTCGAATGGACCAAGCTCTATCTGCAGAGTTGGCAACGGCTTGTAGCCGATGCGCCGAAGCCGGCCAGCGCCGACGATTTCGTCCCGCCGGATTCGTTCCTGCAAATGCCGCTGAGCCAGACCAATCGCGTCGAACGGTTGCGTTACATGACCGATCCGCTGACCGAGGCTGTCTCAATCGCCGGCCCGTCGGTGCTCTCGCTTTACGCATCGATCGATCATGCCGACACCAACTGGATCGTCGTTCTCAAGGATATCGGTCCGGACGTTTCGGTGCGGACCGCTCGCGAGGGCGAGCGGCAATTGCCGGAAGAGCTCCCCGAGCGCGAACTCACGCGCGGTTGGCTGAAAGCGTCGCATCGCGCGATCGACGAGAAGCGCTCACGCCCCGGCCGTCCCTGGCATCCGTTGACCCGCGCCGCGCAGAAGCCGGTGACGCCGGGCGAGATCGTGGAATATCAGATTGAAATTCTCGCGACGGCCAATTGCTTCCGGCGCGGCCATCGCATCGCCATCGACGTCACCGCGCTCGACGTTCCGACCGGCGTTGCCGGCGCCACCAACGCCGAATACGTCCCCTACCACATCTGCTCCAGCCGGACAGTCGTGCACAACGTCTTCCACGATCCCAAACGGCCCTCGCATCTCCTCTTGCCGGTGCTCACAAAAGCATAGCGGCTCCCCTCTCGGCGGCGGCCGCTCGAACCCGACGCCTTATTCCGTGACCAGCTTTCAATCGAGCGGTTGAGCGTTGACCGCAAAGTGCCTTACGCTTGTGCGGGCGAGCGCGGCGCATCGCGAAAACCGGGCTCTCACGTCAAGAAGCACGAGGTGCGGGAGGTGCTATCTATGCGGATTATCGATCTTTCGGTTGCGCTCAAGGCTGGAATTGCTTCGGATCCTCCGAGCATGCTGCCAAGCATCGAGTATCGGGACCATAAGGAAGGCGCCAAGGAATTCGCGATGATGTTTCCCGGGCTCAAGCCGGAGCAGCTTCCGGCCGGCGAAGGGCCCGCGATGGAGCAAGTCACCATCACCACGCACAACGGTACCCATCTCGACGCGCCGTGGCATTTTGCCAGCACGATGGACGGTGGCAAGCCGGCGCTGAAGATCGATCAAGTTCCTCTGGAGTGGTGTTTCTCCGCCGGAGTGAAGCTCGATTTCCGCGGCAAACCGGACGGCTATGTTTGCAAGGCCGATGACGTCAAGCGCGAGCTCGACCGCATCGGTTACGCGCTCAAACCGCTCGACATCGTGCTCGTCAATACGTCGGCGGCGGCCGCGTATGGCGGACCCGATTTTCTGGACAAGGGCTGCGGCATGGGGCGTGAGGCCACGCTCTTTCTGCTCAAACAGGGCGTCCGCGTGACCGGCATCGACGGCTGGAGCTGGGATGCGCCGTTCTCGTTCACGCGCAAGCGGTTTGCCGAAACCAGCGACGCGAGTGTCATTTGGGAAGGCCACAAAGCGGGCCGCGACATCGGCTACTGCCATATGGAGAAGCTCACCAACCTCGATCAACTGCCGCCATTCGGTTTCAAGGTGTGCTGCTTCCCGGTAAAGATCGAGGCGGCCTCGGCCGGCTGGACACGCTGTGTGGCGCTCCTCGATAGCTGAGATATGGCTACGTCTGCGCTGAAGTCCTTGCCGACAGGAGAGCTCGATGGACCGGTTCAGTTTCGGCCCGCGTGATAACAGCATCATTCAGATCGCCTATACGGTTGCCGATATCCAGGAGGGCATGCGCCACTACACGGATCTACTTCACGTCGGTCCGTGGTTCCTGGTCGGCCCGTTCGTGCCGCCCCAAGGGGTCTATCGTGGCGCGACAACCAAGATGAAAGTCTGCCTCGCGCTCGCCTTTGCCGGTCAGGTCATGATCGAATTGATCGAGCAGCACGACGAGGAGCCGTCCGTCTTTCGGGAAACGCTGAAGGCGCGGGGAGCCCACGGCTTTCATCATTGGGCGATCGGCGTCCGCGATTTCGAAAAGGCTGCGGGGCAATACAGATCGCGCGGATACCAGGAGGCATTCTCGGACAGCGCCCCGATGGGATTTCGCGTCGTCTATTTCGACACCTCGCGCGATCTGCCGGGCATGCTTGAAATCATCGAGATGAACGCCGATGCCGAAGAAGGATTTCACAAAATGTATCAGGCCGCCCAGGAATGGGACGGAAAAGCCCATATAGTGCATCGCCTCGAACCGAGGCAGCCGGTATGAGTCGATTGTTCAAGGCGCCGTAACGGATGAAGCCCGCGTCCTTCGATTATATTGTCGCCGAGAGCATCGAAATGGCGGTCGCGTCGTTGGCGGAGGCAGGCCCCGACGCCAAGATCATCGCTGGCGGACAGAGCCTCGTGCCGATGCTTAATTTCCGCTTGCTGCGGCCGTCGCTTCTCGTCGACATCAACCGGATCCCCGGCTTGGCCTCCATCGAGGAGACCGAGACAGGTATCCGCGTCGGCGCGCTCACGCGGCACCATCAACTTGAGATGTCGCCGATCATTGGCCGGCATCTGCCGGTGCTGTCTTGCGCGATGACGCACGTCGCGCATTTGGCGATCCGCAACCGTGGCACCATCGGCGGTAGCCTGTCGCACGCCGACCCGGCAGCCGAGCTGCCGATGATGGCGCTCTTGCTCGACGCCGCGCTTCACATCGCCTCGGCGTCCGGCAAGCGCACCGTCGCCGCGCGCGACTTTTTCCTCGATGCGCTGACGGTCGATCTGGCCGCCGGCGACATGGTCACCGAGATCATGCTACCGAAATTGCCGCCGCGGACCGGTTGGGGCTTCGAGGAGGTTGCGCGCCGGCATGGCGATTTCGCGCTCGCCGCGGTGGCGGCGACATTGACCGCGTCCGGCGGCGTCATCGCGCAAGCGCGCATCGCTTTGACCGGCGTCGGTCCAACCGCGCTACGCGCCCTCGCGGCCGAAGCGTTGCTGGTCGGCCAATCGCTCGAACCGAAATTGACCAGCCACGCGGTCGAGGCGGTCCGCGCCGCCATTGCGCCCGATACCGATCTACATGCGTCGGCGGATTACCGGCGCCATCTCGCCGGCTCGCTGACCCGTCGGGCGCTCGTAGCTGCCTGGCGGCGCGCCAATGAAAGCGCCGCATGAACAAGACCCGCGATATCACAGTGACCGTCAACGGCGACGCCCGTAAGGCCGCGGTGGAGCCTCGGCTTTTGCTCGCCGATTTCCTGCGGCAATCGCTCGGCCTGACTGGCACCCATGTCGGCTGCGAGCACGGCGTCTGTGGGGCCTGCACCGTGCTGGTCGACGGCGACAGCGTGCGCTCGTGCCTGATGTTCGCGGTGCAGGCCGACGGCCGCAAGGTCGAGACGGTGGAAAGCCTCGGCCGCATCGGGCAGATGAACGCGTTGCAGCGATCGTTTCACGAGCATCACGCGTTGCAATGCGGCTTCTGCACGCCGGGGATGCTGATCACCGCCACCGACCTCATCAAAAAATATTCGCTCGCCACCGATGACGACATACGCGAAGGTTTGTCCGGAAATTTGTGCCGCTGCACCGGCTACGAGCATATCGTCAAGGCGATCCGCGCGGTCGTCGACGGCAAAGCCGGAGACACGCGATGAAAATGCACGTCCTGTCCGGCGGCCGCCTGCGCCTGCGCAAGACCATGTATGACGCAAACGCCGTCCGCGGCGAAACCATGGACGTGCCGGTATCCTGCATTCTTCTACGCCACAGCCAAGGCAACATACTGTTCGATACCGGCTGTCATCCGGCAGTGGCGGAAAATGCCGAAGCGCATTGGGGCCGGCTTGCCAAAGTCATGACTCCTGTCATGAAGCCTGGTGACAACGTCATCGCCGCCCTGGCCGGCGTCGGCTTCACATGCGACGATATCGATGTTGTGCTGTGCTCGCACCTGCACGCCGACCATTGCGGCTGCAACACGTTCTTCAAGCGCGCGACATTCGTCATTCATGCAAAGGAAGTCGCGGCGGCGCGTGCGCCGGACGCCGAAGCCACCGGCTATCTGGCCAGCGAGTGGGAGCAGCCGGCGCCGATCGATATGATCGACGGCGAGCGCGATCTGTTCGGCGACGGACGCATCGTGCTGATTCCCCTCCCCGGCCATACGCCGGGAACGACCGGCGCGCTGGCGACGCTGGACAAATCCGGGACTTTCTTTCTTGCCTCCGACACCGTGAGCCTGCGCTCGACGCTCGATACCGGCATCATTCCGCGCAACACGTGGAACGCCGACGCGCTCGCCAAGTCGCTGACCGAGGTCCGCCACATCGAAGCCGGCGGCGCCACGGTGCTGTGCGGCCATGACGACGCGCAATGGGCGACCTTACGCAAAGGCGCCGACGCCTATGAATGACGCGCCCGAAATATACACTCGGCCGAAGATCGTCGGCGCGCGCATCAAGCGAACCGAGGACCCGCGCCTCCTCACCGGGGTCGGTGCCTATACCGACGACCGCCAATCGGCGAGCGCACTGCACGTCGCGTTCCGCAGGAGCGATCAATCGCACGCGCGCATTCGCGCGATCGATTGTTCGCCTGCGCGCAACGCGCCCGGCGTCGTCGCGGTGTTCACCGCCGAAGATTTAGCCGATCTCGTCATGCCCATCGTCGCGACTTCGCGCATACCAAATTACTACGCTACGCCGATTCTGCCGCTCGCGCGCGGCAAGGTGCGTTATGTCGGCGAGCCGGTCGTCGGCGTCATCGCCGACAGCCGCTACCACGCCGAAGACGCGATCGAACTCGTCGCGATCGATTACGAGCCGCTGCCGCTAGTCACCGATCCGGAGGAGGCGGTGCGCTCCGGAGCGCCGCTGCTGCACGAAGAGGCCGGCACCAACGTGCTGGTGAGCCGCGAGTTCAAACGCGGCGACGTCGACGACGCAATTGCTTCCGCGCCGGTGCGCGTCCAGGGGCGCTTTCGCATGCGCCGCAAGACCGCAATGGCGATCGAGCCGCGCGTGTGTCTCGCCGAGTATGAGACAAAACATGAGACGCTGACGCTCCATTCGGCCACGCAAGTGCCCGGGATCGTGCGCGACGCGCTGGCGCTGGCGCTCGGCATTCCCGGCAACCGGATTCGCGTTGTCGCGCCCGACGTGGGTGGCGGCTTCGGCGGCAAGGGATCGCTCTATCCGGAGGAAATCTTTGTCTGCGCCGCGGCGCGGCGGCTAGAGCGTCCGATCAAATGGACCGGCGACCGCATGGAAGACCTCGCCGCCACCAGCCAGGGCTTTGATGAAATCGTCGATGCGGAATTGGCCGTGGACAACGAGGGCCGCGTGGTTGCGCTGCGCGCGGACGTCATCGGCGACGTCGGCGCTTATTCGATTTATCCTTGGACGGCGGCGCTCGAGCCGGTGCAGGTGGTGAGTTTTCTGCCCGGGCCCTATCGTGTCCCGCACTATCACGGCTGCGTGCGGGCGGTGGCGACCTCGAAGGCGCCAACCGGGCCTTACCGCGGCGTCGGCCGGCCGATCTCGACCTTCGTCATGGAACGGCTGATGGATATGGCGGCGGCCAAAATCGGCATCGACGCCAAGGAAATCCGGTTGCGAAATCTGGTGCCCACCGCCGAGCTTCCCTACAAGGTCGCTTCCGGCATCGTCTGGGATAAATCCGGCTTTCAGGAATGCCTCAACATGGCGTGCGACGCGATCGGATACGACACGCTCCGCGTCAGGCAGGAGGAGGCGCGCGCCGCCGGCCGCTGGACCGGAATCGGTATCGCCTGCTACGCGGAATTGACTGGCATCGGCTCGCGCATCTCCGTCGCACCGGGCATGCCCATCCAGACCGGCACCGAAACCGCGATCATCCGCATCGACGATACCGGCGGCGTTACCGCTTCATTCGGCGTTGCCTCGCACGGCCAAGGCCTCGAGACGACGCTTGCGCAGGTCGTTGCCGAACATCTCGGCGCCAGTTTCGATGACATTCGCATTGTGCACGGCGATAGCGCCGCCGTGCCCGGGGCAACAGGCACCTATGCCAGCCGCAGCATGGTGCTCGCCGGCGGCGCGGCGACGCTCGCGGCGCAGGCGGTGCGCGAGAAAGTGCTCAATGCCGCCTCGCACCTTCTCGAGACATCCGCCGCCGACCTCGTCGCCGAAGACGGCAAGGTCACCGTCGCCGGCACCGACCGTTCGATTACATTTCGCGAGGTTGCACGCTCCGTCTACTCAGAAATCGACCAATTGCCACCGGGTGCACGCGACGAACTCGCTGCGACCAAGACCTACGATCCGGTATTCGGCACTACGACGTCGGCGACGCATATCGCCACCGTGGAGATTGACCCGGAAACCTATGAGGTCCGCGTCGATCGTTTCGTGGTTGCCGAGGATTGCGGCAGGCTCGTCAATCCGCTGATTGTGGACGGTCAGGTGCACGGCGGCGTCGCGCAGGGCATCGGCGCCGCGCTCTACGAAGAAATCGTTTATGACGAGCAGGGTCAGATCACGACCGCGAGCCTGGTCGATTATCTGGTGCCGTCGGCCTGCGAGATCCCGTCTATGGACGTCCTACACCTCGAAAGCGCGTCGCCGACCACGCTCGGCGGCTTTCGCGGCATGGGTGAAGGCGGCACCATCGGCGCGCCAGCGGCGATCGCGAACGCGCTCGCCGATGCGTTGTCGCCGCTCGGCATTGAGATCAACGAGCTTCCCGTAACGCCGGAGCGTTTGTTCCGCCTCATCGAGGCGGCCCGGCGCAAGGCGAAAACATGAAAGAGCGAACATGGATTTAGGCCTGAAAGGAAAGACCGCGTTGGTGACGGGTGCGGCCAGCGGCGTCGGCCGCGAAATCGCGCTGAGTCTTGCTGCCGAAGGCGCAAACGTCGCCGTCAATTACCGCAGCTCCGCCGAGGAGGCGGAAGCGTTGGTCGCTGAAATCACGAGTGCGGGCTGCAAGGCGAGAGAGTACAAGGCCGACGTTGCCGATTTTGCCGGCGTCAAGACGATGGTCGAAGCGATCGTCAAGGATTTCGGCGGCCTCAGCATCCTGATCAACAATGCCGGTCTGGCGCTGCGCCAGCGCTTCATGGAGACCAAGCCTGAAGACTGGCATCGCCAGATCGACGCCTGTCTCTACGGCGCGATCCATTGCTGCTACGCCGCCGCGCCGCATCTTGACGCCGCCAAGAACGGCCGCATCGTCAGCGTCATCGGCGATTCCTCGCGGGTCGGCGAATCGGGTTTGGCAATCGTTTCTGCTGCTCGCGCCGGCGTCGTCGCGTTGATGAAATCGCTGGCGCGCGAGTTCGGTCGCTCCGGCACCACCGCGAACACCGTATCGCTGGGACTGGTCGAGACACCGCACGACAAGGAATGGGTCGACGCCAACCGCGAAAAGCTGGTCAAGCTGTATCCGGTGCGCCGTCTCGGCCTGCCGGGCGACATCGCACCCATGGTCACGCTGCTGGCCTCG
>Ga0187858_10003882_pt1 | contig 14254 bp, 14 predicted proteins | sample June2016WEW_8_15_FD_133015 | JGI IMG/M metagenome (GOLD analysis project Ga0187858, IMG submission 133015) | Peatland microbial communities from SPRUCE experiment site at the Marcell Experimental Forest, Minnesota, USA - June2016WEW_8_150 | ecosystem: Environmental > Terrestrial > Soil >...
ATAAACAACCGTCGCCAGTGTGGTCGAATCCACGGCGGTAACGTTCATAGGAGACCTCCATGGGAGGCCTCTGGCCCCTGAAACAGGATAGCATTATTATGTTTGTTAAGTGAACAGTATTGCACCTAGATCAGCGGCTGTCTGTTTTGCCGCAAGCCACTCCTTCAGGGGCAGCCGGCCACGCAGCATCAGCCGGTCACGGGCGGCCGCTATGGCGTCGTGAGTCGAGGCAGTTGGTTTGTCGTATGCGGCTTCGGTCGCCTGAAAAAGCGCGTTCCGCTGCGCCTCCACAATCATTGCGACAAGCGGCCACAGGTCGTCCGCGTCTGCCTTCTCTAACGCTTCGATGTATCGGGTCCGGTCGTCCCTTTTCACTACCAAGGGGAACCATTCAGCTTTAATGAACAGCAGACTTGCAATCGCACGAGCCACGCGGCCGTTACCGTCCGCGAATGGGTGGATCTGCGCGAAGCGATGGTGAAGCCAGCCGGCTTCCACCTCCACCGGCACACCTCTTGCCTCATGCTCGGTGTGCATCTGTAATAGCCCATCCATCTCGGAGGCAACTTGCTCCGGAGGGCAATACTCATGCACGGACCCATCTGGCCGGGTTGGATTGTTGGGGGTGTCCTTATAGCGGCCCTTTTCGAGCGGTTTCTCGAAGGTCCGGCTGGTCGACTACGGTATAAGTATCCTGATTGCGCAACAGTGCAGCGTGCAGTTCCTTGACGTAGCTCGTCGAAAGCCGCCGTTGTCCTCCCACAAAGTCGAACATCCCCTCAAGGGCGTCGTAGTGATCCTGAATGATTCGCGCGACCAGTGTCGGGTCTCGATTGCTTGCGCCATGCGGGATTAATGCCGCCTCAATGCCCTTTTCGATTAGTGTCCGCGTGACGCCGCGATCCAGCGTATAGACGTTTTCGATAATGCCCGTCTCGATGGCCCACTCACGCCGCAGCCGTTTATCGAACTCGTCCAACGTGCCACGCTCGGCCAGGTCGCTCTTTTGGTCCGCCCAGACGCGTCCAAGCGCTTCCAACTCTCGATCGGTCAGAGCCGTTGGATCGTCCCCGAAGTCGGTAATCGGATGCCATCTGTACACAGCCGGCATGCCTAATTATCCTATGCCGCCTGCCTCACCCTCCGCAGGCCCGCCGCAGCGCATCCCCCAGCTTCTCCAACTGTTCCCCTTCCACCTTCTTCCCCCCAGCCGTGACATAGAACACGTCGATAGCCTTGTGTGCCTCCGTGTCGATCAAGACCACCTCGATATTACAGCCCTGAGCCGAAATGGCCGCCGCCAGATCGTACAGCAGCCCCGGCCGGTCCTGCGCCACGATTTCAACCAGCGTGGCGCTCTCCGACGCCCGCGGATTGAAAGAAACCGTCGTTCGAACGAACGAATTGCGGCTGGGCGGCGCGGGCTTAGGGCGGTGTTGCAGAAGCTGCCGCACGTCCAGACGGCCGAGCACCACCCGCTCCACGGTGGCGCGCAGACGGTCCATCTCGGTGGGGTTCAGCTCCAGCGTGCGCGTGGGATCGGCAAACGTGAAAGTGTCCAGCACGGTTCCCTGCTGGTTCGAAAATGCCTCCGCCTTCAAGATATTCATGCCGAAACTGGAGAGCGTGCCGGCCGCTGAAGCGAACAGAAACGGGCGGTCGCCGGTCACCAGCGTCAGGCGATAGGCAGCTTCCAGTTTCTCCAGCGCCACACCTACGCCGCGCTGCCGGAACACTCCGTCCAGGCGCAGGTGTGCCTCCATCTCCTCCGCCGTGTGAGTGAGCGCATAGCGCCTGGGGAGACCCGCGAGAAAGGCGCGCTTCTCGGGCGCATCGTCCGCGGCGCTCTGTATGCGTTCGGTTTCCAGCTCGCGCGTCAGCTCGTTGTAAGTCACCAGGTAGAGCTGCCAGAGTACCTCGGCGCGCCAGGGTGTCATTGCCGTAGGATTCACCGCGCTGATGTCCGCGTACGTCATCAGCGTCAGCGCTTTTAGTCGCTCCACTGTTTCCACGCGCTGCGCCATTTCCCGAGCCGTGGCCGGGTCCTGCAAATCGCGCGAGTTCATCACGGTGGACATATCCAAATGGCGCCCGATGAGAAAACGCGCCAGCTCGCGCTCAGGCTGGGGCATATGGATGCGCTCCATGGCGGGTTCGGCGCAATGAAGCGACGCCTCCGCGTGCCCGCCGTTCTTTCGCGCCTTCCCTACGTCGTGAAACAGCAGGGCGAAAAGCAGCAGTGCGGGATCCTCCATCTCCGACAGAAGATCGCCATAGCGCTTGCCGCCCGCATCGCGCGTGTTGCGCAAACCCGCCAGCACTTGCAGAGTGACCAGGGTATGCTCATCCACCGTGTAGCGATGGTAGAAGTCCCGTATGACCAGGCACTCGATCTGTCCCAGTTCGGGAAAGACGGCGCGCAGCACTCCGGTATCATGCATGCTCCGCACGGCCTCCGCGGCGTATGGCAGCGAGAATATCTCCTTGAGGGCCGGCCACACGGGCCGCGACTCGGCAAACCAGCTCGAGAACTGCGGCAAGACGGCGGCCAGCCGCTGCTCGGTTTCCGGCGAGGGCCGTATCCCGTGGCGCGCCACGAATTGGAACAGGCGCAGCGCCAGTTCCGGCTCGGCTTCCAGCCCGTGCGGCACGCGCAAGTGGACCCGCTCCCGCGACACTGTGAAATCGGCGTTGGAAAGGCGCGTCCGCCAATCCTTGAACTGCGCGAACAGCGAACTGTTTTGCGCCTCACTGGATTCCAACTCGCGCACCGCCGCGCGATAGACATCCCGCGCCTGGCGGAAATACTCCCGCATCCACGCGGCCGCGCCCGGCGCCTGCCATTGTTCCGCGGCCTCTTCCTGGGCCTCGAAAGTGAGCGCATTGTTGTCCCGTCCCGCGCGGCCGTGCAGATAGCAGCGCAGGCGCGCCAGGAAGAGAAATGCCGGCTGCGCCTCCGCGGCCGTCGCGCCGCGTATCTGGGCCAGCCAGCGCACCAATTGATAGTCGCGCAACCCGCCGGGAGTGTCTTTGATATTCGGCTCCAGGTGATAGTAAGTGTTCTGATACTTCGCGTGGCGTTCGTGTGTGAGACGCGCCAGGTTGCGGATCAACCCCTCTCGCTGCGCGTGCAGGAAGCGCGGCAGCTTCTCCACAAAACTGGCGTACAGCAGGCGGTCTCCGGCCAGGAACCGCTGATCCAACAGGCTGACGTTCAGCTCAATGTTCCGATCGTGCAGCTCGGCGCATTCCGCCGGCGTGCGGATGGAATGGCTGAGCCGCAAGTTGGAATCCCACAGCGTCTGAAGAAACGCGCCGATCCGTTCGCGGGCCTCCTGCGCCACGCGGTCGCTCTCCACCAACAGCAGCAGATCCACATCGGAATAGGGAAACAGTTCGCGCCGGCCGTAGCCGCCCACGGCCAGTAATGTCAGCCCCGCCGGGACGAGCGGCCACAGCAGATCGCCGGCGGCCCGCTCCACCAGGCGATCCACCTGCGCCGTGCGTTCCGCGAGTGCGCGTACCGGATCGCTACAGTGCGGCATCTCCACGGTCGTCGTTCCGTATGCGGATCGCCTCCGCCACCTCGTAAACGAACACCTTGCCGTCGCCGATCTTACCGGTGCGCGCCGCCGCGGTCAGGGTCTTGAGCACTTCGGCGGACCGGTCGTCGCTGACCACCAGCTCGATTTTGACCTTGGGCAAAAGATCCACTGTGTATTCGCGGCCGCGATAGACTTCTTTGTGGCCCTTCTGCCGGCCATGTCCGCGCACCTCGGAAATGGTCATGCCTTCCACGCCGATGCCCATCAGCGCTTCCTTGACGTCATCCAGCTTGAAGGGTTGAATCACAGCCTCGATTTTCTTCATCACGCCTCCAGATTGTAGCCTTCCTCGCCGTGCAGGCTGACATCCATCCCCTGGATCTCTTCGAGATCGGTGATCCGCAAGCCGATCAGCGCGTCGACGATCTTCAGAATGATCAGCGTGCCCACGATGGCTATGACCCACGCGATGGCGCACCCGACCGCCTGGTTCCAGACCTGTCCGGCGTGACCATCCACCAGGCCGAGAGGGAGCGTCTTGCCTGCGGCATCTTTGAAGGTGTCATTCACTACGCTGGTGGCAAAAACTCCCGTCAGGATCGCGCCTAGCGTGCCGCCGCAGCCGTGTACCCCGAAGGCATCCAGCGAGTCGTCGTACCCCAGCTTCTGCTTCACCTTGGCTACCATCAGATAGCACACGAGTCCCGCCAGAAAGCCGATCAACAGCGCCGGGAACGGTTTCACGAATCCGGAAGCCGGTGTGATGGCGACCAGTCCGGCCACGGCTCCGGAGATGCCACCCAGCAGGGTGGGCTTGCCCGTGCCGATCCACTCCGCCAGCAGCCATCCCAGCGCCGCCGCAGCCGCTCCGAAGTGCGTGGCCACAAAAGCGCTCGTCGCCAGACTCGAAGCCCCTAGCGCGCTGCCTGCGTTGAAGCCGAACCAGCCCACCCACAGCAGGCAAGCGCCGATAAAGCTGATCACCAGGTTGTGCGGCTTCATAGGCTCGTGCGGATAACCCAGCCGCTTGCCCAGATACAGCGCCGTGACCAGCGCCGAAACGCCGGAAGTGATGTGCACCACCGTGCCGCCGGCGAAATCGAAGCAGGGGACCTTGCCGCCCAGCGCCGCGTTCAGGAAGCCGCCTTTGCCCCACACCATGTGCGCCATCGGGAAGTACACGAGGAGTGCCCACATAACCATGAACAGCAGCATGGCGCTGAATTTCATGCGTTCGGCGAAGGCGCCCGAGATCAGCGCCGGCGTGATGATGGCGAACATCAACTGGTAGACCATGAAGGTCTGGTGCGGGATGGTGCCCGCGTAATCGGGGTTCGGCGCGCTGCCTACGCCGTTGAGCAGCGCGTAGCGCAGATCGCCGATGAATGGAGGCCCTTCTCCGAAAGCCAGGCTATAGCCCACTACGGCCCACAGCACCGTGATCACGGCCATCAGGATGAAGCTCTGCATCATGGTGCCCAGCACGTTTTTGCTGCGTACCAGACCGCCGTAAAACAGCGCCAGCCCTGGCCCGGTCATCATCAGCACCAGGGCCGCGCTCATCAGCATCCAGGCGTTGTCGCCGGAGCTTTGGGCTGAACGTGTAGCGGCTTCTAACGCTTTCACTTTGGCTTGCAGATCTGCGGTGCTTTGCGCCAATGCCGCGGCGGGCGCACAGCTAAACACAAACAGACAAAACTTCACCGAGGGTGATCTCCAACGAGGCGGAATGCGATCCGGACGGTTCTTCCCCTATTGTGCAACGGCGCCGCAAGGAGCCCAAACGGAAGATTTTATCGGCGCGATTGAAATTTTCTATTTTCCGAACGCGGTGGAGCGGATGGCTGGCGCGCCTCACTCGAAGGCACGCCGGTATTGCTTGGGGACCTCGACTTGCCCTCCGAGTTCCTTCGCGGCGTGCAGGGGCCAGTAGGCATCGCGCAGGAACTGGCGCGCCAGCAGCACCATGTCCGCTTGCCCCTTGCGAATGATCCCATCGGCCTGACGCGGGTCCGTAATCATGCCCACTGCTCCCGTGAGGATATCGGTTTCGCGCCGTATGTGCTCGGCGAACTGCACCTGGTATCCGGGACCGGGCTGGACTTTCGCATACGGCACCATACCGCCGGACGAGCAATCCAACAGGTCCACGCCGAGCGGCTTGAGCCGCCGCGCCAGCTTTGTCGAATCCTCCACCCGCCAGCCTTCCGGAACCCAGTCGACGGCCGAGATGCGCATGAAGAGCGGGAGGGTGTCCGGCCAGGCACCGCGGACTGCCTCGGCGACTTCCAGCGCGAACCGTACGCGGCCGTCGAATCCACCGCCGTACTCGTCCTGGCGGCGGTTCGCCAGCGGCGACAGAAACTCGTTGATCAGGTAGCCGTGCGCACCGTGAATCTCGATGACCTGGAATCCCGCGGCGGCGGCCCGTTTCGTGGCGACCGCGAACGCCTCTATGATTGAGTAAATTTCGGGCCTGCTCAGCTCCGCCGGCGCGGGTTCGGTCATCCGGAAAGGAACGGGACTGGGCGCGACCGGCGGCCAGCCGCCCTCCTCGGAGGCCGGAATCAAGGCGCCGCCTTCCCAAGGGACCCGCGTGCTGGCTTTGCGTCCGGCATGCGCCAACTGAATGCCGGGCACTGCGCCGTGCTCGCGGATGAAGCCCGCGATGCGCGCGAGCATCTCCACATGCTCGTCCTTCCATAGCCCCAGGTCGGCTGGCGAAATGCGCCCGCGCGGCTCGATAGCGGCGGCTTCGGTCATCACCAGCCCGGCACCGCCCACCGCGCGGCAGCCGAGATGCACCAGGTGCCAGTCGTTGGCAAAACCATCCTGGCTGGAGTACTCGCACATCGGGGAGACCGCGATGCGGTTTCGGAAGGTGATGCCGCGGATGGTCAGGGGAGCGAAAAGATCGGGCATGGATGGATTAGGATTCCTATGATCGTTTTAACATGGAGTGTACGATGGCCGCGCGCGCACATGCGCGACTACGGACGGGATGGAGGATGTTAGCGCATGAACTATCGCCAGTTGGGCAGCAGCGGTGTGCGTGTATCGGAACTGTGCCTGGGCACCATGACGTTCGGCTCGCGCTTCTTTCACATCGCCGCGGTGGACCAGGACGGCGCCAATCAGATGGTCGCCCGCGCGATCGAGGCAGGCATCAATTTCTTCGATACGGCGGACGTATACTCCTTCGGCGAATCGGAAGAAACGCTGGGCCGCGCACTGCAACATTGCGGCGTCAAGCGCGAATCGGTGGTGGTGGCCACCAAGGTCTTCGCACCCATGAGCCAGGCAGCGGCCGACCGCAAAGGTGACATCAACAACTACGGCCTCTCCCGGCAGCACATCATGGCCGGCTGCGAAGCGAGCCTGCGGCGGCTCGCCACCGATTACATCGACCTCTACCAGGTGCATGGGTGGGACCTGCTCACGCCCGTCGAGGAGACGCTGCGCGCGCTCGACGATCTCGTGCGCCAAGGCAAAGTGCGATACCTCGGCGCTTCCAACTGGCCGGCGCGCCACTTGATGAAAGCGCTGTGCCTGGCCGACGCTCGCGGCTGGGAACGCTTCATCTCGCTGCAGGCTTATTACTCGCTGGTGGGCCGCGACCTGGAACACGAACTGCTGCGGCTGTGCCAAGAAGAGGGGCTCGGCGTGCTGCCGTGGTCGCCGCTGTCGGGCGGTTTTTTGACCGGGAAGTTTCGCCGCGGCCAGCCGGGACCCGCGGGCGCGCGGCGGAGCAGTTTCGAATTTCCGCCTATCGATCAGGAGCGCGGCTTCGATGCGGTAGAGGCCCTCGCCGCGTTGGCGCAGGAGAAGGGCGCCACGATTCCGCAACTGGCGCTGGCATGGCTGCTGGCGCAGCCCGCCGTGAGTGCGGTCATCATCGGCGCGAACAGGATGCAGCAGCTTGAAGACAATTTGAAAGCCGCGGAAGTGCGCTTGTCCGCCGCGGAGGTGGAACGGCTCTCGGCCACCACCCAACCCGTCACGCTGTATCCGCAGTGGATGGTGGAACGCCAGAACAGCCGTTGGCGCTGAGGGAGTTATTGCGGCGCTTCTCCGTGTTGGTGGGCTTCCAGCCTGGCGACGCGCGCGGCGAGGGAATCCATGGCACGCTGCTGCGCGGCCTGTGTTTCGAGAATGCCGCCGTGGTCCCTTTGCACGTGTTCGTTCGCGCGGGTGAGAGCAGCCAGGCGCGCATCAATCGTGAGCATGATCTGGCTGAAGCCGTCCATGCGTTCGGTGAGATGATCGAGCCGCTGCTCGATTGCCTCGAAACGCCGCTCCATATTCCCCTCGGTGGCGCGCAGGGCTTCGAAAATTACTTCGTTATTGGCGCTGAAGGCTTGCCGCACGATAGCGCCAATCTCGTTGCGATCCTCTTGGGTCATGGCAGCCTGACCCCATCGTAGCTTGGTTCTGGGCCCGGCGCTACGCTTCAGTCCCTTCCGCGCGACCCTCGCTCAACAGCCACTTACCATACTCCCGCACACTCGCCAGCCGCACCGGCATGGCTTGCAAGGTGTAGCGCATGTCGATCACGTCGCCGCGCGCATAACTGAGCGAGAGCGCCGCGAGGGCTTCGTCCAGCGCCCTGCGGGCGGCCTCCTTACCGGCGCGCAGGACGGATTCCAGCATGTATTCGGTGGTGAACGGCGCGCCCGTCAGTTCTTCAAAGATGCGCACCACCTCCAGCGGGCTAAGCGCTTCCGGACCTCCCAGGGGCAGGATGGCATTGTGCGCGGCCGGGCTGGCCGGCGATCGCACGGCAAAATCCGCCACGTTCGCGAAGGAGATCCAACTGATGGCGTTCTCGCCCGATCCGTAGATGCGGGCATGGCGTCCGGCCACGTCGAAGCCCACCGCCGGGCTCAGCCAGATTTCCATGAAAAATGTGGGCCGCAGAATCGTATAGGTCATGCCGCTGGCGATGACCGCCTGCTCCACTTCGCGCTTGGCGCGCTGCAAGGCGAAATCCTCGGCCATCGGCGAAAACGAAACATATACGAAATGTTTCACGCCGGCGGATTTCGCGGCTGCCACCAGCGACAGTTGGCCCAGGCGGTCGACCGCATCGATGGAATCGCCGGGCTGCCGCGAGAACGTCGACGAAGCCGTCGAGAAAACCACATCCGCGCCTTTGCAGGCAGCCGCGAGCGAGGCGGGATCCTTCAAGTCGCCGGCTGCCAGTTCGGCGCCTGCTTTCCGCAACTCGTCCAGCCGTGAGGCATCCGCCAGCGGCCGCACCAGCGCGCGCACCGGCTTTTGATTGGTGGCCAACCGGCGGCAGATTTCGCCGCCCAGCAAGCCGGTAGCTCCTACCACAAGGTTCATATCGTGAAGTGATTTTCTCCAGGATGCAGATCCCGGGTTTGGCCCTGCCACATGAACTGGCCCTCCACGCCGGCGGGCAGAGTTACACCGGCGTCCAGTTTACCGCGATCGAGCGCGAGGCTCACCGCAACTTCGCCCTTAGGATGCGGGATCGCGCCGGATACGTGTGTCAGCTTGCCGAGGTATGGGCGAATCACGACGCGCGCGAAGCCGGGCGCCGCGGAATCGATGCCCAGTACAGTGCGGAAGAGTTCGAAATTGGGGCTGGCGCCCCAGGCGTGGCAATCGGAACGCGCGGGCTCGGCGGTTTCGGCCCACGTGGTCAGGCCGAGGCCGAGCATAGTGCGCCAGGGGCCCAGCATGTCCAGGTACCGGTCGCCCGCGCCAGCTTTATTCATGGCGGAATGCAAATAATGGCGGAAGTAAATCGAGCACTGCACCAGGCTCTGGTCCTGGGCGACGCGCTCGATCAGGTCGCGGGCTTCGGCGCCCTCGCTCACGCCGGCCAGCACCGCCAGCGCGTTGGCCTGCTGCGAGTATTCGCGGTTAGCGTTTCCTTCGAGGGGCGTGTCGGCGAACAGGCGCCGGCCGGCGTCCCAGTAGAGACGGCGGGCGGAATCGCGCAATCGGCCGGCGGCCTGGCGATCCTCTTCCGCGAGCGATTTGTTTCCCAAGGCGGATTCCATTTCCGCGGCCCACTGATAGGCCAGCAGCAGTTGCAGATCGAGCGGCGCGGAATTGCCGCCGTTGAGGGCGGGCGGTACACCGCGTGCCCAATCTTTGGTCCAGTCGACGAAGTTCCACCACGGGAGGCGGCCCAGCGACCCGTTGGACTCCTGGCGCCCGGCAAAGAACCAAAGCACCGCCCGCACGCCGGGCAGCATCCCACGGACGAACGCGGGGTCGTCTTGATACATCCAGTAATCGTGCAGCATGCCGATCCACCAGAGGGAGAACGGCGGAATGTATTGTTGCAGCCGCGAGGGCGCCCGGCTGTAGGTGGCGCCTTCAGCGGTGCGCGAGGAATTCAACAGCTCGATGGCGTTGCGCAACAGGCGGCCGTCGCCGGTCATATAGAGCGACACGAGACCCTGTACGCGCGTGTCGCCGGCATACTGCAATTGCTCGTAATAGGGGCAATCCATGTAGGTTTCGTTAGCGCAGAGGCGCGCGGTGCGCCAGCCTGTATCGAGGATCTTCTGGATCTCGGCGGAGCCCGCGTCGAAGCGGGCTTTGCGTTCGAACGGATAGCCGGTGTAGATCCCGCTGAGATCGTCGATGGTGAGCGGCTCATCCTGCGTTTCAATGGTGAGCTGCAGGTAGCGCCAGGTGCGCCACCAGAGCGGCTCAAAGTGCCGGTGCTGGCCGCCATCGGAGATGAAGATGTCGTGCGCGCCGATGAATTCCTTATAGCCGATTTCGTTGCGGTTGCCCTTGCTGACCGGGCCGCGCGCGTCCAGGAGCCATAGGGATTCGGCATATCCCATGTCGATCCGTGCGCCTTGGCCGCCGCTGATGGTCAGTTGCGGGTAGCCCGTGGTCAGGAATGTCTGATCGAAGAGCAGCGTGGCCTTGATGTGCGGCGGAATCTTATGGGCATCGGCGCCCGGGGCTAAAACAACCTGCCGCAAGTCCACTCGCGAACGCAAGACGGTGATGGGTTGCGGCGTCAATTCCATCGGCGGAATGGAGCGCGGCACGAGCATCCAGCGGTTGGGACCATCCAGCGCATCGCGCGGCGATCCTTGACCGATCACGGTGGCGCGGGGCCAGGCGGAGTCGTCGAACCCCGGCTGTTCCCAACCCCAGGGATAGAGCTTGGCGTCGATGAGCTCGCCGGGACCGGTGACGTAGTAGAAACGGAACATCTCGCGGTCGCGAGGCGCGGGTGAATAGGCCGGATCGCGAATGCCTTTCCATTGATTGACCGGTGGAGCGGGAAAGTCCGGAAAACAGCCGGTATCCACGATGCCGGCCGGACCATCGCCGTGTACCAGCAGGCCGGTGCGGTTGGTGATCTGCGCTTCGGGCGCCAGTTCACCGAAATTCCAGACCACGGCTGCCAGCACGTTCTTGCCCGGCTTGAGATGGCGGGCGATATCCACCGATTCATAGCGCCAGTGCTGCAGATCGCCGCGGGCCGGACCCAGACTCACCAACTCGCCGTTGGCATACAGCTTGTAGCGATTGTCGGCTGTGACATGGATCGGAAACGTGGAAGGCGGCGCAGCCAGCTCAAACACGCGCCGGAAATGATAGACGCCGTAGTCGAACGGCGAAGTATCGGGAACCGAGATCCAGCAGGCGCTCCAGGGACGCGTCAACGGATCTGTGTTAGCCGCACTTAAAGCAAAAAAACCTAGCCACAGATGCACACAGATGCACACACATAAAAACCGTGTTATCCGCGTGAATCTGCGTGCATCTGCCGTTGAACTCTTAGGCATAGCTGCCGACTGCCGTTGCGTTCTTTTCGTCTCTCTCTTTCGCGGCGCGCTCCAAAGCAGAAAAACCTAGCCACAGATGCACACAGATAAAAACGGTGTTATCCGTGTCCCTCTGTGTCCCTCTGTGTCTATCTGTGGTTACATCCTTACGCATAGCTGCTGACTGCCGCTGCGTTCTTTTCGCCTCTCTCTCTCGCGGCCCGTTCCAGGTAGCCGCTCTCGCGGAAGGCCTTCAGCGGTTCCACCGGGACACCGTTGGCCTTGCGCCATTCGCGTATGGCCGGGCGTACGTCCGTGGCGAAAGCTTCCTTCAGGCACTCCTCGGCATCCACCAGCGCGGACTTGCTCTGATAACGCGCCAGCGCTTCCTGATCCACCAGCGCCGCCTTGGTGTAGAGTTCCTGCGCCGTCATGGCGGTCTGGATCATCTCCTCGATCTTGTCCTTCAGATTGTGGCTCTGATCCACCATGTAAGCGATCTCGGCGCGCTGGCCCGTCTCCCATTCGTAGAGCGCAATCTCGTGGAAGATGCGAAAAATCTGATAAGGGTCGATGCACCCCAGCGTCAGGTCGTCGTCGGCGTAGCGGCGGTCGTTGAAATGGAAGCCGCCCAGCATGTGTTCGGAAAGCAGCCACGCCACGATCTGTTCGATGTTCTGCGCCTGGTAGTGATGACCTGTATCCACCAGCACCTTGGCCTGCGGCCCGGCGTTGCGCGACATCAGCAGCGACATACCCCAATCCGCGATATCGGTGTGATAGAAAGCGGGCTCGAAGGGTTTGTACTCGACGAGCAACCGCTGGTTAGGCTCCAGATTGCGGTGGGCTTCGATCAAGCCTTCTTCGAACCAGCGGCGGCGCTGCCGAATGTTCGCCGTGCCGGGATAGCTGGAGCCGTCCGCGAACCATAGCGAGATATCGCGGCTGCCGGTGGCGGTGGCGATCTCGATGCAGTCGAGAATATGCTGCAGAGCCGTACGGCGGATGGCCGGATCGGGATTCCCCAGCGAGCCATGCTTGTAAACCTGGTCCTGGAAGACATTCGGATTGATGGCCCCGATCTTGACGCCATAGCGCTCCGCCATCAGCATGACTTCCGGCGCGCTGAACTTGCCGTCCGGAAAATCCCATAGGACGTGCATGGCCACGGTCGGACAGCAGCCCGTGAAACGATGCACCTGGCCGGCATCGCTCAATTTCTCCGCGGTGGTGGTGGCTGCCGCGGCTTGCTGGAACTTGCCGAAACGCGTGCCGGTATTGGCGAATCCCCAGGAAGGCAATTCGATGCGGAAGCCATCCAGGGCCTTCCAGATCTTGTGCTCCTGACCGTTTGCGGGCATAATCTTCCTCCAAAAGATTGCGAAGTCTGATTATATATCTCTGCGTACGGTGGAGCGGCGCCGTGCGCCAAGGGTCGGGACTGGAAATTACCATTTTACGGTGTCGACCCATGTGGGCCGTGTCCTTCCTGTCGCCATCGCCATCTGCTTGACAAGTGACAACATACACTTTACGATGTATCCTGTTGATCAGGAGCTTCAAGCATCGCGGCCTGAAACGGCTCTACGAGCGCGGCGATCGCAGCGGGATACGGCCTGATTTGGTGGACACGGTGCAGGAGATTTTGACCGTCCTCGATAAGGCCGCTACGCCGCAGGCGCTTAATCTTCCCGGTTATCGCCTTCACCCGCTGAAAGGCGATTTGAAGGGGTTTTGGTCCGTGACGGTGCGGGCCAACTGGCGCATCGTGTTTCGTTTTGAAGAAGCCGCCGCTGCCGCCTTCGACGTTGAATTGATCGACTACCATTGAAACCAAGGAGAAAAAGACATGCCCATGAAAAATCCTGCACATCCCGGACGGATCGTCCGGAGCGCGTGCCTGGAGCCGCTGGGCCTGTCTGTGGCCGCTGGGGCAAAGATACTCGGCGTCACTCGACAGACTCTCAATAACATCATTAACGGCAAGTCCGGTATCAGCCCGGAAATGGCTATCCGGCTAACCAAGGCCTTCGGCAGCACGGAGGAGACGTGGTTGGGAATGCAGCTTGCCTACGACCTCGCGGCTGCCCGCAAGAACGAAAGCAAGATCAAGGTCCGCCGTCAGCGCGTGGAGGAAGTGCACGCATACTAGCACCAACTTGCCGCCGGATGTCTGACCAGCACTTGGCGAAGATGGTTTGCGCAACCCGGCCATTTGCCGTACAATCACAATAGACGGTTCCGGAAGGAGCTTTGCCAAGAAATGCCTTCACTGACAACAGTACGTCAGCGGGATCAACGCCTCGAAGCGCGGATTACGCCAGATCAAAAGGAACTGATCGAGCGCGCCGCGTGTGTTCAAGGCCGGACCGTAACCGATTTTGTGGTTGGCGCCCTGCAGGAGGCGGCAAAGCGAGCTATTGCGGATCACGCCGTCTGGAAGCTCACTCAGGAGCAGCAGAAGGTTTTCATCGATGCGTTGACGAATCCGCCGGCGCCGAACCAAAAACTGCGGGAAGCCTACAAACGGTTCCGGAAATACAAAACATCCGCTCGCCGGTAAAGTCGTTGCTCAACTTTCCAATCGTACCCTTCGGCCCGCAGCATGACCGGCCAAACTTCCGGTGCGGCAACGAAGCGCTGGACCGCTATTTTCACGAGCGCATCAGGAAAGAAGTCGAGGCAAGGGTCGCCGCTGCTTTTGTGATGTCGGACGGCCCGGCGGTTCTCGGTTATTACACGCTTTCCGCTCACAGCATGGAGCGGGGCGCCCTGCCGGAAGAGGTGGTCAAAAAACTGAAGCTGCCTAAGTACCCGCTCATTCCCGCCACGCTAATGGGAAGGCTCGCCGTGGACTTGAAGTATCAGGGCCGGCGCCTCGGTGAAATTCTGCTGATGGATGGGCTGGAGCGCAGCTACGTTCATCCAAGCCAGGTG
>Ga0187858_10003891_pt1 | contig 14223 bp, 12 predicted proteins | sample June2016WEW_8_15_FD_133015 | JGI IMG/M metagenome (GOLD analysis project Ga0187858, IMG submission 133015) | Peatland microbial communities from SPRUCE experiment site at the Marcell Experimental Forest, Minnesota, USA - June2016WEW_8_150 | ecosystem: Environmental > Terrestrial > Soil >...
CAGGCTCAGGTTCGGGCAGATGCGGAGCGAGCGACAGTGAGGTACCAGTAGCCACCCGCGAGGTTCAGCGTCCCAAGAACCAGGAAGAAGGCTGCCCATCCGTGGACGCCGTAGGAGAGGCACACGACGCCTGCCGCGGCCGCGACACTGCCACCGGCAATACGCCCGACCCCGAAGACGCGGAGGTGGCGGTACTCATATGGCACGATCAGGCGTTGCATGCCGGGTCGCGGGGGAGATGCCCACCACCCGCGCAGGCCTTTCGCGGCGGTGCTGTCGTTGGATGCGTTCATCGGGATGCCTCCTGTGAGGCTGTGGTGTCGGCCACCCGATCACCTGAAAATATGATATCACTTTGATACCCTTGCTTGTCAACGGTGGCAGTCCCAACGGGCCGACTGGCGGACGGCGCGTCGGGTCCGGGTGACCTACCCGGCGGCGATGCGCTCGTCCTCGCGGATCAGGTACACGCACGCGTTGATGAGCGCCCGCACAAAACGGCCATTGTGTCGAGGTGGCCGAGGCCCGAAGCCGGCCACCCGCTCGCGCTCAGCGCCCATCGCTACTCCCGGCGATCTCAGTCGCATCAGACGCCCCTGTTGCGGCCTACGATGCACCATGCCGGATCTGGCCCGGCGGCCGGCGCCGCGGAACTGCCATCGGCGGGCGATGGCGGGCTGGGCGCGACGCGCTGGCCGAGCGGGGCACGACGGCCGGAGGTGCGGCCATGGCGGAACGTGGCGCGATGTCGGGAGGTGACGCGATGACCGAGCTGATCAGCAGCGCGGCGAATCCGCTGATCAAGCGCGCCCGCCTGCTGGCTGACCGCCGGCACCGGCGGCGCGAGGGCGCCTTCGTCGTGCAGGGCATCCAGCCGGTCTCGCAGGCCGTGGCGGCCGGCGCCGACATCGAGGCCCTGATCGTCGCGCCTGACCTGCTCCGTCAGCCCGCTGCCGCGGCCATGGTGCGGCAGCAGGAGGAGGGCGGAACCAGGGTGGCCAGGATCACCGGCGAGCTGTTCGGCCGCATGGCCGGCCGCGACGGCCCGACGGGCCTCGCGGCCATCGTCAGGGCCAGCCCGGCCGCGCTGGCGGATCTGCGCGTCGAGCCGGGCTCGCTGTTCGTCGCGCTGCACGAGATCGGTAATCCCGGCAATCTCGGCACCATCATCCGGACGGCGGACGCGGCCGGCGCGGCGGGAGTGATCCTGGTCGGCCCGAGTACCGATCCCTATGACCCGGCCGCGGTGAAGGCGAGCATGGGGGCGCTGTTCAGCGTGCCGGTCGCGCGCGCGGCCACGGCCGGTGAGCTGACGGAGTGGGCAGCCGCCCGTGGCGTCTGCATGGCCGTGACGTCCGCGCGCGGCTCGCGCCCGCTCTGGGCGGCGGAACTGCCGCTGCCGCTGGTGATCCTGCTCGGCAGCGAGGGGGCCGGCCTGCCCGAGGACCTGCTCAGCCAGGGTGAGCTGCAGCTGCGCATCCCGATGACGGGCACGGCCGAGTCGCTGAACCTGGCCGTGGCGGCCGGGATCCTGCTCTACGAGGTCCGGCGCAGGACCGGGATCCCGGCGACGCCGCAGTCCGGCTGATTCGCTGCCGCCGTCCGGCTGACTCGCTGCCGCCGTCCGGTCAGCCCCGGCCGGGCGCTCAGTGCGCACTGGACCGGGCTCGTCCCTTTCGTTCAGGATCAGGTCATACGCTCGGCTCGATGACGTGCGAAAGGTGGTGCGATGACCGAGCTCAAGGCTGAGGCCGACCCGGCCGAGGTCGGATTCGACCCGGCGCGGCTGGACCGGATCGACCGGCACTTCGCCCGGTACGTGGACGACGGAAGGCTGCCGGGCTGGCTGATCACGGTGACCCGGCACGGCAAGCTCGCCCATGTGTCGGCGTATGGCCAGCGCGATATCGAGGCCGGGCTGCCGGTGCAGACCGGCAGCCTCTGGCGGATCTTCTCGATGACGAAGCCGGTTACCTCGGTGGCGGCCATGATGCTCTACGAGGAAGGACTGCTGGAGCTGACCGATCCGGTCAGCCGCTACATCCCGTCCTTCGCCGATGTCCGCGTCTACACCGGCGGCTCCGACATCCAGGTGGTCACCATCCCGGCCACCGAGCCGGTCCGGGTCTGGCACCTGCTCACGCACACCTCGGGCCTCACCTACGGATTCCACCGGACCCATCCGGTCGACGCGATCTACCGGGCCAACGGCTTCGAGTGGGGCTCACCGCGAGGCCTGGACCTGGCTCAGTGCTGTGACCTGTACGCGAGCATGCCGCTGCTCTTCCAGCCTGGCGCCGAGTGGAACTACTCGGTGGCGACCGACGTGCTCGGCCGGGTCGTCGAGGTGGTCTCCGGGCAGTCCCTCGACGAGTTCTTCGCCGCCCGCATCCTCGGGCCGCTCGGCATGACCGACACGGCCTTCTGGGCGGCCCCGGAGGAGGCCGGGCGGCTCGGTGCCCTGTACACGCCGGGTCCGGACGGCCGCATCACCCGGCTGGACGCGATGGGCAAGGCCGCGTTCCGCGAGCCCGCTGTCCTGTCCGGCGGGGGCGGCCTCGTTTCGACCGCCGCCGACTATCACCGGTTCACGCAGATGCTGCTGAGCCGCCCGGACAGCCCGGCGGGCGAGCTGGACGGCATCCGCCTGCTCGGCGCGCGGACCGTCGCCTACATGACCCGTAATCACCTGCCCCACGACGCTGACCTGGAGACGTTCGGCCGGCCCCTGTATGCCGAGACGCCGTTCACCGGCATCGGCTTCGGCCTGGGCTTCGCGGTCATGCTCGACCCGGTGGCGGGCAAGACGCTCAGCTCGGCCGGCGAGTTCAACTGGGGCGGCGCGGCGAGCACGGTGTTCTGGGTCGACCCGGCGGAGCAGCTCACGGCCAGCTTCTTCACGCAGCTGCTGCCGTCGAGCGCGCATCCGATCCGGCCCCAGCTACGTCAGCTCGTCTACCAGGCCCTCGTTGACTGAGCCAGACGTTGACTGAGCCAGGCTCTTTGCCACCGGGCGCGCAGCCAGTGCGGCGGGCGGCCCGGCAGTCCGCTGGCGCGAGCCGGCTGGATCAGTCGCGCCGGTCAGTCGCGCCGGTCAGTCGCGGCGGTGACGGGGCCGCGGCGCCTGGGCGTTCGGGCCGGCGTCGGCGGGCACGACCGCGGATGCCGCGGGTCGGCCAGGATCGGTCGGCCGGGCCGCCACCTGCTCTGCCTCGGTGGCCTGTGCGGCTGCCGTCAGCTCCGAGCGCTCGCGGCGGATCGCGCGGAGCCGGTACAGCACGCCGGCTGCCAGCACGGCCACCACCAGGATCACGAGCACGTACCCGGCCCAGGAGACGTACCTGGACACGGTGCCCCAGGCGCTGCCGGCCGCGTACCCGGCCAGCGACAAGGCAGTGACGTAGACGGCCGTGCCGATCAGGTTGAAGATGCCGAACGGCCCGACCGGCACCTCGATGAGACCGGACACCAGCCCGGTGAACGCGCGGATGACGGGCAGCACCCGGCCGACCGCGACCGACCAGGAGCCCCGGCCGGCGAACAGCCGCTCGGCCCGGTCGATATCGCCCCGGGTCAGCAGCAGGTACTTGCCGACCCTGTCGACCACCGGCCTGCCGCCCTTGCGGCCAATCGCGTAGGAAGTGAATGAGCCGGCCAGCTCGGCGAGCGTTCCGATGATGATCACCAGCGGCAGGCTCAGATGGTGCTCGTAGGCCAGCACGCCGGCGAACCCGAAGGTGATCTCCGAGGAAATCGGGATGCAGCAGGCCTCGACGAACCCGAAAACGATGATCGCGAGGTAGCCCGCGCTGATCAGGAACTGCTCCATAGGCACGTACGCTATCGGACGATCGCCACTAGCCTGACCTGCCTTCACGCTTTCTTCATCAGCATCCGGACGCGCGCGCATGCGCGCATGCGTTGCGGGTTCAGGGCGGGCCGGCTGCAGGCAGCGCGGGGAACGCTGCCGCGCCGGCGGTGGACGCGGACGCCAGCTGCCCTGGTAGCGGGGCACTGGCTCGCGGCGAGGATCACTACGTAGAACGCCCGCGGCAGAACCGCCGTATCCATCGGATTGCCCGATATGACCCATGTCACTATCGCTGAGTAATGGGAATAAAGCTGAACGTAACTAACGCCGAGGCCGGGCCGGTCACCGGACGAGATGCGGCGTGCCGCTGATTGCGCGAGGGGAGAGCACTGGATGAGGGCGCTGCGGTCCGCCAGGCCCGCCTGGCTGCTGGCGGCGGCTATCGCCGTGGCGGCGGCAGCCGGGGCAGTCCTGGCGATGGCCGGTGTCCAGTCGCCGGCCCGTGGTCCCCTCGTGCTGCTCTTCCTCGTCCTTGCCCCGGCCGGGGCCCTCGCCCTGATGCTGAGCGGCCTGGACTGGTTCGCGCGCGCGGTGGTGGCGGTCACGGGGGCGATCGCCGTCAATGCCGCCGTCGCGGAGGTTTTGCTGGCCACCGGGCACTGGTCAGCCCGGACCGCGGTGGCGGCCATCGCGGCGCTGAGCGCGGCGGGCTGGCTCGCGGCAGTACTGCTCGCTGCCCGCCCTGCCCGCCCTGCCCGCCCTGCCCGCCCTGCCCGCCCTGCCCGCCCCGCCCGTCCCGCCCGTCCCGCCCGCCCTGCCCGCCCTGCCCGCCCTGCCCGGCCCGGCCGGCCGAGTGGTCCGCCGTCTGCTCACCCGCCAGGGCCGGCATCGGCCGACCCGCCGGGGGGAACGTAGCCGGATGCAGCGGGCAGATCCTGCTGCGCCGGTCCAGGCCCGCCGCGCGTCCGCGGCCGGCGCCGGCCGGGCGGGCCAGGCCAGCCAGGGAGGTCAGCAGCTCTTATCGCGCTGAGGAGTTTGCTAGCTGAAAGCCAACTTCGGGGGGATTGGCGTGAAGGCTCAATGGAGGCGCGATCTGCGCCTGGTCCTGCTGCCGCCCAGGCTGCAGCCGGGCGGCAGGGCGCTGCCAGGCCGGGCTCACCATCTGCGGTTGCGTGACCTGCTGGTCCGGCGGCGCAGCCTGCCATCCGGCCAGGCGCGGCCCAGCGGTCACCGGCCGGCCGCGCAGCGGCCCGGTCGCCGCGCGCTGCCGGCCATGTCGGCCCCCGCCCGGCCCGGCACTCGGCAGGCCAGGCCGCGGTACCGGCAGGTTGCCAGCGGCCTGGCCATGTCCCCGACCGTCTCCATCGTCATCCCGGCCATCAACGAGGCGACCAACCTGCCTGCCGTCTTCGCCACGCTGCCGGGCTGGGTGGACGAGGTCATCCTGGTTGACGGCCGGTCCACTGATGACACGGTCGCCGTGGCCAGGCGCCTGTGGCCGGGGCTGAAGGTGCTGACGCAGCCGGGTACCGGCAAGGGGGACGCGCTGGTCACCGGGTTCGCGGCGGCCCGCGGCGACATCATCGTGACGATTGACGGCGACGGATCGACGGACGGGACGGAGATCATCAGCTTCGTCACCGCCCTGGTGGCCGGCGCTGACTTCGCCAAGGGCTCCCGGTTCGCCAGCGCGGGCGGCAGCGACGACATCACCATCAGCCGCTGGCTCGGGAACCGGCTGCTCAGCATGCTGGTCAACGCGATGTTCGGCACCAGCTACAGCGACCTGTGCTACGGCTACAACGCCTTCTGGGCGCGGCATCTGCCCGAGCTGGCCATCGACTGCCAGGGATTCGAGATCGAGGCCCAGATGATCATCCGGGCGGCGAAGGCGGGACTGCGGATCCAGGAGATCCCGAGCCATGAGCGCCCGCGGCAGCACGGCTCCAGCAACCTCAGCATCGTCCGCGACGGCGGCCGGATCCTGCGGGTGATCGTGCAGGAGCGGCTGCGGCCGCCGGCCAGGCGGCCGGCGGATCCGCCGGCCGCCGAGGTGATCACCAGGAATGCGGGCCGGGCATGACCGCCCGCGCCCGGGAGCCGGCCGGCCAGGACGCGGCAGGCGCCCGGATCTCCGTGATCATCTGCGCGTATACGCACGCCCGCTGGGGCGACACGCTGGCCGCAGTCGCGTCCGTGCGGCAGCAGAGCCTGCCGCCCGCGCAGATCATCGTGGTCACTGACCACAACCCCGCGCTCTGCCGCGACCTGGCCGCGACGTTGCCGGGAGTGCTGGTCACGCCGAGCACCGGCCAGCCCGGCCTGTCCGGAGCCAGGAACACGGGCATCGCGATGGCCTCCGGAGACATCGTCGCCTTCCTGGATGACGACGCCATCGCGGAACCTGAGTGGCTGAAGTACCTCGCTGACGGGTACTCGGCCGGCCCGGTAGCCGGGGTCGGCGGGCTGACCCTGCCGCGATGGGACACGCGCCGGCCCTGGTGGCTGCCCGGTGAGTTCGACTGGGTCCTGGGGTGCTCCTATGTCGGGCTGCCCGACTCGGCCGGCCCGGCCCGGGTGCGGAACCTGTTCGGCGGTAACGCATCGTTCCGCCGCTCCGTGTTCGCGGCCGTCGGCGGCTTCGCCGCGGGCATCGGGCGGTCCGGGCAGGCCCTGCCGCTCGGCTGCGAGGAGACCGAGTTCTGCATCCGGCTGGGCCAGCATCAGCCCGGCTCGTGCTTGCTGTTCGACAGCAGGGCGGTGATCTGGCATCGGGTGCAGGCGGCGCGATGCCGCTTCTCCTACTTCATGACCCGCTGCTACGCCGAAGGGGTCTCGAAGGCGGCCGTCACCGCCGCGGTCGGCGCGGCGGACGCCCTGTCGGCCGAGCGGCAGCATGCTGCCCGTGCGCTGCCCAGGGGACTGCGGCGCTACCTGGCTGATGCGGCGGGCGGCGACATCACCGGCCTCGGCCGTGCCTTCGCCACGGCGGCCGGCCTGGCTGCCGCCGCCAGCGGGTACGCGGCGGGCACCGCGCGCCGGGCAGGCGGACGGCGGCGATGAGCGGCGGCCCGGCCGCGTCGCCGGCCGCGTCGCCGGCGGGGCCCGGCGACGCCGGGCCGGCCGCGGTGCCGATCCTCATGTACCACCAGATCGCGGCCGGCCAGCGCAGCCGCCTGGCGGTCACGCCGGCCGCGTTCGCCGCCCAGCTGGCGGACCTGGACGCCGGCGGGTTCACCCCGGTCAGCGCGGCCGCTCTCGCCGCGGCTCTGGCGGGCGGCGGCCCGCCGCTCCCGGCGCGCCCGGTCGTGCTCACCTTCGATGACGGCTACGCCGACTTTCACGCCGCCGCGCTGCCGCTGCTGGCCAGCTACGGCTTCACCGCGACCCTGTTCGTCACCACCGGGTGGCTGCGCCCGGCGGCCGGCCGGGCGGTCAGCCAGCCATGCCCGGCCCCCGCGCTGTCCTGGAGCCAGCTGGCCGAGGCCGCCGCGGCCGGCCTGGAGATCGCCGGCCACAGCCATTCGCACCCGCAGCTCGACCGGGTCCCGGCCGGCCGGCTCCGGGACGAGCTGGCCGGCTGCAAGGAGCTGCTGGAGGCCAGGCTGGGCCAGCCGGTCAGCGGCCTCGCCTTTCCGTACGGGTACTCCAGCCAGCGGGTTCGCCGCGCCGCAGCGGACTGCGGCCATCGCTATGCGTGCGCCGTGCGCAACGAGCTCAGCCGGCCTGACTCGGACCCTTTCGCGCTGCCCCGGCTGACTGTCCGCCGCTCGACCAGCCTGAGTTCCTTCGGCCAGGTCGTGCGCGGCCGCCGGGTGCCGCTCATCTACCTGCCGGACAGGTCCCTGACCCGAGGCTGGTCGGTGATCCGCCGCGGGCGGGCGCTGGCTGACCGGATGACCTCCGGTGCCTGAGCCTGGCAGCCAGCTGGAGCAGGCCGGCCGGCCGGCATCCGGGTCGGCCAGCGCGGCGGGGCCGGCCCGCGGCGCGGCGATTGCCGCGCGGGGGCGGGCGCTGGTGGCGGCCGCGCTGCCGGACCCGCTGCTGCGCAACGCCACCTCGCTCATGCTCAACACGGCGCTGACCGGGGGGACGGGCCTGGCCTACTGGCTGATCGCCGCCCGGCGGTACGCCCCCGCCGAGGTGGGGCGCGCGTCAGCGGCGCTGGCCGCGATGAACCTGCTCGCCGGGGTGACGGCGCTGAGCCTGACCGGCTCGCTAACCAGGTTCATCCCGCAGTCCGGCCACGGCACCCGTGCGCTGGTGCTGCGGGTCTACGCGGTCAGCGCGGGCGTCTCCGCGCTGGGCGGCGTCCTGTTCGTGTTCGGCGCCGGCCGGCTCGGCCCGTCCTATGCCGAGCTCACCACCGCCGCGGCCGGCGCGGCCTTCATCATCTCGGTGGTCGGCTGGGCCATCTTCACCCTGCAGGACGGCGTGCTCATCGGGCTGCGCAGCGCTGTCTGGCTGCCCGCCGAGAACGGCCTCTTCGGCGCAGTCAAGATCGTCTTGCTGATCGCGCTCGCCACCGCGATGCCGCGCGGCGGCATCTTCCTGTCCTGGATGCTGCCGGTCTTTCTCGCCCTGCCGCTGGTCAACCTGCTGATCTTCGCCCGGATCATCCCGCAGCACGCCAGCCGGACCGGTCACCGCCAGCCGCCCACGGCCCGGCAGGTCTCCCGGTTCCTGGCCGGCGACTACGTCGGCGCTACCTGCCTGCTGGTCACCGGCAGCCTGGTGCCGGTGCTGGTGGCCCTGCTGACGACGCCGCGGCTGACCGCCTATTTCTACGTGGCGTGGACGGTGGGCGCCACGCTGGACCTGCTGGGCGTGAACATGGCGACGTCGCTGACGGTGGAGGGAGCCTTTGACGCCGGCCGGCTGGCCGCCAGCTGCGCCTCGGCGCTGCGGCGCGGGCTGATCGTGCTCGTGCCGACGACCGCCGTGCTCGCCGCGGCGGCCTACCCGCTGATGGCGCTGTTCGGCCCCGGCTACGCGCGGTTCGGCGCGCCGGTCCTGGCGCTGCTGGCCGCCGCGACGCTGCCCAGGTCGCTGACGGAGCTGTACCTCGGCGCGCTGCGGGCGCAGAGCCGCACGTCCAGGGTCGCTCTCGTGCAGGCGGTCCGCGGCGTGGTCCTGCTGGCCGGGGTCCTGCTGCTGACGAGCCTGCTGGGCGTCATCGGAGCCGCCATCGGGGTGCTGGCCGGCCAGCTGCTCGCCGCCGCCCTGATCCTGCCGGGCCTGTGGCGGCTGGTATCGGGTGCGCGGCTGCCCGCCGCCGCCCGGCGGAGCGAGGTGTAGGGACATGCGGTCACCGTCAGGCCTCGCGCCGCCGGCCGGCCCGGCCGCGGCGCGTGCCCAGCCGCCAGCGCGCCAGGCAGCGCTGCTGATGGCCGCGGCGGTAGCCGGGACGGCAGGCCTGGCCGCGTTCCAGCTGCCGCTGCCCGGCGTGCGGCCGGGCCGGATCAACGGGCTCGGCCTGATCTCGGTGCTGCCGGTCAGCTGCCTGATCGGCCTGGGCCTGCTGATCGTCGCGTTCACGCTGCTGCTCGGGCTGCCGCGGGCCAGGCCCGTGGCGCTCGGCGCCGTGCTCGCGGCCACCGTGATCTGCCTGGACGGCGTGACGGCCAGGGCCGAGCCGCAGCCGCGCTTCCCCACGACCTACCAGATCGCCGGGTACATCGACTACATCAGCCGGACCGGGCACACGGCTCCGGCGCTGGACGCCTACTTCTCCTGGCCCGGCTTCTTCGCTCTGATCGCGATGGCCGCGGGGGCGGCGGGCGCGCACAACCTGACCGAGATCATGCGCTGGTGGCCCGCGGCCGTCGACCTGCTCTGCCTGCTGCCGCTGTTCCTCATCACGCGCAGCCTGCGCGCATCCTGGCAGGCCCGCTGGTACGCGGCTCTGCTGCTGAGCCTGGGCAACTGGGTCGGCCAGGATTACTTCTCGCCGCAGTCCCTCAATTTCCTGCTGTACCTGATCTTCGTCGCGATCCTGCTGAACTGGTTCGGCCGCGCCCAGCCGCGGTCGCCGTGCAGCGGCGAGCGCGAGCCGCTGCCGGCCGCCGGCCGGCAGCAGGTCGTCCTGCTGCTGGTGCTGATCGCGATCTTCGCCACGTCGGTGGTCAGCCATCAGCTCACGCCGTTCCTGATGCTGGCCGCCTGCGCCGGCCTGGTCCTGGCCCGGCGGTGCCGGCTCACCGGGCTGCCGGTGCTGCTGGGAGTCATCCTGGCCGGCTGGATCAGCTTCGGCACGGTCGCGTTCTGGTCCGGCCACCTGCAGCAGATGTTCGGCCCGGTCGGTCACCTGCTGGCCAACTTCTCCTCCGGTGTCGGCGGCCGGGTGGCCGGCCACCAGCTGCACGCGCTGGTGCCGCAGGCCCGGATCGGCGCGGCCGCCGTCGTGCTCGCCATGGCGGTGGCGGGCGTCGCCCGCCGGCTGCGCGGCGGCGTGCGGGACGTGGCCGCGCTCGTCCTGCTGGGCGTGCCCTTCCTGGCCCCGGCGGTGCAGAACTACGGCGGCGAGATCGTGCTGCGGACCTACCTCTTCGCGCTGCCGGCCGCCTGCATCCTGGGCAGTTACCTGTTCTTCCCGGCCGGGAGCGCGCCGCGCCGGGCGTGGCTGCCGGTGACCGCCGCCGGCCTGGCCGGCCTCGTGCTGGCGGGCCTGTTCCTGGTGGCCCGCTATGGCAACGAGGCATTCGAGCAGACGCCGCCGGGCGAGCTCACGGCGATGAACTACCTCTACGCACGGGACAGCGGCGGGATCAGGCTGATCTGGCTGAGCCAGCTGCCGCTGGCCAACGCCACCCCGCAGATGCCCTGGCAGTACCGCGACTTCGAGAAGGTGAACTACATCACCGCGGCCGCGCCGGCCGATCCGGCTAGCGTGCGCGGCCTGGCGGCCCAGCTGCGCCAGGCGGGACCGGCCAGTTACCTGATCACCACGTCCACCCAGGAGGCCTACCTGGAGCAGGTGGCCGGCTACCCGGCCGGCTGGGGACGCAGGTTCCGGGCCGCCATGGCCGCGGCTCCCGGCGTCCGGGTGGCGTTCGCCGACACCGGCGCCGTCGTGTACACGATGAGCTGGCCGCCCGGCTCGCCGCGGCAGCCGATGCCCCCGGTCGCGGTCCGGGAGCCGGCCCGCGGGGCCGGGTGGACGCTGGCCGGGATGATCGCGCTGTGGCTGCTGCTGCTGGCGCTGACCGCCCGCGAGGTCATCAGCCTGGGCGTGCCCGCCGCCCGCTGGCTGCTCCGGCCGCTCACCGCGGTCTCGGTCCCGCTGCTGGTGGTGCTGCTGGCCGCCATCGCGATGCGCTTCGTGCTGCTGTCCTGAGCCAGCCGGGCCAGGGGATGGCGCAGGCTGCCGGGGTGCTGGCTGCCCGGTGCTGGCTGCCCGGGAGGCCTGCCGTCAGGCGCTAGCCGACCAGTTGCCAGGGTCGGGCATGCCCAGCGGCACCGTCGCGGCCGAGGCCGGCAGGGCCGCCGGGCTGACGAAGGTGCTGCCGTCCGGGCCGGCCTCGACGGCCTCCTGCAGCGCGCTGCCCTTGACGTACTGCGACCAGGGCAGGAACCACTCCGTCCAGCCGTTGTCCCAGGTCCCGGCCCGCGGGCTGCCGGTGACCGTGACCGGGTCGCCGGGCACCTCCATGTTGTAGTAGGTCTCGGCGTCGGCCGGCGGCATGTTGACGCAGCCGTGGCTGACGTTGGTGAAGCCCTGCTCGCCGGTGGACCAGTAGGCGTCGTGCAGGTAGTCGCCCGACCAGGTGAAGCGGACCGACCACGGCACCTCGAGGCTGTAGCCGGGGCCCGTCATCAGCACCGGGTTGGCCTTGTCGATGGTGACGTAGGTGCCGTTCGGCGTGTCGTCGCCGGGCCTGCCGGTGCTGATCGGCCAGCGGTCCAGCAGGTGACCGTCCCGGAACAGGTCCAGGTAATGGTCGGTCGTGCTCGCCACCACGATGAGCGAGCTGCCGATGCTGAACGACTGGGTCAGCGTGTGATCGCCGTAGACGCCGGGAGCGCCCTCGATCCCGTCCAGATGACCGGTGAAGCTCACCCGGGTGTAGGCGGGCCAGTAAGCGCGCGGACGGAAATCGAGGGTCTGGTTACCGTCCCAGTACCAGGCGCCGACGACCGGCTTAGACGTGGTGAGCTGCAGGGATCGCTCCACGGCGGCCTTGTCGGTGATCGGCTGACTGAACGTGAGCATGATCGGCATGCCAACACCGTACGTATCGTTGTAGCCCTCGAAGATCATGGTCGAGAAGGTGCGCGCGGGCCGCAGGGTAGTGAAGGAGCTGGTCCGGGTGACCGGCGATCCGCCGGGGGCCACCGCGGTGGCGGTAACGGTATAAGTCGACGAAACGGCCAGTGCCCACGTGCTGTGCCAGGATGTCTGCGCGGAGTTCATGGTGCCGGCCACGGCGCTTCCGGCTGCCGTGACCGAGACGCTGGTGAGCTTGCCGCGGGTGGCCGTGACGGTCACGCCCTGGCCGGGGCTGGCATTCGCCGTGCCGTTGGCCGGGCTGATGCTCAGCAGCGATGCTGCCGCTGAGCTCGCGGATGAGCTGGCTCCGGCATCGTGGTGACCGGGCGATGCGGTTCCGGACGTGCCTGCCGAGCAGGCGGCCGCCAGCAGGCCGGCCAGCATGACCAGCGCGAGCCGGCCCCGGCGCGCCGGGGATGGACCAGGCACCCGCACGGTGAGACCTCCAGGGCAATCTGACTGCTCCGGCTCGGTCCCCGCGCCGGAGCAGTCAGGACCCGTCGCGGGGATGGGCGGCCGCGTTCCCGCCGGGTTGTGCGTCAGCGGCCGGTCCCTCCGATGAGGCACCGGCCAGCCGGGCTGCCCGGTCAGGTTCACGGCTGCCGTTCCAGGCTATGCGGGCCGGACGATGCGGACGAATCCGTGCCAGCCGGTCCGGCCGGCCGCGGGCCAGGGCGAGCAGCGCGGCGAGGACGAGGATCCCGATGGCCGTCCAGGGGACATAGTCGCCGAGCCGGTCATACAGCGTCCTGGCCGACGCGGGCGGCAGCGTGAGCGAGACGACGATGGCTCCCCGCCGGGACGGCCCCGCGCTGGCGAGCAGGCGGCCGCGGGCGTCGAAGGCCACCGAGTCGCCGGTGAGCGCGGCCTGCACGACCGGCCGGCCGGTCTCGGCCGCGCGCAGTGCGCTGAGCGACGCGTGCTGGGCCAGCTCCCAGCTGCCCTGGAAGGTCGAGTCGGCGGTCTGGTAGATGATCAGCTGGGCGCCGTGGTCGGTGTCCACCCGTGACATGTCGGGGAACGCGGACTCGAAGCAGATCAGCACGCCGATGGTCAGCGGCTGGCCAGACCGCAGCGTCGCGTGCAGCACGTGCGCGCCGGTCCCCGGCACCATGTTCTGGGCCGCGGCCTTGCTGATGCCGGACAGCCAGCCGAGGGCCGACCGGAACGGGATGTACTCGCCGAAGGGCACCAGCCTGGTCTTGACGTAGCTGCCCTGGACGCCGGCCGGGCCGATCAGCACGGCCACCTTCGACTTGTTCCCGGCGGCGTTCAGCGCGTCCTGGCTGACCAGCAGCTGCGCCCCGACCGCCGAGGACAGCCGCTCCAGCCTGCCGACCAGGCGCGGGCTGGCCGCCAGGTCGTACCCGACGCTGCTCTCGCCCCAGACGATCAGGTCAGCGCGCCGCGCCGGGCCCTCCGTGAGCTGCACGTCCGCGCTGACTCGCTGGGCCGGACCGTTGAGTATCCCCGGCTGCACGAGCGCGACCGTGACGTGCCGGGCCGCGGCCGGGGGCGGGGTCAGCGCGAAGATGGCGGGACCCGCCACGGCGGCGGCCAGCGCGGCGGCCAGCCCGATCAGCCGGGGCAGGCCGCGGGCCACCAGCGCGATCACGATGCCCGTGTTCGCTACCACCAGCGCGATCGTGACCAGCCAGACGCCGCCGGCCGCCGCCAGCGCCAGGATGGCCGGATGCTGCCACTGGGTCGCCCCGAGGACGGCCCAGGGCCCGCCGAGGGCCTGCCAGGACCTGATCCACTCGGTCAGCAGCCAGGCACTGGGCACGACCGCCAGTGCCGCCAGCGCGCGCCGCCAGGACACCGGCGGCCGTAGCAGGCTCCAGGCGGACACGCCGACGGCGGTCCACAGGAATCCGAGCGCGATCGCGATCAGCGGCACGGCCGGCCCCAGGTTGGGGAGCAGCCAGTACATCGCGACCAGCAGGTAGCCGGTGCCGAACCACCAGGCGCGCACGGCCGCCTCGCGCCGGCTCGGGGCGCCGCGCATCAGCAGCAGGCCGGGGACCAGCCCGATCCAGCCCAGGAACTCCAGGTTGGGTGCCGGGAACGCCAGCACCGGCAGGGCGCCCGCCAGCAGCGCGCCATACCGGACGGGCTGCGCCAGGGCGCGCCAGACTGCCAC
>Ga0187858_10003899_pt1 | contig 14204 bp, 12 predicted proteins | sample June2016WEW_8_15_FD_133015 | JGI IMG/M metagenome (GOLD analysis project Ga0187858, IMG submission 133015) | Peatland microbial communities from SPRUCE experiment site at the Marcell Experimental Forest, Minnesota, USA - June2016WEW_8_150 | ecosystem: Environmental > Terrestrial > Soil >...
CCTTGCCGGCGATCACGGCGCCCAGCGCGGAGCCGGTGGCGATAGGCAGTCCAGCGCCGACGATCCCGTTGGCGCCGAGGATGCCGAGCGAGTAATCGACGATATGCATCGAGCCGCCCTTGCTTTTGCAGTAGCCGGTGCGCTTGCCGAAAATCTCCGCCATCATGCGATCGAGGCGTCCGCCCTTGGCGATCAGATGTCCGTGGCCGCGATGGTTTGACGTGATGCGATCGGTCTTGCGCAGCGCGGCGCAGACGCCGGTGGCGGAAGCTTCTTCGCCAATCGAGACGTGGACGAAGCCGGGAATCTCGGCGGCCATCGCGAGGTCTCGCGCCTTGGACTCGAATAGCCGGATCTTCTGCATCGTGCGATACATCTCGAGTAACTTGTCCTTGCTGATGTCCATGAAGGGTTTTTTGCCTCCGTGAGAATTGCGGGGGATGCGCGATGAATGTCCCCGGCGAGCGGAAACTATCCCCAACCGCAGCAATCGTCAAATGAGCGGGCGGGCGGCCGCAGTCGAATTCATTGCGACGTTCGACTGGAGTGGTAGGCTCAGCCGATGACACAGAAAATCGGATTCGTCGGACTGGGCGCGATGGGTCTGCCGATGGCGGCGAATTTGCTCGCCGCGGGATACCATCTGACGGTTTACAACCGCACCGCGTCGAAGGCTGAGCCGCTCATTGCCAAGGGCGCGCATCGCGCGGAGCGCGCCGGCGACGTCGCGCATCCGGGAGGTATCGTCGTCTCGATGCTCGCGGATGACGCCTCGGTCAAGGCGCTCGTGACGGGCGAGGACGCGCTCGCCGAGCGAATTGCGCCGGATGGAATTCATGTCTCGATGAGTACGGTGTCGCCGGCGACCACGCGGGAACTTGCCGCATATCACGCGACGCGCGGGAGCGTGATGGTTGCGGCACCGGTGTTCGGACGGCCGATCCAAGCACAGGCGAAGCAGTTGCGGGTCTGCGTTTCGGGGCCGGCCGGCGCCAAGGCCAAGGTGAGACCGATCATCGAGGCGATGGGGCAGGAGGTATTCGACTTTGGTGACAATCCCGGCGCGGCGAATGTGGTGAAGCTCGCGGGTAACTTCATGATCGCGGCGGCACTCGAGGCGATGGGTGAGGCAGTCGCGATGATGCGCAAGAGCGGCGTCGATCCGGCGGCGGCGCTCGAGATGCTGACGAAAACGATCTTTGCGGCGCCGGTGTACCAGGGTTACGGCCCCGTCATAGCTCATGGGGTGTTCACGCCGGCGGGTTTTCGGCTGCCGCTTGGACTCAAGGACATCGACCTGGTGCTGCAGACCGCGGGCGCGGCGAACGCGCCGATGCCGACGGCGAGCCTGCTGCGCGATCGATTTATCTCGGCGATAGCCAAGGGGCGCGCCGACCTGGACTGGTCCGCGATCGCTCTGGGAGCGGCCGACGACGCCGGACTCAAGGAATCGCGCTAAGGAATTTTCTTGCGAGACGCGCGTGACGAAGTACGTCGCCCATATTTTCGCGCTCTCTCTATGCATGGCCGCGATGCTCGCGGCCGCGCCTCCATCGCACGCGATCGACTTCTATGAAATCGAGGTCTACGACACGGATACCGCGCCGGCCGGTCATCTGGCGCTCGAATTGCATTCAAACACGACCTCGACGGCGACCGGGGATTTGGCGAAGAGCCAGATGGACGTGTACCAGGTACACGAGACGCTCGAGGGCTCGTACGGAGTCTTGCGTTGGCTCGAAGTCGGGCAGTATTTCGCCACCGCGAAGCTCTCCAACGGCGATTACGAATACTCGGGCTCGCGCACGAAGGTCCATTTCGCCGTCCCGCAGACCTTCGAGTGGCCGGTGCAGCTCGGCGGCAATATCGAGCTTGATTACATGCGGCGCGCAGCCGAGGAAAATCCGCTGTCGCTCGAGCTGCGGCCGATCGCCGGCGCGAACTACAAGGGCTTTCGGCTGGTGGGGAACTTCGCGTTTGAAAAGCCGTTCAGCGGTCCCGAGACGCATCGCGGGCTTCAATTCGATCCGTCGGGCGAGCTGGTTTATGAGCTCAACCGCTGGGTTTCCCCGGCGCTGGAATACTACGGCGACATGGGATCGATTCAGCCGCTGGCGAAGGTGCAGAAGCAGCAGCATTTCGTCGTGCCGGCGCTCAACTTTGATTTCATTCCGCAGCTCGAGCTCAATCTCGGCGTGGGAATCGGAGTGACTCGCGCTAGTCACGGGGTATTTCTGAAATCGATTATTGGCTGGACGTTTTAGGCGCCGCCGGGACAGGAAGCAGTGGGGGCGGAGATTCATCGTTGCGTGATTAGCCGGGCTAAACTATCCTCGATTCACGCGCTTGGCGCCTTCGATGTCGTTTCCCTCACAAGACAGGCGAGCTGATGAGAAACTCGGGCAAATCCTGGGCCGGGTAGGTTCCGTCCGCACGCGACTCAACTCGCTGGCGTTGCAGCATGCGATTTTCTACACGCTCGCGATCGCGATCGCGGGTGGCGCCGCAGTTTTTGCCGGTGCATACCTGCTGTCGCCGCTCGCTTTCCTGGTTGGCGCTTCGGCGCTGGTGATTATTGGCTGCGCCGGTATCGCGAGCGCAGTCGGCGCCGGGTGGCGGATGCGCGCCAGCGCGGTGCGCGCCGCCGCGATTGCCGATGATCGGGCCGAGCTGAAAGGGCGTCTCTCGACGATCGTCGCACTCGCCAATCACCAGACCCGCGGCTCGCTGTGGTCGTACCTGGTTGAAGATACGATCGGCTATCAGGACCAATTCGCGGCCGCGCGGATCGAGCGGCGCCGCGTGTCGGGCGCGATCTATCCGCTGGCCGCAGCCTTCGTGCTGGCGGCGCTCGCGATCCCGATTTCAAAAATCAATCACGCGCCACAGGTTACTCCGGGCAGCGGGCAGGACGACCTGACGGTCGATCTGGAGGATCTGCATCTGCGACCGGCTGATCCGGGCGATGAATCGGGGATGCAGGTCACGGCAGACGCCGCGACCATGCGCCGGCTTGAGGACAAATTGGCCCGGGAGAGCGCGGCGAACGGCGAGGCAGGCGGCAATTCGCTGAACCAGCTGGTGAATCGCGCGCGCGACATGGCCGGGCATTTACAGAGCAGGCTGACCGGACAGAAGATGGCCTCGGAGCAGCGCCTCAACCTGCGGCTGGCCGACGCCGGCGGCGATCAGGATCAAAATGAAATTCATCGCGCTCCTGAGACGCAGAAGAATCGGCGCAGCGACATCGCAGGACAGTTCAAACAGGACCAGCCAAAATCCAGCCGCGAGATCGATCTGCCGAGGGAGGACGATTTGCGCCATCCGAATTCCGAGCCTTCGCCCGGCGCCAATGGCGAGTCGGGCGCGGAAGCCAACTCCGGCAAGGATAACCCCGGCAATCGGGATAACAGCGCGACCGATCGCAGGATCCAGCAAAGCGGCGAGAATGGCGGCAACGGGGGCGCGGCGCACGGAATCGGCGCCGATCCCGACAGCCTGTTCGGCGCACCTGCGGCGCCGAAGCTCGGCACCGAGGGTTTCGAGATCGCAATCGAAGCGCGGCCCGTCGATCACGGTGCGAAGGGCGCCGGTCACGCCTACGTTGCGCCCAAAGTGCGCGCGCCGCTCAGCCTGAACCAGGAGCCGGACGAGCCGGTGGCGCGCGCCGCGGTGCCGGCCGAAGATCGAACTACTATCAAACGGGTATTCGACAGATGAGCGAGGTGCAGGCGGAAACGCCAACGGTGGCGGATTTCGCCCGGACGTTTCGGCGTATCCAGGCCGAGATCCACAAGCTGATCATCGGACACGAGCAGGCCGTCGAGGAGTTGCTGTCGGCGCTGTTCGCCGGCGGCCACGTGCTGATCGAAGGCGTTCCCGGCACGGGCAAAACGACGCTGGTCAAAACGCTGGGGCTGGCGCTCAATCTGAGCTTCAACCGAATTCAATTCACAGTCGATCTGATGCCGGCCGATATAACAGGCACGCGCGTGATTTTGTCGGGGGAGGACGGACGGCGCGAGTTCAGCTTTCAGCCGGGGCCCGTGTTTTGCCATATCCTGCTGGGCGACGAAATCAATCGCGCGACGCCCAAGACGCAGTCGGCGCTGCTCGAGGCGATGGCCGAGCTGCAGGTGACGGTATCGGGCACGACCTACCGCCTCAAACCGCCGTACTTCGTGATGGCGACGCTGAATCCGATCGAGATGGAGGGCACCTATCCGCTGCCGGAGGCGCAACTCGATCGCTTCCTGTTCAAAGTCCGTTTGAACTATCCCGACGAAGGCGAACTGACTCGAATCATCTCGTCGACGACCGGGCCCGAAGAAGCGGGGATCGAGGCGGTGTTCCACGCCACCGAAGCGCCCGAGCGAATCGAGGCGCTCAAGCGGCTGGTGCGCGAAGTGATGGCGGCGCCCGCGATGGAGATATACGCGGCGCGACTGGTGCGAGCCACGCAGCCGCAGAACTCGCGCTTCGTGACCGACGAAGCCAGGGCCGTGCATGACGAGATGGTCAATCGCTACGTGATGTTTGGCTCGAGCCCGCGCGGTGCGCAGGCGCTCATTTTGGGCGCCAAAGTGCGTGCGCTGCTCGACGGGCGCGCCAATATCGCGCGTGAAGATATCGAGCACGTGGCGGTCGCCGCACTCGCCCATCGCATCATGCTCAACTACGCCGCGCTATCCGACGGAATCGACGCCGCGCACATTGTCGAGCGCGTCATCAAGTCGGTTCGCGCCGCGAAGCTATAGGCGGCCGACGATGCTCGAAGCACGCGCTTTCGAGCCGGAATTTTTGCGCAAGCTCGACCGCCTGGTGCTGGGCATCAAGCGCGCCCGCACCGTGCGCGCGGGCCAGCGCGCGTTGGGCAGAATCCAGGGGCTCGGAATCGAACCGGAAAATTTCAAGGCGTACGCGCCCGGCGACGATTTGCGCTTCCTCGATTGGAACGCGTTCGCGCGGTTTGACGAATTGATGCTGCGAACTTACCGCGCCGATCGCCAGGTCCAGGTTACCGCGCTGGTGGATGCGAGCGCGTCGATGGGATTGCCCGAGCACGACGACAAGCTGGGGCTCGCGTTGGCGATCGGCGCGTCGCTCGCGTACATCGGGATGGCGGACAACGACGCCGTTCGAATCGGCGCATTCTCGATGCACCGTGGGGCGATGAAGCTCGACGCAACGCCGTTTCATCGCCGCCGCGAGTCGTATGTCAATTTCAGTCCGTTCGTGATGTCGGTGAAAGCGGGCGGCGAGACCCGCCTGGGCGCGGCCGTCGATCAATTGCTGCTGCAGCGCCGGCCGGCAGGGATGGTCGTCGTCATCTCGGATTTTCTCGTGAACGAAAGCGACGCCGCAGACGCGCTCAAGCGGCTGGTGGCGGCGCGCCACGATGTAAAAGTTGTCCACGTGATGGGCGAACAGGAGAGCACCGCTTCGTATCCATCAGGACTGTTCCGCGTGCGCGACTCAGAGACCGGCGAAGTCCGCGAGACCGTGCTGGGCCCGGCGACCGCCGCCGCGATCCGGCGCAACGTCGAAAAGATAGCCATGCGCATGCGCGAGATCTGCACGACGCATGCGATTACTTATGCGCAGGCGTTCGGAGCGGGCAATCTTGAAAGCATTATGGAGCGCGAACTCCCGCGGCTCGGAATTGTGAGATAATCGTGGGTCTCCTGAATCCGCAGAACTTCATTTATGGACTCAGCCTCGCGCTGTTGGTGCTGATCTATCTGCGCTCGCGCTCGCGTCCGACCATCGAAGTGTCGAGCCTGATGCTTTTCGACGAAGCGCCCGCGCCGGTTGCGAGCGTCCGTCACGTGCGGATCGATCCGCTGTTCTGGCTCGAGACGGCGACGCTGACGGCGCTGACGCTGGCGATCGCGGGATTGTACGTGATGAGGCCCCGCACGCCCGGTCACGGCCGCATCCATGCGCTGGTGTTCGATCTCGGCGCCGGGATGAGCGCGCGCGAAGGCTCCGGCGCCAGACTGGACCAGGCCCGCCGGGAGGCGATGGAAATAATCAATCAAGCGCCGGCCGGAGACGAGTTCAGCGTAATCGCATACGCACTGGAAGCGCAGGCGCGCCATCCGCAGACCGCGAACCTGGCTGACCTGCGCAAGGCGCTCGGCGATTTGATCCCCATGGCGGTGCCCGCACGCACGGCGGCTCTGCGAGCGGCGCTGATTCGCGCGCGCGGCGCCTCGGAAATCGATCTGTTCGCCGATCGGCCGCCCGCGGCTGCGATTCTTGCCGACGCCGCCTCGACGGCGCGCGTGAATTTCCACCTGGTCGGTTCCGGCGACTCCAATCTGGCGATCGTGTCGCTGGATCCCGGCATCCCGCGCTCGACGCGCGGCCGCGCCGTGATTCGCAATTTCTCCGCGCGGCCTCATTCCTGCGAACTGGCGATCGATCTCGGCAACAGCGAGGAGTTTCATCAGACCCTGATGCTCGCGCCGCGTGAACAGGTCGTCGTCCCGTTCGGACCGATCCGGACGGGAGGTGTGCTGCACGCGCGAATCCTGACCCCCGATGCGATCGACGCAGACAACGACCGCTACGCTTACGCGCCATCCGATCGTCCGGCGCAGGTCCTGGTCCTGTCGCCTGACGCCGCGGTGCGCGACGATATCGCGCGCGTGGCGCTCGCGGTCAACGCGAATTTCCAGATCGAGACCGCCGATCCTGCCAGGTATCTTGCGGATGCGAACGCATCCCGTCCGAGCGCGAAGCCGCTCGAACTGGCTGTCATGCACGATTGCTATGTGCCCGCGGCCGGGGCGGCGTCCACGCTGCTCATATATCCGCCGCAACTTGCGAAGAACTTGCCGTACGCGGCCGCAATCGGAATCTCGGTCAATGGAACGCTGGCGAGCGCGGACATTAGCAGCTACGCGATGGGCGAAGCGCCCGGGATCGAATCCCTGACGCTGGGCGCGACGCGAATTGTCGCGATCCCCGAATGGATGGATTTGATTGCGACCGCGACCGGCCCCGCTCATTCGTCGATCCCCCTGGCCGCGATCGGGCGTGCGGCGGGCGGTCCCGTCGGCGTACTCGCATTCGACGTCCGCGATCATCTTCTGCTCGCTCCCGATCATCTCGACGCGCTGGTGCTGACGGTCGATCTGATCAAACAACTGACCGCAGCGCGCGATATTTTGATCGTGGCGACCGGGGCTGATGTGAGCGTACCCGCAACCGGAACCGCGCGCGTCACCCAGCCCGACGAGAGCGTGCGGACCGTCACGGCCGACAAATGGGGCCGCGTGCGAATCCGTCCGCTGCAGGCCGGGCGCTACATCGTCGAGTCGGGGGGAGAGACGACGCAGGTGTTCGCCAACTATTACGACGCGGCCGAGTCCGACCTCGGCGCCAAACCGCAGGCCGAAGCGAAGGCGCCGGCGGAAAAGGCCGCCGCCGCATCGAATGCGCAATCCGCCAGGGAAGTGCAGCCGCTGGTTTTCATTTTGATCGCGCTGGCGCTGCTCGCCCTGACGATTGAATCCGCGATGCTGATTGGCCACGCCGGCCGCTGGGGGATGCGCCATGTTTGATCGGCCGCATCTGCTCTGGCTGCTGGTGCTCGTGCCTGTGGCCGTGGCGCCGGGAATTCTCGCGATGCGCGGCGGGATGCGGCTGGCGGGCGCTGCGGCTGCGACGCTTCGCGCGCTGTGCGTTGTAGCTCTGGTCGCGACGCTCGCGGGGCTGCGCATTCCGGGGCGTATCGCCGCGCAAAGCGTCGCGGTGGTCGTGGCGCTGGATGAGTCGCGGTCGGTCTCGCCCGATCAGCAGGATTGGATGCGGGGCCAGGTCGAACAGTTGAAGTCCGCGATGGCTCCGGCCGACCAGCTGGGGATTGTCGCTTTTGGCCGTGACGCGCGGCTGCTTGCGCCTCTGACGGATCCCCGGCTGCTGGGGCATTTCGGCGATGGCGCCGACGGAGGGGCCACCAATATAGCCGGCGCGCTGACCGTGGCTGAAAGCCTGTTTGCGGCGGAAGCGGACAAGCGAATCGTGCTGCTGAGCGACGGCAACGAAACCGAGGATTCCGCGATGACGGAGGTTCCCGCGATGCTCGAGGACGGTGTGCGAATTTTCGCCGCCGCGCCGCCGCCGTCGGCGACCGAGAGAATTGCGGTCACCAATTTCTATTCCCCGGACACGGTCCGCGCCGATCAGCGCTTTGCATTCAGAATCGACGTTGACAGCGAATCGCAGTCTCCGGTCGCAGCCACGCTCAAGCTCTACCGCGACGGCATCGCAGTCGGCGGGGAAGCGACTGCCCTGAAGCCGGGGCTGAACCGCTTCGAGCTGCCCTATCGGCTGGAGCGCGCGGGCGCATACTTGATGAGTGCGGAAGTCTCGATTGCTGCTCCGCGGGTGGCGTTGAATCCGCGGGTCGAGGCCGCGATTTCGGTGACCGGCGCGCCGCGGATTTTGATCGTCTCGACCACGCCGCCGGAAAGCCTCGTGACCGCGCTCAAGATGCGCAACTACGCGATTGATTTCGTGTCGCCACGCAGCCTGAGCGAACACCCGGTGGACTACCTGCCCTATCAACTGGTTATCCTCGACGATGTGCCCGAGGGTTCGCTGACGGGGGCGGCGCAGCACGCGCTCAATCGCTACGTCGCCGATTACGGCGGCGGACTGGTCGCGACGGGCGACACATTGCGCGAGGAGAAACTGGCCGGCGGCGAGCTGGAAAAGGCGTTGCCGGTAAAGTTTGCACCGCAACCGCCGCCGCCGTCGCGCGAGCCGATCGCCGTTTACCTCTGCATCGATCGCTCGAACTCGATGAGTTACGACTCGCGCTATCCGGCGGTGCGCGACGGCGAGCGAATTCGCTACGCCAAGCAAGCCGCGATCGCGCTGCTGCGCCAGCTCGACGATACTGATTTCGCCGGCGTGATCGCGTTCGATTCGCAGCCGTACGTGCTCGCGCATCTGCAGCCGCTCGGCGAGGATCGCGGCGATCTCGAAAACCGCATCGACCGCCTGCAACCCGGCGGCGGCACCGACTTCAAGGAGGCGCTCGAAATCGCGGAACGCGAGATTCTGCGGAGCGCCATCCCGGTGCGCCAGGTGATTCTGCTCACCGACGGCGACACCAACCGCCAGTATCAGGACCACGACGATCTGATCGCCGAATTCGCGCGCCGGCATATTCCGGTCTCGACCATCCGCATCGGCCCCGACCTCGCCAATCTGCGCTTGCTGCAGGACTTCGCGCAGGCGACCGGCGGCGTCTTCTATCGCGTGCAGGATATCGAGAAGCTGCCGCTGCTGCTGGTCGGATTGACGCGCCAGGCGATGAACCGGCGCAAGCCGGATCGCACCACCGTCGAAGCCGGGGCGGCAACCGCGATGCTCTCCGGCATCAGCATCAAGGAGATTCCGCCGATAGATTTTTTTGCCGCGACCGAGCCCAAGGACGGCGCGCAAGTCATGCTCAAGGTCACGCGCGCCGACAAATCTGCGCCGCTGCTTGCGTCGTGGCAATATGGACTCGGTCGCACCGCGATTTTCGCCGCCGAACCCGACTCACTCGCCACACTGAGCTGGATTCGATGGAACCGCTACGCGGAATTCTGGTCGCAGCTGGCGGGTTGGACGATGCGCCAGGGCGACTCCGGGATGTTCACGATGCGCGTCCACGGCGCGCCTGACGGGTCGATCACGGTCTAGGCTGAAAGGGCCGATCCCAATCCCGTCAGTAACCTGGTGTGCCGAATCACCGGGCCGGGACGCGCCATCGACGTTGCGATGACCGAGGCCGCCGCCTCGATCTATCGGGGCGAAGTCGGGCCGCTGCCGCGCGGCAAGTACGTCGCGACGCTGATGTTCAAAGCGGGCGATTCCGAAAAAATCCTCGAGCAGCGCGAATTCGCCGCCGCCGGATCGATTCCGGCCGACAGCGCCGAGTTGCGCATCAAGCCACCCAATCTCGAACTGCTGCGCCGGCTATCAACCGCGACCCACGGCGCGTTCGAAGCTCCCGCAGCGACAATTGCCCGCCATCGCGGTCAGACCGTGGCATTTCGCCGCAGCGCGGATCCGTGGCTGATTCCCCTTGTGATCATGCTGTTCCTGGGAGAAGTGTTTGTGCGTCGCCGCTATCTCGGCGATTGACGATGGAGCGCTTCATGAAAATTTCCGCCGCCAATCTTCCTCATCTCCTGGCCGCAGCCGTTCTCCTGGCCGCCTTCGCCGCTCCCGCCGCGACCGCGACCGCTGCAACGTCACCTCGCGACGCCGGCGCGCTTGCCAAGTCCACCTACATCTACATTGCAACGGTTCGCAAAGACGGCAACCAGAGCAGAGCTGTGCCGGTCTGGTTCATTACAACCGGCGACAACCAGGTTCTGATCGAAACCTCGCCTACCAGCTGGAAGGCCAAAAGAATCAAGCGCGGCAGCCCGGCGCTCATATGGATCGGCTCGCCAACCGGGCCGGCGTTCATCGGCAAGGCGGAAATCGTCGAGGACAAGGCGCTGCAGGACGAGGTGATCGCGGGTTACCCCAAGAAATATCTGCTCGCGCGAATCGGCTATGCGCGTCCCACTCGCGCCAAGCTGGATTCAGGCCAGATAGTCGTGATTCGAATTTCGCCGACGCGGGATTTGCCCGACGGGTTTCAGTCTGCGCCCGGAACTCCGGCGCCCCATCCTTGACGAGAAGCCAAAGCCCGCTCCTCGCGTGACATAATCGCTGGCCTCACGCGCGTCGCGCAGTTATATCAGGATCGTGGCGAACGATTCCCCATCCGCGCTGATCAAGTGCGTGCTCAATTGCCGATGCCCGGTATGCCGAAACGGCGCAATTTTCCGATCGCACTTCAGGATGAATCGTGAGTGCCCGCGATGCCACGTCGTGGTCTGGAAGGATCCGGGAGAGACGTTGGGCGCGATGTATCTCGACTTCGCGGTGGCCGCCGGCTCGTTCCTTATCTGCTGGGCGATTCTCGCCTTCGCCGCACGCCTCTCTGATGCTGCCAGGATATTTTTCCTGAGCGCGATCGCCGCCGGCAGCGTGCTGCTCTGCTATCCGCTCACGCGCAGCGCGTGGACCGTGCTGGTTTATCTTTCGGGCGGAATCGAGCGCCCGCGCCTGCGCGCCATCCAGGGCGGCAAGAAAGCTTCTTGACCCGATTTCTCGGGCCTAGATCTGACGTATTCATCCGGTCTTGAATTTTGACCGCGCCGCCAGCTTCTCCTGCAGATGGCTCAGCCGCTCGGCGGCTGCCGCGATCGTCTCGTCACTTTTCGAAAACGTGAATCGAATCTTCCGATGCCCCAACTCCGGCCGATGGTAAAAGCTTGAACCGGGCACCGCGGCGACGCCGACTTCATCGAGGATGAAATCCGCCGCCGTGAAGTCGTCTTTGAATCCGAGCCCGCCAATCTCCGCCAGCATGTAATACGCGCCGTCGGGTTTGCGGCATTCCAGGCCGGCCCTCGCGAGCGCCGCGTACAATGCGCCGCGCTTGCGCTCGTACATCGCGGTCAGCTCCGCATAAAACGATTCCGGCAGCCTCAGTGCGAAGGCCCCGGCTTCCTGCAGCGGATGCGGCGCGCCCACCGTCAGAAAGTCATGCACCTTGCGAATCGCCGCGGTGATTCTTTCGCTGGCGATCGCGTACGCCAGCCGCCATCCCGTTATCGAGTAGGTCTTCGACAGCCCGCTAATCGTCACCGTCCGTTCGGCCATCCCCTGAAGGCTCGCGATCGATACGTGGCGCGCGCCGCCGTAAATGATGTGCTCGTAAATCTCATCGGTGATCGCCAGCGTGTCATGATGCCGGCATAGCGAGGCGATCGCTTCGAGCTCGGGACGGGTGAAGACCTTGCCGCTCGGATTGTGCGGAGTGTTGATCACGATTGCCTTGGTGCGCGGACCGAATGCCGCTTCGAGCTCCGCGCGATCGAGCGAAAAATCCGGATCGCGCAGCGCCACGTAGCGCGGCGTCGCACCGGCCAGGATCACGTCGGGGCCGTAGTTCTCGTAGAACGGCTCGAAGATGATCACCTCGTCGCCGGGGTTGATCACCGCCAGCATCGTCGCGATCATCGCCTCGGTCGCGCCGCAGGTCACCGTGATGTTGCGGTCGGGATCGCACGCGATGGCGTTGTAGCTGCGCACCTTGTCCGCGATTGCGCGGCGGAAATTCGGCGAGCCGTGGGTGATCGCGTACTGATTGTATTCCTCGTCGATGGCGCGCTTGGCGGCTTGCTTGATTTCGGCCGGGGCGGGGAAGTCGGGAAATCCCTGCGCCAGGTTTACCGCCCCGCACTTGAGCGCTCGCCGCGTCATCTCGCGGATTACGGATTCGGTGAACAGTCGTGTCTTGGCGGAAATGTCGGTCGGCATGACTCTGCGCGCTCACCGCGCGCGGAAATTCGATGCGCGCGGCAACTCGGCTGCTCGCAGTCTAGCCGCGTGCGCATGCGCGCGACAACTTGCCCGATTTCAATGCCTGCTTAAATTGAAAATCGACTACGAATTGCGGGTGGATCAGAGTGACTTCAGCGACAGATCGGGTCAGACGAAACTGGGGATGCTTTGAATTCAGCGAAAGCGGATTGCGGAGCTTCGAGGCCGTCTGCTAATCGGCCCCTTCCTATTCCAGCACGCTGGACCCCTGGCTCAGCCGCCATTCATCGATTACCTCAACGTTGAAGCGCCAGTCGCTTCCGATCTTGAAACCCGGCAACCGTCCTTTCTTGAGCAGGCGGTAGATCGTCGAGCGATGGACACGCAGATACTCGGCGACCTCGTTGACTGTGAGCACCTTAGTCGAGGATGGCATCGCTTCACTTCCTCTTTAATGCGCCTATCCGTTCTTAGGTTGGCAAATAGGCTACCATAAAAGTTGAACTGCGCTAGACCATCTTATTGGACTATTTCCCGACTAAGGTCAAGCCTTAGGGGATATGCCGCGCCTGATTGTGTTATTCAGCACTGAATCGGCTCTGTTTTCGTGTTTTTTAACGATCTAGCCGAACAGTCGGTTGGCGGCTTCCCTCAGCTCCGCGCGATGGTCCGGGTGAGCAATCGCGATCAATTCGGCAGCGCGCTCGCGATGGTTCTTGCCCAGCAGCCGCGCGATTCCGAATTCGGTCACTATAGTATCGGCGAAATAACGCGGCACCGTTACCAATGCGCCGGCTTCGAGTTGCGGCACGATGCGCGAAATCGCGCCGCCCACCGCGGTTGATTGCAGCAGCGTAATCGCGCGTCCGCCCGGGCATAGAAACGCACCGATATGAGATTCTGGCTGTCCTCCCGTCCCGTTCATCATCCGCGCCCCGAGCACGGTCTCCGAGTTAATCTGACCGGTCAGATCGATGCTGAGAGCATTGTTGATTGCCGTCTGCCGGTAGTTCGAGGAAACTGTCGCGAGCTTGAGCACGTATTCGGGATCGTAAAGCTCGAATGCCGGGTTGTCGTCGATTATCCGCAAATCGTCCGGATCCGAACCCGTCCACGCGATCGCCACCGCCTTGCCGCGATGTATCGTCTTGCGCCGGCCGTTGATGATCCCGGCGTCAACCAGCCGCGCTATTCCCGGCGCGACCATCTCGGTATGCAGCCCCAGGTCGTGCTTGCCGTCGAATGCGCCCAGCCGCGCCATCTGCGAACTGGGTTCTCCGACTCCGATCTGAATCGTCACGCCGTCTTCGACGAGTTCGCTCAGGTATCCCGCTACCGCCTTTAACTCTTCGGACGGTTGCGCAAGGCCGAGCAACACGCGCAAATCCGCCAGCGGCGTGCGTTGCAGATACTGAACGATCGGCCAGATACGTTCGACTCCCGCTGCCGCAATGATCGCGCGGATGCCATCGCGCTTTTCGCTGTCCATCGCAGCAAGCGCCTGCTCGATCATAGCCAGATTGGGCGGCGGCGGAGTTCCATCGACGAAATAATCGAACTCCGAGACATGCATGTAAACGTCGCCGTAAGTGCGCGTCATGCTCGCGTCAACCTCGGCGATTGCGTGACGCGCGCGCCGCGCATACATCCGCTTGTTCCACTGATGCGGCCCGAAACTGACGAATCCCTTTGCGTTGGGCGTGGTGACGTTGACGAAGGTGAAATCTATCGGCTTGTCTTCGGCCGGCCGTTCGTCGTGCGGCTTGAAGCCGGTCGAAAATAAATTGGGCAGGTAGGTGGCCGCACGGCTGTCA
>Ga0187858_10003919_pt1 | contig 14142 bp, 12 predicted proteins | sample June2016WEW_8_15_FD_133015 | JGI IMG/M metagenome (GOLD analysis project Ga0187858, IMG submission 133015) | Peatland microbial communities from SPRUCE experiment site at the Marcell Experimental Forest, Minnesota, USA - June2016WEW_8_150 | ecosystem: Environmental > Terrestrial > Soil >...
GGCGCTCATGGGAGGCGCGAGCGGCTCGGTGCCTCGCTTCTCGACTACGGTTTCGTCCATACACGCAGCGTAGTAATCGCCGACCTTCTGCTCGATGGCACTGTGTTCCCCCGGCGCCTCTGCCTGCTCCAGAATGCCGCGCAGGACATAACGATTGCGTTCCGCCAGCTCGTTGAAACGGCCCCAACTAGACTTGTCAGGCGGGATGGGATTGTTCTTCATCCAGTTGCCGCAGGCGTACTGATAGAAGTCCACACAGGGGTCGATCGTCTTATCCATGGCGGTAAGATCGAAGTTGGGGATCTCTTTGGGGAACTCAGATGAGCTGGACGGCGTTGTTTGGGCTACGGAGAACACGGCGACAAACAGCAGAAAGAAAGAGCAGAGAATACGCATACCTGCCTCGCAGCAAGAAATTCGCCTCGCCTCTCGGTCAAGCTGGTGCGAGGTCGTGCCAGAGTAAAACTAACTGAGCCCATGAAGTGCTTTCATCTCTGTGCGATCAGGTCGTCGCGGCGACGCTGCGCGGCTTCACATTGCTTCGGATGAAGTCGATGATGGAGTCCATCGGCGTGCCCGGCTGAAACACCGCCGCCACGCCCTGCTGCTTCATCGTTTCTACATCCTGGTCTGGGATGATGCCGCCCAGGAGCAGCAGGACGTCGTCCATATGATTCTGCTTCAGCAGTTCGATCACGCGCGGCACAATGGCGTTGTGCGCGCCGGAAAGAATGCTGAGTCCAATTACGTCCACGTCTTCCTGCAGTGAGGCGGTGACCACCATCTCGGGGGTCTGGCGCAGGCCGGTATAGATGACCTCCATGCCGGCATCGCGCAGGGCGCGGGCAATCACTTTAGCGCCGCGGTCGTGGCCGTCGAGGCCAGGCTTGGCGACAAGTACTCGAATTTTGCGATCAGAGGCCATGGTTTAGCTCTTCGCTCTCAGCTCTTCGCCTTTCGCTTTCGCGCGCGCTGGAGCCCAAATAGTATAGTTTTGCCGGTCAGCCAGCACTTTCGGGCTGAACAAACGATGATATACGCTGAACGAAGCTTTCGTAAGTGAGGCTCGACACACGGCACGGTGTGCGATCCTAGCCGCGAGCCTCTAGCCCCTCACCTCCAGCCCCTAACCCCTATAATGTTTCCACATGCGGATTTCTCTATTCGTCGTTCTTGTCATTTTCGCCAGTTGCCTCGCGGCCGGCCAGACTTTGCAGATCCAGTCAGTGCCGGCTCAGGGCGCCATCGTGGGCCAGACCGCCACTTTGTCTCTGGCTGCGACCGGTGGAATTCAACCTTACACCTGGCGAGTGGCAGGCGGCGATCTTCCGCCTGGATTAAAGCTGCACCCGCATTCCGGCAAGATCGATGGGACGCCGACGACTCCGGGCGATTACCGCGTCACCGTGGTAGTGGTCGATTCCAGCATTCCAAAATTTCAGATCCAGACTGATGTCACCATCCATGTAATCGCCGGGCTTACCGTGGAGTGGAAGGAGCCACCCAAGGTCAATGGCGCCACAATTTCCGGCTCCGCCGTGGTGTCGAATCAGACGACAGAGGACTTCGATTTAACGGTGGTCATCGTCGCCGTAAACGAGATAGGCCGGGCGACGACGCTGGGCTACCAGCACTTCATGATCGCTGGCGGAAGCACCAGCCCGGTGATTCCGTTCGGGTCAGGTCCGGGGACGGGAACGTATTACGTTCGGCTGGATGCGGTCGCGCACCATCCCAATCGTCGTCACATCTACCGCGCTAGCAAGCAGACCTCCGAGCCGCTCAAATTGACGCAGTAGGCCGCGAAAGCCTGGAGCAACTTTTGGATTACCCATTCCGCCAGAAGACCTTTCAAAAGAGGCTGGACGCCAAGCGCCTCGATGGTTTCGTGATCACGCATCCGGCCAACCTGCGCTATCTGTGCGGCTATAGCGGGAGCAATGGGCTGCTGCTCTTCCTCCGCGGACGCCGTGTCTTTTTCACCGACGGGCGCTACACCGAACAGGCACGGACCGAAGTGCGAGGCGCACGCGTGGTCATTGCCAAGGGTCCACTGTTAGAAGCGGCCAGCAAGCTGATTGGGGAGTTGAAGGCCGCCGCCATCGGCTTCGAGAGCGACCACACCTCCGTGGCAACGGCAGCCGAGATGCGCAAGCTGGCCGTCAAGAAAATCTCATGGAAGCCGACCTCCGGCCTGGTTATGGGCCAGCGAATGATCAAGGACGCTGACGAGCTGCGCATCATTCGCGAGGCAATAAACATGGGAGCAGCAGTTTACGAGCGCGCACTGCAGTCGATCCGTGCGGGAGTGCGGGAGTCGCAGATTGCCGGTGAGCTGGAGTTTGCCGCGCGCCGGGCAGGAGCCGACGGCATGGCCTTCGACACAATTGTCGCGGCCGGCAAGCGCTCCGCTCTGCCGCATGGCCGGGCCTCCAGCCGGGCAATTCCACGGCGCGGATTTGTGGTGGTCGATTCGGGTGTTGTCTTGCGCGGCTATTGCTCCGACATGACGCGGACTGTGCATTTGGGCCGCGCCAGTCGCGAAGAGCGGAGATGGTACGACGCTGTTCTGGAGGCGCAACTGGCGGGAATTGCTGCCGTAAAGCCGGGAACACCCGCAGGCGATGTGGACCACGCGGCGCGTCAGGTGCTGCGACGGTACAAGCTGGACCGGTTCTTTACCCATTCCACCGGACATGGTGTTGGACTGGAGATTCACGAACCTCCTCGACTTGGCAAGACGCAGGAGGAGCGGCTGCAACCGGGAATGGTCATCACCATTGAGCCCGGAATCTATGTTCCGGACAAGGGCGGCATTCGCATCGAAGATATGGTGCTGGTTACGAAGACGGGCTGCCAGGTACTAACTCAGGTGACCAAGGAGTTGATAGAGGTGTAGTTTGGCGGAAGTCCCTTGCCTGCTGGTTTCGATTCGATATCCCACAATGTCGTAGTCCTACAATGTGGGAATAGTTCTTACAATGCCTGCGCCTGGCTGTGGGCGATGGGCAGGCGGATCACAAACTGCGTCCCTTTGCCCACTTCGCTGCGGACGCTTATCGTTCCGCGATGCGATTCCACGATACGCCGCGCCAGCGAGAGGCCGAGGCCGGTGCCGTGCCCCTTGGTGGTGAAAAACGGCCGGAAGATGTTGGGGAGGGTCTCGGGCGCAATGCCTTTGCCCTGATCGGCGACGGTGATGAGAGCGGCATCTTTGTCGCGCCGCAATGTGACATAGATTGTGCCCGGCTTATCCATTGCCTGAATCGCGTTGAGCAGCAGGTTCAGCAGCACCTGATTGATCTGGTGGGGATCGTGATCGACCGCGGGAATCTCTTCATCATTGTTCAACTCGATAGTGATGCGCTTGGTGATGGCCTGCTGGCGGGCAAACAGCACCGCGTGTTCGACGGTTGCACCAATGTCCTTCACTTGGAATTGCGGAGGCTTAGGGCGGGCAGTCTCCAGCAGATCGGTGAGAATGCGATTGATCTGCACCGCTTCCTCTTTTGCGTCTTTGATGACAGATCGGGCGGGACTGCCGGGCGGCAGGTCGCGGCTGACGATTTCTATGACTCCGGCGATTCCGGCCAGTGGATTGCGTATCTCGTGCGCCAGGCCTGCCGCCAACTCGCCTAGGGTGGCGAAGTGCTCGGCGCGTGACATCTGTGTCTGGTGCAGGAGCTGAATCTCTTCGCGGCTGGCTTTCAACTGCGCCACCATATCATTGAAGTCGCGGCCCAGGTCGCCGATTTCGTCGTTGCGTTCAGCGAAGCTGACGGAAGCCTCCATGTCACCCAGGGTGACGCGCGCAATCTTATCTTGCAGCTCCATCATGGGACGGCGCACGGAAACCGCCAGCACCATAATGACTGCGGCGCAAATCAGGAAAGCGCCCGCGGTGGCGATGGTGATGACCTCATGCCGCTCGCCGGCGGCTAACGACAAAGAGACCAGGATGAAGAGAAGCAGCCCATTCAGCAAGACGGCGGCCACGGGGAGAGCGGCCTTCAGCGCCCAGTTGATGTGGCGCTTGCGTGCGACAGGCACCGACTCGGGCGCCGGCTGCACTGTGCCGCTCGTGACATCGGCTTCGGAAATTCGGATTGTGGCGGATCCAGTCATTTATAGCTTTTAGCTCTTAGCCGTTAGCTCTTTGGCCATCGGCGATTTGTTGCGTACTGGGTAGAGCGGACCTTCAGGTCCGCGCCTCGGCAATATTTTGATATCGCGAGCCGGCTTTAGCCGGCGATAGTTTGTGCCGCCGGGCTAAAGCCCGGCTCCTAATTTCATCTCGTGCTTTGACGCGACGCTAAAGCGTCGCTCTACCTGTTGTTTCCCCGGACGCGGCGCTTAAGCGCCGCACTACCTTTCAATCCAAGGGCCGAGCGATTTGGAGCTGATTCTTTGGGGCCATCTTTGTCCTCAGGTCCGCGGCGCTCAGCCCTGGGTTCCTCATGCGTACGCGTGTAAGCCGGGAAGCAAATACGTGACGCCGAGGAAGGTGAAGATCACGATGCCAAAGCCCAGGATGGCGAAGTAAGCGGCCCTACGTCCGCGCCATCCTCTCGTGATCCGCATATGCAAGTAGCCCGCATACACCAGCCAGGTGATCGCGGCCCAGGTTTCCTTTGGGTCCCAACTCCAGTACGAACCCCAGGTGCGGTTGGCCCAGTAGGCGCCGGTGGCGATCATGCCGGTCAACAGCGGGAAGGCGATACAAATCGTTTTGTAAGTGACGCGATCCAGTGTGTCGGCGGACGGCAGCATGCCTTGCAGGTCGGTGCGCCGCCACAGCATCATCAGGTACAACAGAGAAGCGAAAATACCCGTCACCATGCCTCCGAGTAAGAATGGGCTGGCGGCCAGGCTGGTCGGGAAGAGCCCATCCTGGTCGGGTGACGGGTAACTGGCGTCGCGCACCCGAAGGGCGAACGCAGCCAGGACAACAATCTGCAACAGGATGCCGATGAACACAGCCCTGTTGGCGATTCCGAAGAACGACTCTTCTTTGTTCCCGCGGGCGGCGAAATACAGTGCCAGAGGAACGATCCCAGCCAGCGCGGCGATGACGAAGAGCCAACCGAGGTCGGGAATGGTGACGAAGAGTCGCATCCCGCGCCCCAGGAACATGTCGGACTTGGTGGTCGGGTCCCATGCCGTCACAGACAGCCCGCCCCACTTCTCGAAACGCGTGGCCACGATGGCGACGTAGATTGCACTGACGGTCGCGCTGGTGCAGGCGAGGAATGTTTCAGTCTTGAGTCCGTCCTGGATGAGAAACATCATGGCGAGCGCGAAGCTCAAGGCGCAGGCGGCGTAAGCCAGCATCGCCAGCGTGACGTGAACATGCAGCCAGGTGGATTGCAGCGCCGGAACCAGCGGACGGACTTCCGAGGGCAACAGCTGCATCAGGATGACGCAGACCACGGCCAGCGGCATGGTGATGCTGCCGATGATCTTGACTCCGAATTTCTTTTCCGCCACCAGGGTGAGAAGGGCGACGGCCCAGACGAAGCTCAGCAACATCTCATAGATGCTGGCGAACGGCGGACGGCCCGACAGGTACCAGCGATGCGCGATCGCCAGCGTGTTGGCGGTAAGGCCAATCGCCGTCGCGGTCGACGCGAACTTCACATAACGAGCGGTGCCGGTGACGCCGAAGCCCATGTAGAGCGCGCCCGCTGCAGCGTAAAAGATCAGCGCTACATAAAGAAGGTTGCTTTCGCTGAACAGGCTGCCGCCGGATTTGGCCGCGCCCAGCAGCGCCACGATCAGCAGAAATGTTACCGAGAGGCCTACCAGGATGAGCAGAGCATTGCCGCCGGTTGCGGCCCGCTGCTCCATCTGTACGACTCGTGCCCGGGTTGCCATGTCTTTCCTCCGTCTTACTTTTCTGAAGGGAACGGCCTTCAGGGCCGTCCGGTAGCGACGCTCAGGTAGAGCGAACCTTCAGGTTCGCGTTACCGACAGTCCTTTTACTAACAAGGGGCTTTAGCCCCGGCATACCGGCGCAACATGCCGCCGATGAATAGCGATATTCCTCCGCGCTTTCGGCCAGGCCTTTGCGCACGGGATTCTGACGAATGTATTGCGAAAACGCGGCAAACTCGTGAGGATCGCGCACGCGGCGATCGTGATACCGCTGTTCCCACACAGCTCGATAGTCGATCCGTTTTCCCGCAAGGAATGCGAGAAACCGCCCTTGATCAGTTGAATCGCTCGGCCCAGTTGTTGCGGTTCGTTGAGCGACAGCAATACATGAATGTGATTCGGCATCACCACGTAATCGTGAAGCTCGAATTCGCCGGCGTCACGATATTTGAGGAGCGTCGCGACCATGAGATCAGCAACCTGGTCAGGTTGGAACAGGTTCTGCTGCATGTGTGCACAAGCCGTGATGAAGTAAGTCGTCATGATTGTTTCGGGGCTAAAGCCCCTCATTCTTTATTCGGTCCGGCTGACGCGAACCTGAAGGTTCGCTCTACCGTTCTCGAATCGCCCGGCCCGACGCGGCGCTAAAGCGCCGCCCCTTCACCGGGAGCCATTCCTCACTTCACACCCGCCAGCGTCAGCTCTGGTTTCTCTTTCTTTGCGGAGAACGGAATTGCCGACGCGCTTTCTAATTCGGTCCGAATGTTGTCGACCAGTTCGTTGAACTTCTGCTCGAAGCGGTCGCGGTTCTTGTTCGACTGTCCGCCAATCCACAGCACCAGATTGCCGCGTACATCCGTCACCACCGCAATCCAAACCCGCATGTGCACCAGGTAGAAGGCTACGAACAGGCCCGCTCCCATCAGGAGGACACCGCCCCAAACCAGCCACTGTCCGGGCTCATGCGAAACTTCCAGGCCGGTGTAGGTAGCCATCTGCATATCGCGATATTCAAACTTGTAGCTGGTTGCTTCGCCCTGCGCGGCGGCGTTGTACGCTGGGAACATCCACAGCTTGGCGTCCTTGCCGGTCGCCAGGTCCTTCACCTGCAGGCGAAACGCCGGATTCACGGGATCGTCGGAGCGCTTGAAGATCTGATTGTCGCGAACGAAGAAGTCGGGAATGTACTCGGCGAGGGTGACTGTCGTCTTGGGATCGAGTTGCACCGGCTGGTTCATGGTCAGCGTCATCTCGCTGGGGATCCCTTGTTCGGGAGTTACGGCGACTTTTAATCCCTCGAGCTTTCCGGTCGTACCAAAACTGGCCTGGTAAAAACGCAGGCCTTTGTGAATCAGAGGATCGTTGACGACGATCTCCTTGGCTTCTACGTCCTGCCCGTTCTCGACAACCGCCAGTTTCGACCACCAGCGTTTGGGGGAGCCGTCGGCGTAATTCTCCTGGCCCGCGCCATTGCACTTCACGGCAAATGGAAGTTGTTTTGTGCCGCCCGTACGAAGCTCAATCGTGTTGCTGGTCTGGCCCTTCTGCAGCGCCATGAATCCGCTGAAGCCAAAGACGCCGTCGATGATGCCGCCCGCAAAGATCAAAAGCAGGCTGGCGTGGACGAGGTACACCGCCATGACCGAGAAACGATGACGTTCGGAATATAAGGAGGGTTCGTTCCTGTCGGCGATGCGCTCGACCGGCCAGCCTGATTTCTTCAGACCCCGTTCGGCTGCGTTGAGACCATCTTCAGAGTCGCTGATTGGCAACTCAATTTTGTTGGGGAGAGCTGAACGAAAATGCGAATCCGTCTTGCGGTAAGGGCGCGCGTAGAAACGCCAAGCGTTGGGGAAGCGATCGATCGATACCAGAACGATGCTTAGGCTGACGAGTCCAAGCAGCGTCAGGAACCACCAGGCGTGGAAAACATCGGTGAGGCCGAGGCGATCAAGCCATTGCAGTGTGGCGGGCGAATAGGCGCGCGTGAGCTTTTCAGGATCTGTCGCTGGACGCTGCAGAATGAACGTACCTAAGGCTGACGCGAGGCCAACCGAAATTAATAGGACAACGCCGGTACGCAGGTTCGAAAAAGTCTTATGAATCCATTTGGGTACGGACAAAAGGCTAAATGCCATACTCGCTCCTTCCCGTGAGCAAGGTGATAGGTGCAAATCAGCAGCCATAACTGAGGAAGCGCGTAAGTGCTTGTTATGCGAGAGGTTGCGTAGATAGACGGCTGGCGGTCATGTCTCGGAAGTGAGGCTTATCACGCATGGCGGTGAGGAAAGCGCGCATGGCCTCGAAGGCGCAACCATTCGGCAAGCTGAGGTCAGAGCTGAAGCTGCTCCTTCAACGCCGACACATAGTGAGCTATACTCAGCCTCGGAGCCCCCGATGGCAACCACCCAAGTTTCCCTTGATCAGTATCTTATGTCCAGCTATCGGCCGGATCGGGATTATGTGGCCGGCGAACTGGAGGAGCGCAACGTGGGTGAGAAAGATCACTCGGCTGTGCAGGCATTCTTCGTGAAATGGTTTGCCATCCACGAAGAGGAATGTAAGCTGGAAGCCTATCCGGAAATTCGAATCAAGGTTTCTCCGCAGCAAGTGCGTGTCGCCGACATTGCAGTGCCCCGGGTCGATGAACCCTACGAAGCCGTTTTGACCAGGCCCCCCGTGGTCGTCATCGAAATCCTCTCGCCCGAGGACCGCATGAACCGCTATGAGCGCCGGCTTCAGGACTATCGCCACTTCGGGTTTCCGCACATTTGGGTTATTGATCCGCAGCATCGCGGGGCATTCGACTGCAGTACAGAAGCGTGGCATCCGGCGGACGCGTTCGTGATCGCAAATCCCGGGCTGACCGTACCGCTCGATTCCTTGTGGAAGAAGCTCGAGAGCCTGCATTCCTGACGGTCACCGTCGTGACCGACCAACGCAGCGGGGAGAGTAGGTAGTCAGGTATCCCATGCGATTTTTCAGACCCATCTCAGCAGGGCTGTTATTGCTCTGCGCTTTCGGGCAGATCAGTTACGCCGCTGACCTTAAGATCTCTCTTCTTGACAGCAAGAGTGGGCATCCGTTGCGTTGGAAGCAGGTTTGCGTCTCTTTCCCGGCTGGTGATGCTGCGAAGCCAACCGCGGTGGACCAATCCCGAGGGTGCCATCGGACGGACTCCGTTGGCACTGTCGAGTTTCCGCTGCCCGATCCTGTCCCAGAGACGGTGAGCATAGTACTGCTGACGAATGGTTTGGTTGAGTGCTTTGCGCCGCGAACTTTTTCCGTGGGCGAGGCGATGAAGGCGGGCGTGGTTGCTAAGAATACCTGCGGCGATGCCAGCACCGATCTCACTGAGCCCGGTGAAGTGGTCCTGTTCGGCCATCAAAAGAACCTTTGGCAAGTGCTGAGGTCCTGGGATGAGGAGTTTTAAGGCATTACGCGCAAGGAAGCACTGAGGCACTGGGTTTTCGGATTCGGGCCACTATTAACCATCCGCTTACTCCGCTTACTTGCGGCCGGTCGTCTGCTTTACAATAAAGTCTGCTTTGGCGGTCGTCTTTTACCCTCGTCTGCTCAGGCGCTTCGCTGGCGCCTGATGGGCCACGAAGGCATGTGAAGGACCGAGGATTTTCGCGGCAAATCGGCATCTAAGGATGTGACAGAGCATCTTTAGGAATTGCGGCAGGCTAAAGCCTGCTTAAGCAAGGAAAACGCCGTCTGGACGCTGGCCCTTCGACTTCGCTCAGGGCAAGCTCTGAAGGCCAGGTCTACCATGAACCTTAGCGGCTTCTCTGCGTATTCATAAACGTGGCAATCAAAGTCAAAGTACCTGATCGAAGGCCGGCGGTGCGGGCGTCGAAAAGCACTCGACCTGCACGGACCCGCCATTTCTCGTTTCGCGACCCGTTGGTGAAGCTGTTCGTCGCCGGCTTCGTCATCGCCGGGATCGTCTTCATGGGGATCTTCGCGTACGTCTACGTGAAGTACGAGCGAGTGGTGGACCGCCGCATGGCAGGCGGCATCTTCAGCAACGCGGCCAAGATCTATGCCCGGCCGCGCACGATTTCGGTCGGCGAGAAGCTGGACGCGGCCGACCTGACGGCGGAGCTGCGGCGCGCCGGCTACAGCGAAGACGGCGACTCGCCCATCGGACACTATTCCTTCGATCCCGACGGGCTGCACGTAATGCCGGGACCGCAATCGTTCCACGGCTCCGATTCCGCCGCGGTGATTCGCTTCGAGCGCGGCAAGGTCTCATCGATCAGCCAGGCCGGCGGCAACCATCAGGCGTTTGCAGCTTACGAGTTGGAGCCGCAACTGGTGACCGCGCTGTTTGAGGGCCAGGACCGTTCCAAGCGCGAACTCATCAAGTTTCAGGACATTCCGCCAGTGCTGGTGAACGCGGTGCTGGCGATCGAAGACCGACGTTTCTTCCAACACGGCGGAGTCAACTACATTCGCCTTCTGGAAGCCGCGGCGGTGGATTTGCGCGAAGGCCGGCACGAGCAGGGCGGCTCGACCATTACCATGCAGCTCTCGCGCGGATTCTTCCTTACTCCTCAGAAGACGCTCAAACGCAAACTGACGGAGATGATGATCGCCATCGAGTTGGAGCAGAAGTTCTCCAAGCAGCGCATCTTCGAGATGTATGCCAATGAAGTCTATCTGGGACAGCGCGGCTCGTTCACCATCAATGGATTTGGCGAGGCGTCGCACGCCTACTTCAACAAGGATGTCAAGAACCTCACGCTGCCGGAAGCCGCTCTGCTGGCAGGAATGATCCAGCGTCCGAATTATCTTTCGCCGTACAAGAACGCAAAACGCGCGCTGGAGCGCCGCAATCTGGTGCTGGATTCGATGGTCGACACCGGCACTATAACGAGCGCTGAAGCCGAACAGGCCAAAGCAGCACCGCTCACATTGGCGACGCCAAACGTGGAGGCCAGCGACGCGCCCTACTTTGTCGACCTGGTGAAGGACCAGCTGTCAGGCCAGTTCAACGAGCAGGAGCTGAACAATCACGCGCTGCGCATCTACACCACCATCGATCCCGATCTGCAGCGCGCCGCCGCCGAGGCGGTCGATATTGGGATGAAGGTGGTCGACGAGCAGGTAATCAAGCGGCGCACGCACAAGATCAAGACCGGTACCGGCAAGGACGCGACGACGGAAATCAAAGTTGAATCGGGTCCGATGCCGCAGGTGGCGCTGGTAGCCATCGATCCGCATACCGGCGAGATCCTGGCCCTGGTGGGAGGGAGAAATTACGGCATGAGCCAGTTGAACCATGCCATGGCCAAGCGTCCAACGGGCTCCGTCTTTAAGCCGTTTGTGTATGCGGCGGCGATCAATACCGCGGTAACGGGACAGACGCTGTTCGCCAATACCAATACCGATTCCGATACAGGCGTGGCGACCAACAGCGATGGCGTCTTCACCCCGGCAAGCCTGATTGACGACTCGCAGGTGAGTATCGCCAACGGCGATCAAGTTTACGAACCTCGCAACTATCACGAGGCTTTCCATGGCGAGGTCACGGCGCGCTACGCTCTCGCGGAGTCGCTGAACAACGCGACCGTCCGGCTGGGGCAGGAAGTGGGCTTCGACAAAGTTGCGGCGCTGGCCAAGGCTGCAGGCATCGCCAGCGTGCGCGCCACGCCGGCAATCGCACTTGGCGCTTATGACGCGACCCCGGTAGAGATGGCCGGCGCATATACCGTGTTCGCCAACGGCGGAACGCGGCTGTCGCCGCTGATGGTGACGTCGGTGCGCGACGCGCGCGGCAACGTTCTGGATAATTACAAGACTGACACCAAGGAAGTGCTCGACCCGCGCGTGGCCTACGTCATGACCACCATGATGGAAGCCGTGGTGAACAATGGCACCGGTTATCCAGTGCGGGCGCGAGGGTTCGCAGCGCCAGCGGCGGGAAAGACCGGGACCTCGCATGACGCCTGGTTCGCCGGCTACACCAGCAATCTGCTGTGTATCGTCTGGGTGGGCAACGACGACTACACCGATATCAAGCTGGCAGGCGGCGCGGCAGCCGCACCCATCTGGGCGGAATTCATGAAGCGCGCGATCAAAGTGCCGCAGTATGCCGATGTGACCGACTTCAAGGCACCTCAGGGAGTAGTGACGGTCCAGCTGGACAAAGTGACCAACCGCCTGGCGACGCCGTCGTGCCCGGAGGACTACACCGTCGCATTCATTGCGGGCACTGAGCCGAAGGATACCTGCGAGCAGGCGTCCGGCGATCACCGCGGATTCTTCACCAAGATTCTTGGATTGGGATCCCCGGCGGTCGCCGCGCCGCCCCCGAACACCAATGGACCAGTCTCGTCAGAAGCGGGCGGCCCGCCAGGGCAAGCCCCGGCCAGCGGTGAAGCCGCGCAGGCGCAACCGCCGAAGCCGAAAAAGAAGAAAGGATTCTTCGGACGCCTGTTTGGCAAAGATGGCAGTGATGAACAGCAAGATACCGGGACGAATCCTGTGCAAAATGGGAACAATACCAGCCCTAATTAGGTCTAATATTGAGCAAGAAACAGCTTTTGTCCGCATTGCACGCGAGCGCCGCAAATAATGTGGACGGAGCAAGGGGATGGCCATGGCTTCTCCGCGATCACCTCGGGTCTTGCTTTCCATCTGTACCCTGGTAACACTTCTGTTCGTTTCCCCGTTAATGGCGTGGCCGCAGAATGGCCAGACATCGCCGCCGGTTGAAGCTACCTCACCGGCAACGCAGCTCACGCCGCCGCCCATTCCCGACGGCAGCGCCTCGGCCGCTGTTCTTGAGGAGCAGGGTGATGAGTTGCGCGCACAGAAGCATTACTTCGACTCCATCGACTACTACAATACGGCGATGAAGAAGCAGCCATCGGCCATGCTATGGAACAAGGAGGGCATGTCCTATCTGCTGTTGCAGCGTCCGGACCAGGCTGCCAAGTGCTTCGACCATGCGATCAAGATGGACAAGCATGCTGCGGAGAGCTACAACAACCGCGGTTACGTCGAGCAGATGAAGAAGAAGTACGACAAGGCGATCAACTATTACAAGAAGGCCATAGAACTTCGCCCTGAGGACGCCGTGTTCTACTACAACATGGGATCATCGTATTTCGGCAAGCATGATTTTGTGGATGCGGGAAAGCAATACGCGCTCGCCTTCTCGCGCGATCCTACCATCTTCACCCGCGTCTCGCGCACCGGGATCATGGCGCAAGCGACATCGCCGGAAGATCGCGCCGCCTTTTCCTTCATGGTGGCCAGGATGTATGCGAAAGCCGGAGATTTCGATCGCTCGCTGGAGTATCTGCGCAAGGCCATGGAAGATGGCTATAAGCGCATCAACGATGTCTACACTGAGAGCGAGTTTGCTACCCTGCGCACCGACAAACGCTTCGAAGAGCTGATGGCGCAGCGGCCGCAGGCGATTCAGTAAGGGCTTATGTCGTCAGCGGACTACTGCCCGGCAAGATTCTGCGCAATTGGGCCGGCGATAGGCAGAATGAAGCGTTGTCCCGTCCCCGCCTTAATCAGGCAGTAGATCCACAGGACGAAAGTTAGCATCCCCAGCAAGGCGAGCACGGCGATGCCAAGTCCGAAGCTGCCCCATCCGGCATGGCCGTAGCCCAAGTGATGATGGCTACCGAACATCCATCCGACGCCGAAGATCATTGCCACGACAACGCGAATGAGGTTCAGCGCGCCGAAGGTGACGATCGATTGGGCGGCATGGAAACGCACGTAAGGACGCTTATCGATGAGGAAGAAAATGATGCCGGTGAGCCAGCCTAAGGCGTAGCTCAAGGCAGCGGCGGTGTTCTCCGACATGCCAGATCGCGCTGCCGGAGGCGGCGGTTGCCATGACGGCGCAGCGACAGGCGCCGGCGGCTGTGACTGCCCGCAGCTGGGACAGAACTGCGCGTTGACGGGAACTTCCGTTCCGCACTTCGTGCAATGAGGCATCGCTTTCTCCTCGGTTAGCAGGGAATAGTACCACCATTCCGCAACTTGGTCTGCATCCGTGAAGCTATCCTACAATGTGACATATAACCTATTGCGGTATATACCCCATTGTGGTATTAACCCATCTCAGGCGTCGCGGCCAGCAGCGTTCTGGTATAGGGATGCTGCGGTGCGGTAGTGATTTGTTGCGTCGTGCCCACCTCCACCAGTTCTCCGCGCTGCATGACGGCGATGCGGTCGGCGAGATAGCGCACGATCGGCATGGAATGCGAGATGAACAGATACGTCAGCTGAAAC
>Ga0187858_10003921_pt1 | contig 14138 bp, 9 predicted proteins | sample June2016WEW_8_15_FD_133015 | JGI IMG/M metagenome (GOLD analysis project Ga0187858, IMG submission 133015) | Peatland microbial communities from SPRUCE experiment site at the Marcell Experimental Forest, Minnesota, USA - June2016WEW_8_150 | ecosystem: Environmental > Terrestrial > Soil >...
GAGCGTTGGGGCGGCGCGCTCGAACTGTGGGATAGGGAAATGCGCCGGTGCATGGTGAAGGTACCGCCGCTGTTCAACGAAGCTTTGATTTTCCGTACTGACGAAATTTCATACCACGGCTTTCCCGACCCCCTGCGCTGTCCGGAGGGCGAATCTCGCAAGAGCCTGGCCCTGTATTACTACACCTCAGAGTCGGGCGCCGAGGTCAAAACGCGATCCACAAACTATCGTGCGCGGCCGGAAGACGGCGCGCTGAAGTCCACCATGATCTGGTTGGACAAGGAAGCCGTGGATCTCTATTCGCGGGCCAAGGCGCGCTTCGGCTTCTCGGATGAGCTGGCCAGCAGGATTCTCGGCTTCCTCTCGCGGAAGCGGTAATTAAAAGCTCTCTCCCAACTCGCTTTCACAAGCGCGGTCTCACAGCCTGCTAGTGGGTCAGTTTCCGGCCAACTACTCACAGCCTGCGAAGCAACTTTCCTAGCGCTTGATTTTGGGTGGCGCAGCGGTTTACCGCTGCGATCTAGGCGCCGAATTCCGACGGCTTTAGCCGCTGAGGGTAGAGCGATCGCCCGGGACACGACTCAGCGCCGCGGCGAACCGGTCGGAAGTCCTTCCTCGTAGTAAGCGTCAGAACCCGCCTCGAGAGTCTTTCCCTTTTCGCTGAAGATGGGGTTGTGCATGATGCCGGCGCGTTGCAGCGCGAACTGAAGAGTGGTTCCGAGCACTCCGAGGCCGTATTGGACGCTGCGGCGGAAATTGATGGAGGAGGCTTCCTTGAAATACTTCGTGGGACAGGAAACCTCGCCGATGCGGAAGCCGAAGCAGACGCATTGGGCAAGCATCTGGTTGTCGAAAACGAAATCGTCGCTGTTTTCACGCAGCGGTAGCCGGGTGAGCACCTCGCGGCTAAAGGCGCGGTAGCCGGTGTGATACTCGGAGAGCTTGACGCGCAGGAACAGATTCTCAAAAGCGGTAAGCAGGCGGTTGGCGACGTATTTGTACAGCGGCATGCCTCCGCGCAACGCCGTGCCGCCGATGATGCGCGAACCAAGAACCACGTCGTAGACACCGTAAGCGATCATGCTCGCCATCGCGGTAACGAGCAGCGGCGTGTACTGATAATCGGGATGCACCATGATGACCACATCCGCGCCCGCCGCCAGAGCTTCGCGGTAGCAAGTCTGCTGATTGCGGCCATAGCCGTAATTGCGGTTGTGCACGAAGGACTGCAAGCCGAGCCCGCGCGCCACTTCCAGGGTGCGATCGGAGCTGTGGTCGTCGACCAGAATGCGAATATCGACCAGGTCGGGCAATTCCCGCACCGTAGCTTCCAGCGTCTTCTCCGCGTTGTAAGCCGGGAGCACTACGGCAATGCGTTTGCCGTTGATCATGCAGTGTTTGTCCTCGATGGTCTTCCTGAATAATAACCGGAAACCCAGTGTTCCGCAGCCTGCTCGTGTGGGGACGGGCGCCCTCGCCCGTCGAAGGTTGCGTAGGGACGGCCGCCCCCGGCCGTCCAAGCCGAGCGCAGCTCGGCAACGGCCGTGGGTCGACGAGTCTAAAGCGGCCGCGGTAGGTAGACTATCGAAGCGCGCTCTTGAAGTATTGGCCATCTATCGGCGAAACTAAAACGATGCCGCCTCGCACTCTATTCGAGAAAGTCTGGGATGCGCACGTGGTCGCTGCTCCCAAAGGGCAGTCGGCGCTGCTCTATATCGATTTACACCTGGTGCACGAAGTGACGTCGCCTCAGGCCTTCGACGGTCTGCGCGCCAATGGACGCCGCCTTCGGCAGCCTCTGCGCACCGTGGCCACGGTCGACCACAACATCCCGACCACCCCTCGCGGTCTTCCCATCACCGACGCGATTGCGGCCAAGCAGATTGAAGCGCTGCAGAAAAATTGCCGCGAATTCGGCGTCCCGCTATTTGACATGGACTCGGCCGAGCAAGGCATCGTCCACGTCATCGGTCCGGAACTCGGCATCACTTTGCCGGGGATGACGATAGTCTGCGGCGACAGCCATACTTCGACCCACGGCGCGTTCGGATCGTTGGCGTTTGGCATCGGAACGTCGGAAGTGGAGCACGTGCTGGCGACGCAATGTCTGCCGCAGAAGAAACCGAAGACCATGCAGATCCACGTCAGCGGAAAGCTGGCTGAAGGCGTGACCGCCAAAGATCTGGCCCTCGGAATTATCGGGCGAATCGGGACCGATGGCGCCACCGGATACGTAATCGAGTATGCCGGTGCCGCAGTGCGCGGGATGTCGATGGAAGCCCGCATGACGCTGTGCAACATGAGCATCGAGGCGGGAGCCCGAGCCGGACTGATCGCGCCCGATGAGACGACCGTCGCCTATGTCAGCGGCCGCCGCTTTGCTCCGAAAGGAAACGCCTGGGAAGAAGCAGTGGCCTACTGGCGAACGCTGGCCAGCGATCAAGGGGCCGCGTTCGATAAGGTGATCGAGATCGACGCGGCATCGCTCGCGCCCTTCGTAACCTGGGGAACGAACCCCGGCATGGTCGTGCCCGTGACTGCTCGCGTTCCCGAGCTAAAGAGCTTCGTGCAGGAAGCCGACCGGCGCGCCGCCGAACAAGCGCTCGCCTACATGGGCCTCGATCCCGGAACGCCGATCGAATCCATCGCCGTGGACCGAGTGTTCATCGGATCGTGCACCAACTCGCGCATCGAAGACTTGCGCGCGGCCGCAAGAGTGGCCAAAGGGCAGCACGTGAATCCGAAGGTTCGAGCGATGGTGGTGCCCGGCTCGCAGGCGATCAAGCGCGCGGCGGAAGCGGAAGGATTGCACCGCATCTTTCTGGAGGCCGGATTCGAATGGCGCGAATCGGGATGCTCGATGTGCCTGGGCATGAATCCCGACATTCTGCATCCGGGAGAACGCTGCGCGTCAACCAGCAACCGCAATTTCGAAGGACGGCAAGGCCGCGGCGGGCGCACGCACCTAGTCAGCCCCATGATGGCAGCAGCGGCGGCAATCGCTGGACATTTCACCGACATTCGGAACTGGCGATTCCAGTAGCACCGTGTGGTGACGGGGCTTTGCCCCGTCTATAGTTGCCCAAGAACTCTGGCTTTGTATCAGGGCAGGTTTGTATCAGGGTATCGCCTCAGCGATACCGAGAATTCGCGAGAATCAGTCGCCCCTTTAGGGGCTGGCCGTCGGCATCTGGAAAGTAGAAGGACTAAGCATGCAACCGTTTCACAAGCACACCGGCGTCGTTGTCCCACTCGATAAAGTGAACGTAGACACCGATCAAATCATCCCCAAGCAGTTTCTGAAGCGCATTGAGCGCACCGGATTCGGCGAATTCCTCTTCTACGACTGGCGCTTTGCGGGTGACGGAAAAGAACGCGGAAAGAAGACCGGCGATTTTGTGCTCGACCAGCCGCGCTATGCGAAGGCCTCAATCCTGGTCGCGGGGAAAAACTTCGGCTGCGGATCCTCGCGCGAGCATGCCGTCTGGGCGCTGGCGGATTTCGGTTTCCAGGTAGTGATCGCGTCATCGTTTGCCGACATCTTCGCCAATAACAGCCTGAAGAACGGCCTGCTCACCGTGCGACTCAACGAAGACCAGGTGGCGGAGATCATGCGCCGTGCGAAAGAGATCGAAAACTATCAGCTCACGGTTGATCTCGAAACGATGGGAGTGGAAGACGGGCAAGGGCAAAGGTTCGCGGCGACGTTCGCCATGGATGAATTCTCGCGCCACTGCCTGTTGAACGGCTTGGACGATATCGGACTCACGCTGCAACATGAGCCGGAGATCGCGGCCTATGAAGCAAAGCATCCGCCGCGCGAGGAAATGAAATCGGTTCTGGCACGGTGACACGCAACAATGGAGTGACGGGTGCCCGCCCGTGCATGGCTAGCCGACGACAAACACCTCTGACGCAAACTCCTTCCACGTTGTACACTTTTGAGTTTTACGCCAGCGCGACGGCGGGTCACGCCTCATGCTGAATCGGAGTGCGTTCGTGAAAAAGGCTTTCTTCGTCTTCACCATCAACCTGTTGGTTCTGCTCTCCGCGGGGCGCGCCCAGACCGTTGCCCAGACTCCTGCTAAGACCGCTGCGCCGAAGCAACTCACGATTGACCAGATCTTCGCGGAAGGCGGAGTCGAAGGACGCGCCCCGGAGACAATCCAGTGGAGTCCGGACGGCACCAAAGTTTCTTTCGTGCAGCGCGATGACGCTGGCGAGCACGGCGAACTCTGGTATGTGGACGCGATGACGGGCGAGAGGAAAATGCTAGCCAGCGAAACCAAGCTATCCCCGCTTGCTCCTCCTGTCAGCAAGATCCATGACGAGCGTGAGAAAGAGCGCGTAACGCGCTACCACGTCGCCGCCTACACTTGGTCGCCAGATTCCAAACATCTGCTCTTCGATTCGCAGGGACAGCTCTGGTATTACAGCCTGGATACAGGAACGGCGGTGCAGCTCACGTCGTCTCCCGACCCGAGCGAAGACCCAAAGTTTTCGCCCGACGGCAAGCGGCTCGCCTACGTGCGCAAACACAATATGTATGTGCATCCGGTCTCGGGTGAGGAAGGCGAACGTCCCATCACGCGCGAGGAGAAGGCGAAAGACAAGGGCAAGGATACAGCCAGGGAAAATGAAGACAACATCCTGAACGGCGAAGTCGATTGGGTTTACGCCGAAGAGCTGGCCGTGCGCAGCAACTTCTTCTGGTCGCCGGAAGGGCGCGACATCATTTTTCTGGAGATGGATGAGACTCGCGTACCCACCTATCCCATCACTGACTGGTTGCCGACGCATCCGCGCGTGGAGCAGGAAAAATATCCGAAGGCGGGAGACCCAAATCCCACCGTGCGCCTGGGAGTAATCGCCAGCAACGGCGGCAAGCTGCGCTGGATCAAACTCACCGATGACGATGATAGCTATGTGCCACGTTTCGGCTGGATTCGCGAAGGCTGGGCTTGGGGCGAGGTCCTGAATCGCAAGCAGGATGTGCTCGATCTTTATTTCATCGACACGAAGTCAGGCAAGTCGCGCAAAGTGCTGACCGAATCGGCGCCCGGTGCGTGGGTCAACGTCAACGACGACTTTCGCATCCTGCAATCTGGCAACCGCTTTCTTTGGACCAGTTGGCGCGATGGCCACACCCACATTTATCTCTACAGTTTCAACCCGCAAGACCCGTTGGCGGCCAATGCCAAACTCGAACGCCAGCTCGAAAACGGAGACTATGAGGTAATTGCGGTCAGCGCAGTGGATGAAGCCTCAGGCACGGTTTTCTTCACCGCCAATAAAGGAGATCCGCGACAGGAGAAGATTTTTTCCGTGAAGCTGGATGGCTCGGGAGTGCAAAGCATTTCACCGGAGGAAGGCAGCGATGCCGCCAACTTCTCCGATGATGGCAAGCATTTCTTGGAAACGCATTCCGCCACGCTGACGCCGCCGCGGATTGCGGTGTGCGCGCCGGGCGGTGGCTGCTACAAAGTCTGGGCAGGTCGCAGCGTGGCGGATTACGATCCAATTGCGCCGCAGTCCCTGGAATTCAAGGCCGATGACGGCTCGGTGTTGTATGGCTATCTGATTCTGCCGCGCCATGCGGATGCGAGCCAGAAAATCCCGCTCATCGTGCATGTCTATGGCGGTCCGGCCGGACAGACGGTGCAGAACGCCTGGGGTGGAACTACTTCGCTCTTCCACCAGATTCTGGCAAACGAAGGCTTCGCGATTTTCTCGGTCGATAATCGTGGGACTCCGAATCGCGGCCAGAAGTTTTCGGCCGCGACCCGCCTGCAGTTTGGTGGCGTCGAACTGAAAGACCAGCTCACTGCGCTCGACCAGTTGTATGCGCAGTTTCCGCAACTCGACCGCACGCGCACCGGGATCTGGGGATGGTCGAACGGCGGCTCCATGACGCTCTACGCGCTAACCCATTCCGACCGCTTCAAGGCGGGAATTTCGGTGGCGCCGGTGACCAACTGGCGTGACTATGATTCGATTTACACCGAGCGTTGGTTGGGTCTGCCGAAGGACAACGCCAGTGCCTACGACGATTCGATGGTGAACGCGGCCAGCGCTCTGCACGGTTCATTGCTGCTCGTGCATGGGACCAGCGACGACAATGTGCATTTCCAGAATACGATCCAGATGACCGAAGCGCTGATCAAAGCCCAGAAGCAGTTTCGGCTGATGGTGTATCCCGATAAGACGCATGGCATTTCGGGATCGGGCACGCGTACGCAGCTGTTCCACATGATGGAAGACTTCTGGAATCAGGAATTGAAATAGCCATCAGCCATCAGTTTCCCCACAGTCGGCGGACGTAGGACTTGCCTGATGGCTGAGAGCTGATGGCTGAAAGCTGGTTTTCATGCATCGTACAACGCTCGGCGATTTCGAACTAACCGTCGTCTCCGATGGAACGTACTTCCTCGACGGCGGAGCTTTTTTCGGCGTCGTCCCCAAGACCATGTGGACGAAGAAGGCCATGCCTGACGAGCAGAACCGCCTGGATGCGGGATTGAATTCGCTGCTCGTGCGCACTGGCGATAAAAACATTCTGATCGAGACGGGTATCGGCAACAAACTGCCCGACAAATTGGTGCAGATCTACAAACAGCCGGCCCAGTTGCTCGACAACCTGCACGCAGCCGGAGTCGCCCCGGAAGATATCGACATCGTCATCAACACCCACCTGCATTTTGACCACTGCGGCTGGAACACGGTGCGGCGCGGCGACCAAATCGTGGCGACATTTCCGAACGCGAAATATTACGTGCAGGAAAAAGAGTGGGAGCATGGCCGCCTGCAACTGGAGCGCGACGCGATCAGCTATATGAGCCCGAATTACGATCCGCTTCTCGAGACCGGTCAGATGGTGTTGCTGAATGGCGATCAGGAGCTTGCACCCGGCGTCTCGGTCAAGGTTTTTCCCGGTCACACGGCGAATATGCAGGCGGTAATCATCGAGAGCGGGGGCAACGAAAAAAAGAAAGCGTGTTACATCTCCGATCTGATTCCGACCTCAGCGCATCTCGAATTGACTTGGGTGATGGCGTTCGATCTGTTTCCGCTCCAAACCATCGAAAGCCGCAAGAAGTACTATGCGTGGGCGATCCCAGAGAGATGGCTGACGGTGTTCACGCACGATGACACCACGCCGTGGGGATATGTGGAACGCGGCGAGCGGGGCCGGCTGACATTGAAAACGCCCACGTAGGGACGGCCGCCCGCGGCGTCCGCCGCCGTCCTAGGTCGAAATGACAGGCGTACTCGCTGCCAGGGTCGTGTCGAAAAAGTCTTCCACGCGTCCCAGAATCTCCGCCCCGCTCTTCGCCTCGTAGATCGCCTTCCTGAGCGCCGCGCCTCCCGGCACGCCGTGCGTAAACCACGACGCGAACTGCTTCATCTTGCCTTCTGAGCCGGGCATTTCTTCTTCGAGCAGCATCTGGAAATAGGTGCGGATCATCTGGTAGCGATCGGCCTCGGCGGGTTCGTCGTAGGCCGTGTGGTGACGGGGCTCCGCCCCGTCCAAGCTGAGCGAAGCCCGGCTAACATACTGTTCAATCTGCCGAAAGATCCACGGATTCGCCGGCGCCATGCGTCCGATCATCACCGCGTCGCATCCGGTTTGCGCGACGATGGCGCAGGCATCTTCAGGCGACCGGATGTCGCCATTGCCGATCACCGGAATCTTGACCGCCTGCTTGACCGACGCGATCCATTCCCAGCGAGCATTGCCGCTATAGCCTTGCTCGCGCGTCCGGGCATGCAGCGCAACCGCGCCCAATCCGCAGCTTTCCGCCATGCGCGCCAGTTCCACGCAGACGATTTCATCGTCGTTCCATCCGGCGCGGAATTTCACGGTGAAAGGAATCTTCACGGCGGCTCGCACTGCTTCGAAAATCTGCCGGATCAGCGGCAGATCGCGCAGCAGCCCTGAGCCTCCGTTGCACTTCACTACTTTCTTCGCCGGGCAGCCGAGGTTCAGGTCGACCAGGTCGAAGCCCAGGTCTTCCACCATTCGCGCCGCATCGGCCAGCACGCTCGGACTGCCGCCGAAGAGCTGCGCCGAAATAGGATGCTCGTCTTCGTAGAAGTGAAGGTACCGTCCGCGGACGCGCTGGTCGCGCAGCATTCCATCAGCCGAGGTGAACTCGGTCATGATCAGACCGCATCCGCCGAGGTTCTTAATAAAACGGCGGAAGACCGTGTCGGTCACCCCGGCCATAGGAGCAAGCACGGTGGCGGGAGCGATCTCAACGTCGCCAATCTTCAAGCGCGCAGGAAACACCTGAGCGGCAGTGGGGACAGGCCGTGTGGTGACGGGCGTCTCGCCCGTCCGAGCCCCCGCTCCATCCGTGTTGTCCCAGAACTTCTGCACGCCCCTATTCTACAGTCCTTTCGACCCCCTGTCGGAATGTGCCCCAGACGATCGCCGGACAGGGTTCTGTGAGTACGCGAAGCTGCAATGAAGACGCAAATGTGACTGACGGAGACATTAGAATACAGTTTTCCACAATTCTCAGCCCCTCACGGCAGCGCCGTCGATCCGCCCAAACCGCCCGACTAGCACGCCAAAATCGTGTTCGTAGCAAATTGAGACGAATCGGCGATGCAGTTATCATAAGAAAGGTTGCAAATAACGCGAACCGGAAGTAATATGGCTTTGGGCGCACTATTTCGCGTCCACCTTGTCTAACAAAACCAAAACTTCCAGGTAGAAACGCAGCCCTAACTTTAAATCTAAAGGGGTGCCCAAGGCCCCGGTGCAATTCGGAGAGAATGCATGTCGTGGTACGCGTACTGCCTCACGGAACACCAGACCCTAGCGAATGGTGTCCGCTCCCGTCGTCCCTTCGTTCTCGATGGAATTCAGGGTGTGAACTCCGCTCCCGTCATGAGCTACCCGAGCGGGGAATTCGCGGTGATTGTCAGTGAATATGACCGCGCGACCTCCAAACTCGACGAAAAGTCCGTTCTCGAGCACGCCCGCGTGGTCAGCCAGAGCTTCCGAACCGCCACCGTCCTGCCCTTCCGCTTTGGAACGATTTTCGACACCGAAGATGCCATCCGCCAGGCAGTTCGAAGCAATCGCCGTACTTTCTGTGAGAGCGTGGCCCGGCTTCGCGGCAAGTCCGAAATGCGCATCAAGCTGATGGTCCGCGACGGTTCTCTCCGCGGTTCTATGGAGGAGATTGTCCTGCCCGATACCGTCGGACGCGAGTACCTCCTCAAGCTCCGGGAGAAGGCCTCCCGTGAGCGTGAGCGCCAGACCAAGGCCCGCGCCCTCTCCGTCCAGGTGCACAAGCTCTTCAACCCCCTCGAGGAAGAAGTCAGCTGCAAGAAGGTCGACGCCGATGGCATGTTGCTCGACATCGCTCACCTCATTGACACCAAGTCAATCGAGAAATATCAGAACCGTTACAGTACGGCCGCCAAGCAACTCAAGAATTGCGAACTGGTAGTGACTGGTCCCTGGCCGCCCTACCATTTCCTGCCTGGGAAAGTGCGCACCGTTGCCGGCGACAGCTAGAGGCTGAGAAACCCAGCGCCGATTTATCCCAAAGCCCCCTTTCGAGGGGGTTTTGCTTTTCTGTTGGGACGGGCTTTGCCCCGCCCAGGCGGGGCAAGGCCCCGCTCCCACACTTGCTTCCGCCCACGACTTCTGCACGAAATAATGTGCAGTTTTATGCACCCGTCCGAGGCCTCGCCTGATGCTCACCTCCCGTTCTTGGCCTAAGGCGTTTACCTTAAAATCTTGATTTTGAATAGGTTCCCAAAATGGGACCTTGTCCCTGACCCCCAGTTACTATTTTGGTTCCGCAAATGCTTACTTCCAGGGCAGCTGAAGAGGCCGCTACCGTTGGAATACTTCACTCTCACTGTTCTCGACATCTCACTCTGTCCGCTCCTGTCCCCGGAGCGGCGTCAACTGCGTTTCCTCTGAATCCCGCCATTTAGCCTCTTTGAAAGGGTGGCCCCGCAAGGGGCCGCTTTTTTTGTTTCTCGCGCTCCTGTACACTCGCGTTTTCCAATGCAATCCGAAAAAATGAGATCTGAAAAGGGCTTTACCATCTTCATTCTGCTGGTCCTGGTTGTTGTGCTTGGACAACAGCCGCTGAGCGCCCAAACGCCGCTCAGCGCATCCGACGATCTGCTCCTCTCCACCATGGAAAAGGAACTGCATCGCGGCCAGTCCGAGCTCGCCAAGCAGGATCCGGCCCCCTACTTCACCAGCTACAACGTGACCGACGGCGAATCGTTGGTCGTCCTCAGCGCCCAGGGTGCGATCCTCACCTCGGCCCACGCCCGCCATCGCGCCGCCGACGTCAGTATGCGCATCGGTGCTCCCGCGCTCGATAACACCCACGACCAGGAGCGTTCCTCGGGCATCACCTCCGGCCAGCTTCCGCAACGCGACGACCCCGACGCCATCGCCCGCGTCCTCTGGAAGCTGACCTACGAGCAGTACCGCAAGGCGCGCCAGTCCTATACCAACGTCAAGACCAAGACCGCCGTCCGCGCCAAGGACGAGGACGACTCGCCCGACTTTTCCCAGGAAAAGCCCTCGACTTATATCGAAAAGACTCCGTCGCCTGCGTTTCCCGAGCAAAAAACTTGGGAAGAACTCGCTCGCCGCTATTCCGCTTCTTTCCGCCAGTACCCCCAGGTCGAGGAGTCCCTGGTCTTTCTCTACGCCACGAAGAGCCACAGTTACCTGGTTACGACCGAAGGCACGAAGATCGTGACCGCCGACGCCATTTTCCGCATCATGATCCAGGCAGAAACCCGCGCGGACGACGGCATGGAGCTGATGCGCGTGGAGACTTTCCAGTTTTCCGACCCGGCAAAAGTTCCTTCCGAAGCGGAAGTGGCCGCGAGTGTGAAAAAGATGGCCAACGACTTGAGCGCGTTGCGCTCCGCTCCGCTGGCTGAACCCTATAGTGGTCCCGCGTTGCTCTCCGGCCGCGCCGCCGCCGTTTTCTTTCATGAAGTGCTCGGTCATCGCGTCGAAGGACAGCGCCAGAGGGGCCGCGACGAAGGCCAGACTTTCACCAAGAAGGTGAACGAAAAAATCCTGCCTGACTTCCTCAGCGTCGCCGACGATCCCACCCTGCGGACGCTCGGCAGCACCGAACTCTCCGGCTTTTATCGCTACGACGACGAAGGCATTCCCGCCGAGCGTGTCGAGGTGGTCACCGACGGTATCCTGAAAAATTTTCTGATGGGACGCTTGCCGGTCAAGAACTTCAGCAACTCGAACGGGCATGGCCGCGCCCAGACCGGGCGAATGCCGGTCGGCCGCCAGGGCAATCTCATCGTCACTTCTTCGAAAACCATGCCCGACGCCCAACTGCGCACCCGCTTCATTGAAGAAATCAAGAAGCAGGGAAAGCCCTACGGTCTCTACTTCGAAGACATCCAGGGCGGATTCACCCTGACTACGCGCGAACTGCCGCAAGCCTTTCAGGTGTTGCCGGTAATGGTTTGGCGGGTATATGCCGATGGCCGTCCCGATGAACTGGTGCGTGGCGTCGACATCGTCGGTACTCCTCTCACCGTGTTAACCGAGATCGAAGCCACCGGAGACACCACCAGCGTCTTCAACGGGATTTGCGGAGCCGAATCCGGGAGCGTTCCTGTATCCGCAGCCGCTCCCGCCATGCTGTTTTCCGAAATGGAAGTCCAGAAACGAAAGTACGGCGACACGCGTCCTCCTATTCTTCCACCTCCGCCCGGTGCAACCGACGACAAAGGAGGCAAACAATGATCAGGCAAACAATGATCAGCCGCGGCCTGTCGATCCCACGCTTGATTTTGGGTGGCGCAGCGCTTCAGCGCTGCGGTAAATGGCTTGCTTTTAGATCCGGCTTTAGCCGCTGCGGTGCCCTGCGCCGCCCAAAATCAATATTTGCACTGCTGACATGTGCGATTCTGCTCTGCGGCCTCGCAACCTCCGCCCGCGCCGCAGATGCCGCTTCTGGCGATGTCGTCCTCCGCGCTCTTCGCGAGGAAATGGACCGCTCCAAAACGAAGTTGAAAATGGACAACGTTCCGGCGCCGTATTACATCGAATACCGGGTCACCGAGATCGACCAGTACGAAGCCAGCGCCGTTTTCGGCGCCCTGCGCAACCAGCAACACAATCACGGTCGCCTGTTGCGCGTCGTAGTCCGCGTCGGCGACTACAAGCAGGACAGTTACTTCGGCACCGGAGAGGGCGCCGTCGACCTCGTTGCATCCGATGATGACGTCTTCGCTATCCGCCACCGCATCTGGCTCGCCACCGATCGCGCTTACAAGGCAGCCAGCGAAGCCCTTTCCGCAAAGCAAGCTGCCCTGAAGCAGTTGAAAGTCGATGAGCCCGTCGACGATTTCGCCAAAGCCACGCCTCTGGAAGCCGTTGAGCCTCTCGCCCGTTTCTCCCCAACCGATTCAACTTCCGACTTCAGTTCATGGATTCATCTCCTCGAAGAGGCTTCTGCCCTATATCGCACCGACAAAGACCTGGAAAACTTCGAATCTGGGCTACGTTTCACCGTCGAGAACCGCTATTTCCTGAATTCCGAGGGCACGGTTGCCCGCTCCGGTCATGCCCACTACGTCATTTCCGTCGCGGGCTCAACCCAGGCTTCCGACGGCATGTTGCTGCACCGCTCGCACGCCGACCAGGGCAACGATCTCAAAGAACTCCCCACCCGCGAGGAATTTCTGAAGACCACGATCCGGCTCCGCGACACCCTGAAGTTGCTGCGTGACGCTCCGGTAGTTGACGAGGAATACCGCGGCCCCGTCCTGTTCTCGAACGATGCCGCCGCCACCGTCGTCACCGACCTGATTGAGCCGAATGTTCTCGGCGGAAAGCCCAAGCTCGGCGAGAACGCCCGCACCACGGGAAAATGGTCGAGCAGCTACAAATTCCGCGTGCTGCCCGATTTCATCAATGTGTTCGACGACCCGGCGATTTCCACTATTTCCGGCCTGCCGCTGTTCGGTAACTACACGCTCGATGACGAAGGCGTGAAGGCTAAGCGCGTGTCTTTGATCGAAAAGGGGCAACTCGTCTCCTACCTCATCGGACGCCAGCCCATTCGTGACTTCCCCGTTTCGAACGGTCACGGACGCGCTGCCGCAGCCGCCTCGCCTGCGCCTCGTCCCGGCAACCTCATTTTGCAGTCAACTGATCCCCAGCCTGATGTCAGCCTTAAGACAAAGTTGATCGAACTCTGCAAGAACCGCGATCTGCCTTACGGGCTCTACGTCGAGACCATGGGCCCCGGCCTCGAGCCGCGACTCCTCTACCGCATCTGGACCAAAGATGCGCATGAAGAACTCGTGCGCGGTGGCGTCTTCGGAGATCTCGACGTCCGCTCCCTGCGCAGCGATCTGATCGCCGCCGGAACCGCGCCCCAGGTCGAGGACCGCTCCGAACCCGTCTGGTTCAGCGTTGCCAGCCCCGCGCTTCTGTTCGACGAGTTGCAGATCAAGCGCTCGCAATCCGCCAAGCAGGAACTTCCCGAGTACCCCGCGCCCGCGCTCGGAACGGCAGGGAATAAGCCATGATTTTGATTGCTGTAGAGACGGGGCTAGCCCCGTCTTGCTGCCAAAGACGCGAAAAGCGGTGTTTCCGGGAGAAATGTGACTAAGTTGAAAATGAGAACCTGGATAAGAAGAATGATCGACTTGAAAGCACCCACCTGCGCCCTGCTGTTCTCCGTCAGCTTCGCTGCCTGGTCGCAGACTCCGCAAGCCAAGCCCGCGCCGGCATTTCCCAGGGAACTACGCGATCAGTTGGAAGCCGTGCGCGACGCCGCTCTAGTCAGCGACTACGCCTGGCATCAACTAGCGCACCTGACCGAGAACATCGGTCCGCGCCCCGCCGGATCGCCACAAGCTCAGGCCGCCGCCGAATACGTAGCCGCCGAGATGCGCAAACTCGGCCTCGATGTTCACCTTGAGCCCGCCCAGGTCTCGCACTGGATTCGCGGGGAAGAAAGAGCCCAACTAGTCGAGTATCCCGGCCAGGCGCCCGACACAACCCAACGCATCGTTCTCGCCGCCGTCAGCGGTAGCGCCGCGACTTCCGCCGAAGGCATCACCGCGGAGGTCGTCGTCGTCCACAACTTCGACGAACTCAC
>Ga0187858_10003923_pt1 | contig 14138 bp, 12 predicted proteins | sample June2016WEW_8_15_FD_133015 | JGI IMG/M metagenome (GOLD analysis project Ga0187858, IMG submission 133015) | Peatland microbial communities from SPRUCE experiment site at the Marcell Experimental Forest, Minnesota, USA - June2016WEW_8_150 | ecosystem: Environmental > Terrestrial > Soil >...
CAAGTCCGCGACGACAGTGTGCGGCGCTTCTCGCCCTTGAGCCGCGCCATAGCCGATCAGGCCTCTCCCCACACGCCGTCGGCGCGCATCATCTCGACCAGCATGCCCTCACGCAGGCCGCGATCGGCAACGCGTAGCCGCTCGCAAGGAAAAGCGCGGCGAATGGCGTCGAGGATGGCGCAGCCGGCGAGCACGAGGTCGGCGCGTTCGGCGCCGATGCAGGGATTGGCCGCGCGTTCGTCGAAACTCATGGCCATGAGCTCTGCGACCACGCGCGATACCTCATCGTCGGAAAGCCAGCAGCCGTCGACGCGCCGGCGGTCGTAGCGCCTGAGCTTCAAGAACACCCCGGCGATCGTCGTCACCGTGCCCGACGTGCCGAGCATGTGGAAGCCGTCGAGGTCGCCGCGATGCGCGGCTGCGAATCTTTCCACGAAGGCGGCGACCTCTTCCACCATGGCGTCATAGATCTCGCGCGGCACCACGGTGCCGCCGTAACGTTCGGCAAGGGTGACGACCCCGACAGGAAGCGATGCCCAGCCGACGATGTCGGGCCTCGGCGGCCCACGCCGGACGCCGTTCGGCCGACCGAGTCGCACCAGCTCGGACGATCCGCCGCCAATATCGAAGAGGATGACGCCGGCGGCCGAGGGGTCGAACAGCTCCGTGCAGCCGGCCGCCGCCAACCTTGCCTCGGTTGCGGAATCGACGATCTCGAGCTCGATGCCGGCTTCCTCGGCGACGCGGGCGCGGAATGCCTCGCCGTTCTCGGCCGCGCGGCAGGCCTCCGTAGCAATGAGCCGCGCGCGCCGCACGCCGCGCGCGCGCATCTTGTCGCGACAGATCAGCAGCGCCTCGACCGCGCGTGTGATCGCCGCCTCACTGATACGGCGCGACGCGGCAACGCCCTCGCCGAGACGAATGATGCGGGAGAACGCGTCGATGACGCGAAACCCGTCTGCAGTCGGGCGCGCGATGAGAAGCCGGCAATTATTTGTGCCGAGATCGAGCGCGGCGTAGGTTCCATCGGAATGCTCGTTCACGAGCGCTTGCCCACCATCGCGCCGGAGGCCATCGCGACGGATGCCGTACGGCGTTCGACGAGGCCAGCGCGGCCGCCGTCGCGGCGCTCCACGGCCACCGGGGCCGCCGGGCGGCGGCGCCTCCTCGTTCATTCAATACCTTCCTGCCCGCGCCGGAACTCTGCGGCTCGACGGCTGCGGGCCATGTTCAATCTCAAATCGGGGCAAATGTATCAGTCGGAGGCGGCAGGGCCAATACTGTGCTTTTTCTCGCCTATGAGCCATGTCCGGCGCCTGGCTTGTCGCACTCTGCCAAGTCCACTATCTCAGCACGATGTGACTCTTTGCGGGATTGGACAGCCATGAATTTGCACCAGCCTGCCGACCGACAGGCGGACAAATTGGCAGCGGACGAATTAGCGACGGAGAGATTGGCGGTTGAGAAATTTGCCGTCGGGCAGTCCGTGCCGCGCAGCGAAGACCCGATGCTGCTGCGCGGGAAGGGACACTATACGGATGACGTCAGCCTGCCGGGCCAAGCCTATGCGGTGATGGTGCGCAGCCGCAATGCCCATGGCATTATCGGCGCCATCGATGCCGACGCCGCGCGGAAAATGCCAGGCGTGCTTGGCGTCTATACCGCCGCCGATCTGCAAGGCTACGGTCCGCTCAAGTGCATCGTGCCGTTTAAAAATCGCGACGGTTCGCCGATGAAGAAGCCGTGGCGCGGCGCACTGGCGACGGACAAGGTGCGCTACGTCGGCGACCCCGTCGCCTTCGTCGTCGCCGAGACAGTGCTCGCAGCGAAGGATGCGGCAGAAGCGGTCCTTCTCGAGATCGAGGCGCTCCCTGCCGTCATTTCGGCCGAAGACGCCGCGCGCGACGGCGCCCCGCTCCTTTACGATGACGTGCCGGGCAACGTTTCGCTCGATTATCATTATGGCGACGCCGACGCCGTCAACGCGGCATTCGCCGCGGCGGCCCATGTGACGCGATTGAAGCTCGTGAACAGCCGCATCGTCGTCAACGCCATGGAGCCGCGCGCGGCGCTCGCAGCCTATGACGGCGGTCGCTTCACGCTCTACGTCGGTTCGCAGGGCGTTTTCGGCATGCGCGCCCACATCGCCGAGGCGCTCGGTGTCGCCGCCACCGATGTGCGGATCCTGAGCGGCCAGGTCGGCGGCTCGTTCGGCATGAAGGCCGCGGTGTTTCCCGAATATATCTGCGTGCTGCATGCCGCGCGCGCCCTCGGCCGGCCGGTGAAGTGGACCGACGAGCGTTCGGGAAGTTTTGTCTCCGACAGCCACGGCCGCAATCACGACGTCACTGGCGAGCTCGCGCTCGACGCCGACGGCAAATTCCTCGCCGTGCGCCTGACCAGCTACGCAAATGTCGGCGCGTTCCTGTCGCCAGTGGCGCCGATGCCTGGCACCATCAATGCGGTGAAGAACGTGCAGGGCATGTACCGCACGCCGCTGATCGAAGTTTCGACCAAGGTCATGTTCACCAACACCTCGCACGTGTCCGCCTATCGTGGCGCCGGCCGGCCCGAGGGCAATTATTACATGGAGCGCCTGATCGACGCCGCCGCCGTCGAGATGGGCATCGATCGGGTCGCATTACGCAAGCGCAATCAGATCGCGCCGCGCGATTTGCCGTACAAGACCGCCTCGGGTGGCACCTACGACAGCGGCGATTTCGCCGCCCTGACCAAGCAGGCGTTCGAGTTCGCCGACGGCAAAGGCTTTGCCAAGCGCAAGCGCGAAAGCGCCCGGCGCGGCAAGCTGCGCGGGCTCGGCATCGGCAATTTCCTCGAAGTCACCGCGCCGCCGTCGAAGGAGCTTGCCGACATCAAATTCAATCCCGACGGCACGGTGACGCTGGCGACCGGCACGCTCGACTTCGGCATGGGCCACGCCACGCCGTTCGCGCAAGTGCTAAGCGACCGGCTCGGCATTCCGTTCGAAAAAATCTCGCTGCTGCAAGGCGACAGCGACAAGCTCGCCATGGGCGGCGGCTCGGGCGGCTCGAAATCGATCATGCATACCGGCACCGCGATCGTCGAAGCCGCGGTGAAGGTCATCGAGAAAGGCAAGGAGCTGGCGGCGCACGCGCTCGAAGCCGCGCCGTCGGACATTGCTTTCGACCATGGCAACTTCACCATCGTCGGCACCGATCGCGCGATCTCGATCATGGATCTGGCGAAGAAATTGCACGACGGCACGAAGCCGCCGGCCGACGCCCCGCAATCCCTCGACGTCACCCATATCAGCGACGGCCCCAGTGCCTCGACCTATCCCAACGGCTGCCACATCGCCGAAGTCGAGGTCGATCCGCAAACCGGCGTCGTCGAGATCGCCCGCTATTCCTGCGTCAACGACTTCGGCACCGTCATCAATCCGCTGATCGTCGAAGGCCAGCTGCACGGCGGCGTGGTGCAGGGCATCGGCCAGGCGCTGATGGAGAAGACGGTCTACGACGGCGATGGCCAGTTGCTCACCGGCTCGTTCATGGATTACGCCATGCCGCGCGCTGCCGATGTTCCGTCATTCACGCTCGCCGATCATCCGGCGCCGGCCAAAACCAATCCGCTCGGCGTCAAAGGCTGCGGCGAGGCCGGCTGCGCCGGTGCGCTCACGTCGGTGATGAATGCGGTGATCGACGCGCTCGGCGACCGCGGCATCCGCCATATCGACATGCCGCTGACGCCGGCAAAAATCTGGCAGGCGCTGCAGGCCACGAAGGCCAACAGCCCGCAATGACGCAAGTCGTTTCCGTCCAGCCGATCCGCCCGGCCGAATCGCGGTTGATCGCGGCCGTCTGCGCGGCGCACATGATGAGCCATTATTACATGCTCATGCTGGCGCCGCTGTTCGTCTTCATCCGCGCCGATTTCAATGTCAGCTATACCGAGCTGGCGCTGGCGCTGACCGTGTTCAATGTGGTTTCCGGCGTGCTGCAGACGCCGGTCGGCTTTCTGGTCGACCGCATCGGCGCCCGTTTCGTACTGATTGCGGGCTTGGCGCTGTCCAGCATCGCTTATGCGGTCGCCGGCATCGTCGGTTCTTACTGGATCTTCATCGCGATGTACGGCGTCGCCGGCCTCGGCAACACCGTGTTTCACCCCTCCGACTATTCACTGTTGTCGCATCACGCGCCGCCGGAACGGCTCAGCCATGTCTTTTCGTTCCACACCTTCGCCGGAATGGTCGGCTCGGCCATCGCGCCGGTGACGCTGCTCTACATGCAAAGCATGTTCGGCTGGCGCGGCGCCTATATCGGCGCGTCGATTTTCGGCTTGCTGGTTCTGCTGGTGCTGATTGCGCAACCCGAGCCCGCCACCGAAATCCGGCACAGCGTAAAAAGTTCCGCGAAGGGGCGTCCGGCCGTCGCCGATGTCGGCTGGCGGCTCCTGCTGTCGGCGCCGATCCTGCTCAATCTCGCCTACTTCACCCTGACGTCGATCATGAGCGGCGGCCTCAACACCTATCTCGTGGTGGCGCTCGGCGCCTTGCATGGCACCGCGCCGGCCGTCGCCAATATGGCGCTGACCTCGCTGCTCGCCATGAACGCGGTCGGCGTGCTCGCCGGCGGCGTGCTTGCCGGACGCACCAGCCATCACGCCGTGGTCGCCGCGACCGGGCTCGCCGTCGGCGGCACCGTGACGGCGATCATCGGCTGGTTCGGCTTGCCGCCCGCCGGACTCATTCTGCTCATGGGCTTCAGTGGACTCTGCGTCGGCATGACCTATCCGTCGCGCGACATGCTGGTGCGTGCCGTGACCCCGCCGAACGCCTATGGCCGCGTCTTCGGCTTCGTCAGCATGGGCTTCAATATCGGCGCCAGCGTCGCGCCGATCGTCTATGGCGCGCTGATGGATCACGGCCAACCGCTCGCGGTCTTCATGCTGTCGGCCGCCGTCTGCATCATCTGCATCTCGACCGTGACGTTCGGATTCTCGCGCCGCGAGGTTCACTGAGACGTCGTTTCGATAGAAGGACCGGAGGAATGAACGGTCGCAACGCTACGGCGTTGAAGTGTCTCGGCGCGGCGATCGCGATCGCGCTCGCTGCCGGCTCACCGGCCCACGCGCAAGAGCACAGTTGGCTGCTCCCAGATCTGGCGAACGCAGCGAAGGCCGAAGGCGCGCTAACCGTCTATGGCTCGATGAACGAGCAGGAGGCGCTGCCTCTGTGGAAGGTGTTCGAGGACGCAACCGGCGTAAAAGTGAGCTACGTGCGCTCCTCGGACACCCAGATCATGGCCAAGGTGGCGATCGAGAACCGCGCCGGGCAGCACACCTGGGACATCGCCTTCACCACCACGGTGCCGCAACTGCCCTCCGCCTATCTCGCGCAGTTCGATCCGCCGGAAGCCAAGGGCCTGATGGCGGAGGCGCGCGACCCTAACCGCCGCTGGTACGGCGGCTACGCCAATTACAATGCGCCGGCCTACAACACCAATTTCGTCCATAAGGCGGATCTGCCGAAAACCTACGAAGAGTTCGCCGCGCACAAGGAATGGGCCGGGAAGATCGCGATCGACGATACCGACAACGAATGGCTCGCCGCGATCTGCGCCTTCTATGGCGACGCGCGCGGCCAGGCGCTGGTCAAGAGCATCGTCGCTGCGCTTGACCCGGTCATCACCGACGGCCATCTCGCGCTTGCGCGCTCGGTCGGGTCCGGCGAATATTGGCTGGCGCTCAACAACTTTCTACCGCTGACGCTCAATGTGAAGATGTCCGGCGCGCCGACCGATTTTTGGCTGATCGAGCCGGTACCGCTGATCTTCGGCTCGGTCGGCGTCAATACGCTGGCGCCGCATCCCAGCGCGGCAAAACTTGCCGGAAACTTCGTGCTAAGCAAGGAAGGCGAGACGTTCATGACGCGCAAGGGCCGCCTGCCGACACGGCCGGATGTCACGACCAACCCGCCCGAAGTCGGCGAGATGCTCAAAGAGAGAAAGATCATGCCGGTGGTGTTCAGCGGCGACGATCAGAGGAAATGGCAAAAGATTTTTAATGAGCTGTTCGGGCGCCATTGATCGAGCCCGGAGGCTTTAGGAAAACGCAACAAGGAGACATTCATGAAAATCTGCCGCTACGATGACGATCGGATGGGAGTTGTGCGCGGCGACCTCGTGCACGACGTGACCGAGGCGCAGACCGAAATCCGCAAATCCATGCCTTATGCGATGAAGGGCGATGCGGTGGTGGCGGCTTTGCCGCAATGGCGTGAGCGCATCGAGCGCATGGCCGATAAGGCGCCGGGCAAGCCGATTGCACAGGTCAAGCTCTTGCCGCCGGTGGCGCGGCCGACCAAGCTCACTTGCGCGCCGACCAATTACCAGGCCCATATCGCCGAGATGGACAAGGCGTCGCAGCAGCCGGGCTCGCAGATTGTCCGTCACCAGTCGCCGAACATCCTCGAAGCGGGCATGTTCCTAAAAGCCAACTCCGCTCTGGTCGGCCCTTCGGAAGGCATCCCGATTCGCTTCCCGGACCGCCGCAACGACCACGAGGTCGAGCTGGTCATGGTGATCGGCAAGACCGGCAGCGACATTCCGCAGTCGAAGGCGCTCGACTATGTCGCCTGCTACGCGCTCGGTCTCGACATGACCGTGCGCGGCCGCGAGGATCGCAGCTTCCGCAAGTCGGTCGACGGTTACGCGGTGCTCGGCCCATGGATGGTGACCGCCGACGAGTTGCCCGATCCCGACAACATCCCGCTCAGCCTCACCGTCAACGGCGAGACCCGGCAGAACAGCAATACCAGCCAGCTGATCTACAACTGCCGCCGGCTGATCGAATTCGCCTCCGAGTTCTACACGCTCTATCCAGGCGACCTCGTCTATACTGGCACGCCCGACGGCGTCGGGCCGGTAAAACCCGGCGACGTCATCGTCTGCCGCTCGGCGCCCGTGCTCGGCGAACTGAAGATCGCCGTACGGGCCCATGAAGCCGGCCGCGTGCCGAGCGAACAGCGCGTTCCCGCCTGAGCGGCGCGCATAGGAGAATGCCATGTTGCAGATCAAGCGAGCCGGCCATTCGACGCTGACGACGCCCGATATCGAGCGGATGATCGATTATTTCACCCGCATCGTGGGCTTGAGCCTCGCCGCGCGCGAGAAGAACCGCGCCATCCTCGCCACCAAATCCGGCCTTGAGGCGATCGTGCTGGAACGCGGCGGCGCCGTCGAGGCGCCGCGGCTGTCGCTCCAGGTGGCGCCGGGCAGCGATCTCGGCGAGCTGGCGTCGCGGCTGAAGAAAGCCGGCATGAAGAGCGAGCGGCGCAGCGACATCACGCCTGGCATCGGCGAAGCGGTGACGTTCGCCGACCCCAAAGGCACCACGATCGAGATCTTTTCCGATTTCAAATTTGCGCCGGAGGACAACACCTTCACCGGCGTCATGCCGATAAAATTCGGCCACATCGCCTATCAGTGCCCGGACGTGAAGGGCATGGTGAAATTCTATTGCGACGTACTCGGCTTCCGCGTGTCGGACTGGCGCTCGGATTTCTTCGCCTTCCTGCGCTGCAGCCGCGACCATCACACGGTGAATTTCCTGCACAACGAGAAAACCGCGATCCACCACATCGCCTTCGAGGTGCGCGACTGGTCGGACATCAAGCGCGCCTGCGACATGCTCGCCCGCAACGACATCAAGCTGACCTGGGGGCCGATCCGCCACATCATCGGCCACAACATCGCGATCTATCACAAGAACCCGGACGGCGTGGTGATCGAGTTCTTCACCGATCTCGACCAGATGCACGACGAAGAGCTCGGCTTCTTCGAGCCGCGGCCCTGGCACCAGGACCGCCCGCAGAAGCCGAAAGTCTGGGGCGACGACACGCCGTCGAACTGGTGGGGCCCGATGTCCCACGGCTCGCCGCAACACGCGCAAGCCCTGGCGCAGCCGGCCACCGCGCCGGTCCATCACGGCCTGCAGACCGCGCCACGCAAGCCGGCGCTGGCCGAAGCCCGCACCAAGCAGTCTCAAAAAAAGAGCCGCGGCAAAACCAAGCCGCGGCGCTAGCAACGATACTTGGAAATCTGGCCGAGATGTCCTAAATGGTGCGCTCGCTCGCCGGCAGCTTGAATGGCTGCTCCGGCGCTGCCAAGCAAGTTTCACGATCACGGCTAATATGCTGATAGCGTGAAGGAATTGGGGAATAGTTCAACGGTAGAACTGCGGACTCTGACTCCGTCAATCTAGGTTCGAATCCTAGTTCCCCAGCCAATTGTTTTCGCAGGACTTTTGCCTCTGGAATGAGAAATTTCAATTCGCCTGAGACATTATATATCCGCATCCCGAACGCACCGCATATCCGTCCCGAACGGACCCACGCCGACCATGGCACCGGCGTTGTTAGGTATGGCTTTCGAGTGCCGCCAAACCTGCCTGCTGCAAGCGCTTCAGGTCGCACTCGCCGCGGCCCGCCGCCTCAATGATGCGAGCTGCGATGCTGGCGTAAACGACGGCGGGCTGCGCGATCCTGCGGAGCTCTTTGACGGTCGCGTTGAAGGCTTCGCCCATATTGCGCGTCGTCTCGTCATTAAACGAGCCGTCCTCGGGCTTGATGAACGGCAGAATTGACGCCACGCCACTAACCTCCGTCGCACCCTTTATCTTTACCAGAAAGGATGAAATTGCACCAGTACCCCTTTGCTATTTGAAGGCAATGCCAATACGTTTTTCGCTTCTCCATACGACACGGCATGGATGCTGATAGTGATCGCCCCGGATCATCAGGATAAACTCATCTGGGATGCCAAATGGGCTGGCGACATCAAGACAGGCTCCGGTACCCGATAGATTCCGTACCGTGCAGTCAATGCCTCCGCCACGACTGAATGAAATCGTTCCCGGCTTGAGAACGCAGTGGCGTTGAGTGTTCCGGTTGTCAGCCATTTAGAAGCCCCATGACCTGGCAGCTGGCACCTCGCCGCAGGCTGGGAGGTGAATTTGTACTATGGCCGCGCGAATTAAGGTTCTCTCAACGGGTGTGGCGCATCATGTTAAACGGACGATTGCGTGGGTCTGTTGCATTTCAGAGTGGCTGGGGCTCAAAAGTCGGCAGTTTTGATTACATCGCGCCGGCCGTAATTTGCCGAAGCTGTCGCGTGCACGTGCGAACCACTCCGGATAGCCAGGTCAAGGGGACGGGAAATGACTATTCATCACTTCAGCAGTATTTTGATTGTGGACGACAGCGGAGCAGTCAGAAGCGTCGTCCGGAAGCTTTTGACGCAATTAGGATACCAAAATCTCGATGAAGCATCCGATGGCGAAGCTGCGCTTGAAAAAATATCGGAGAAGCATTTTGGCTTGGTAATTTCCGATTGGAACATGGAACCGATGAGTGGGCAAGTCTTACTTGAGAATGTACGTACAAACAAACAATACGCGAATTTGCCCTTCATCATGATGACCGCCGATGCTTCGATAGAGAAAATTGTTCAAGCCAAGAAGGCCGGCGTTACTTGTTTTATCAACAAGCCGTTTCGTGCCGACGAGCTCCAAGCCAAGATTTTACAGATCAGTACGAACAATCGCGCCGTCGTTAGCGCGTAGTGGTTTAGTGCAACTACTTCTCGCTGACAGCGCCTATTTTTGCGACCCCGAACGTAAGCGCGGCCAAGTCTATGTTGACTCCACGGTGCCGTTCTTCACGTCAGATCGACGCGTTAAGCGGCTGGGATCGACCGGCTCAGGGCGCCACCATCGCACAGATAGTTGCAAGCCGGCCAAGCGGCTAATCAGCCGAACAGGTGCTGCACGTTCTGCCGGGGCTCGTTCCCGGCACATTGGCGCTGCCGCTGAGCGCGCTGCCTTGCAAGAGATTCCACTTCACCCCGGTAACGTTTGAACCGCCTTCGACTTTGCCGAAGATCGCGTTGCTTAGACCTCCTTCGACGACGACGCCATTGGCTGCGGTGAGAGGGCCGCTGAAGGTCATCGTCGAATCGTTTTCAAATTCGCCATGCATATTGAGGACTAATAAAGCCCCGACCTTGCCGGCGCAAATCGTCGACGGTTTGCCCGGCACGATAAGGGAATGGTAGGTCGCTTGAAAAATCGCGCCGTTCTCGGGAGCGCAATAGGTATTGCCGCCGGCACCCACGTCCAGAAAAAGCGCCCCCCAGGATACTTCGACGCCGTTGACGAAATTGCATCCGGTCGGCTGGATGATCGCTGCCGCGAAAAACCCGCCGTAGGACGGATGGCCCGTGAGCGACGCGCCGTTGCAGTTCAAGACGATGCCGGAGCCACCTTGCGAACCGTTCGGCGAGCCGCCATGCGGCGGCCAATGTATGCCCAGCGAATCCGACTGACCCGTGCAACTGCCGCCGTTATAGGTGCATTTCACCGTGAACTGCGATGAAATGTTGGCCGCCATCAGCTTTCCGGCGAAGTCGAGCGCGTTGTTGGCCGTCTTAAGCGCCCGCGACCCCGTCGCGAGCCCATCGGCCACGCCGGGCCGATCGGAGCCATTGACGGGATCCCAGTTCAGAACAAATTGATTGCCGGAGGGTATTTGCCAGAGATTGGGGCATCGCGTGATTTGCCATGTGTCGGAGGCGACGACGGTCACCTCCATAGTTTGGAGAGGATAGAGATAAGTGCCCTCCCAATCAGTCGGCTGACATCCGTGAATGCCGCCGACTGTAATCCACTTCGCGCCGGTCGCATTCGAGCCAGTCGGCAAGGGATCGGCATTGGTGATCGTTATGCGGCAGCCGAGAGGGAAACCTGACGCCCTTGGTACCTGGGCGGTGTAGAACGCGCCACCGCCAAGCACATAATTCCAGCCGCAATGAACGTTATCGACGGTGACAGGCCCTGATGTGAAGGGAACGCCGTTCACGGTCGAAAGCAACGCGCGCTCCTGCGCGGCGCTTCGCGGCACGCTTGAAATCGTGCTCGCGACAAATATCGAGACGGCACCCAGAAGTACCATGGAGTGACAGCGTTGCTTGATCATCGTTCAATCATTAAATCGCGAAACCGCATTCGGTGCAGCTAGTGCTGCTCACATTATAGCATTCCGGCTCTTTTCAGCATCGGCCGATTTATTTTTCGGGACTTTCGCGTTGAGAAGCAGCCGTGTGTTTGCGTTGGCATAACCCTGCCGGCAATCCTCAATTCATCGCTTGATGGGCGCTTCTCTTCGCCGAACAAGCCGGCCGCGCAGGCCCGCAATCATTGTGGACAATGATGGAGTTCTGTGGACACCCACGGCCCGAGGCTTTCTTGGGTGAATGGCTGGTATCAAGCTTGGACGTCCGACGGCGGAGGCAGTTATGGGACCGGCTACAAAGCCAGACCAAAAACGGCGCCTCGGCTTGTTGACCGGGCTCAGATTGTGCGGGGCGATCGAGCGGGAGTTTCCGGAGCTCAGCCGGTGGAAAGTCATCAGAATCCTCGCCATCGTGCTTGACGAAATGCAGAGGATTGCGGACGAGAAACGCCCCGTCATGAAGAAATTTGAACAGCTAGACGCGCGTGATCAGATTTTGCTGATGACCAGGTTGATAAAAAAATTTGCAGATAGCGGCAACCTCGATAGATGCCACGGCTCGGTGGCTGAATGGGCTCGCGCGGCAGGGCTCGATGCATTTGATATCTGGCGCGACGTCTGTGCCGACGCCGGCCTTGACGAATGTGTACCCTGGCCCGGATATCCCATGGGGCCGAAAGATTTCCCTCCTGCACGCGCTGATCACCATCCATTACCCGATAAGGTCGCAAAGTTATTCGAGCAGATCGGGAAGCCTCGGACGCATTGAGCTCCGATCGAATTTGGGACGTCAGCCAAGCAGCTAGACTGGTGATCGAGGTTGCCGCCGGGCAGCCCTAAGCCAATTCGACGAATTGCGGACGGCTGACAGACGTTATCGGACGGGCGCCCTTGTCCCTGACATTGCCGACCATCTCGATCGCCAAAAATCTTTAACGCCTCGCGCGGACGAGGGTTGAGCGCAGTCAACTCATCTTCGGTTGCCTACGCTTCGCCTTTCCTTCGCCATCACGGCAGCCAAAACACCTTCGTAGCTTCGATTTCCGCCTCACTGCGCGACAACCCGACATCACGCAATTCCGCGTCGCTGAGGCTCATCAACTCGCCGCGCGAGTGCACGCGGCGGCGCCATTCGAAGATCCGACTTTTAAGGCGGCCCAAACGGGCCCCACTCGAATTCGCCTTGCTCTTGAATATCCCCGTGTTTGGAGAATTCACCGAACCAACGACAAACATGATAAATGCGCGGTGCATCATGGTGTCCCTCCTCGCGTTGAGAAACACGTCGGGCACCCTGATCAGTAATCGCATCTGACAATGATGGCTGTGCCGTGTGTCACAGCCAAAGACGAACCATTTTATCACTAATTTTTGCAGTTCAATCATGGCGAGCGGGTCACACTATCCGCAAAGACGCGCCATGATTCCGGCTTCCTGAGCAGGTTTTATGGTCCAGCAATGATTGCAGGATTTAATGCGGCATTTTGCGTGGCGTTTGGCGCAGCCATCGCCTACTTGGCGAAGGGCTACCCACGACATCGCGAAGCTTTCGAAACTATGGGCGGCATTCTATTAATCGGCGGGTTGGGACTGCTGGGCTTCGCGCTCGAATGCGCAGTTGGGCATCCCTAACTTCTATAGCGGCGATGGAAGTTCATGGCGTGAGTATAACGTGCCGCCTCGTCGACGTGGCTCCCCTCCCCGGCCATAGTGCGCGCGTTTGCAAAGGGTTCAGTACGCCGCACCATCTGCTCTATCGGGCGTCATCGCAAAGCAGCCGCGCTATCTTGGCCTACCGGTTCGACATTAACTTTTTAGCCCAGTTAGCATTTTCGATTTGGAAATATATCCATTACACAATGACCCGATGCAGGACCGCCGACGAGTTCCTCGCACTCCCGTGCTGATGGGCGCCAAGGTTATGACAGGACCGTCGCACACGTACGATTGTCTTGTCCGGGATATTTCCACGCTCGGCGCTCGCCTTGAATTCCCAACCACGACATTAATTCCGGATCGGTTCGAAGTGGCATTTGAAAAGGCTCGCACGATACGCGTTTGCCAAGTCGCTTGGCGCACGAGCACTCAAGTTGGGGTGGAGTTTCAAGGGACATCGATTGGTCGTGCTGCCTGAGACTGACCGCCGCGCTGAGGCGCGCGCGATGGAGCGCTCAGAACCATAATATTGATGATCACATTGCCGAGCGTGAAACACGTATCCCAAACTCAAAAAAGCTTAAGACAGCAAACCACCTTTCCGACGACTTCCAACTCACTAAGCGGAACTTCTTCGCTGCCTTGCTTGGGATTATCGGAAATGATCTTGACGTTTGCCTGCTTCGCAGGACGCATCACCTGCAGCCGTTTGATAGCGATGCCCGCGAATGCATCGCGTATGGCGTAAAGCCCATCGGGTGTGGGTGTCTTGTGCCCAGTGTCGATGATAACGCGGTCCCCCGATACCACAGTAGGCGCCATGCTGTCGCCGTTGACCTCGATCACCAAAAGCCGCTCCCCAGAAGCGTGCAATTGCTCGCGCACGAAGCTCGCCGGGAATACCCAACCTTCCGGCTTTATTGGGTCGGCGTGGCGGCCATCTTTACGAACCTCGCGCTTTGGCACGCCGCCGCCGGGATCGGCGCGGGTATCGAGTTCTGGCACCCGGTGGAGCGGCTCGTCGCGCGCTCCACTCGATTCTCCCTCGCCAGTGCCGGGATAGCGGCCCCACAGCAAAATCTGCTCCGGCGTATAGCCGAGATGCTTGGCAAAGGGCTTGAGGTGATCGAGCCGCATCCTGATCTGGCCGCCCTCGAGCCGCGACAATTGCTGCTTGGAAACCCCCGACAGCCGGACGAGCTCCGACCGGCTCATGTGGCGCGCTTCCCGGGCATGATAGAGCCCGGTGAGCTGTCGGCTGGATCGAATCTTTCGTGCCATGCGGGCTATTGTCACGGATTCGGTTAAAAGATTCCAGCTTTAAAATTGGCAACCTGCCGGTTGGCGCCGTTCGGCCAATCTCGATGCGGCTGTCCCGGTCGAGCAGTCGAACACCTTCAAACCCATCATCAACCGCCAGACGGCGAAGACG
>Ga0187858_10003932_pt1 | contig 14120 bp, 12 predicted proteins | sample June2016WEW_8_15_FD_133015 | JGI IMG/M metagenome (GOLD analysis project Ga0187858, IMG submission 133015) | Peatland microbial communities from SPRUCE experiment site at the Marcell Experimental Forest, Minnesota, USA - June2016WEW_8_150 | ecosystem: Environmental > Terrestrial > Soil >...
ACCGCGATCCGTGCGAGACCATAGTATACCGCCGCGTGCATGGGCTGGCTGTCCGTCTGCTGCAAAACCTCGAGGTATAGCTTCTTCGCCGTGTCCAGGTCCCGGGCCGTGTAAGTCTGTTCCGCTTCCTCCAGCGTCTTGGCCGCGCCGGTGAGGGGCGGGGGCGGCGGGGTGCCCACTGGGCCCGGCGCGGTCTTCACGGTGCGCACGGTCTCCTCGCTATTGAATTCCACGTTGGAAAGCCGCTTGTCTTCCTTCACCACGTCAATGGCCTTTACCAGGTCCGAATAGTAGAACGCCATCGACTCTTCCTGCTTCTCATAGACCGGCAATTGTTCGGCGAAATAAGGCGCCAGAATGTAACCCTCGCGCAGGGCCGCCTGGACCCCTTCCGGCTTATGGTCCAGTCGCGCCTCCACCGCCTTGATCAGCGATTCCGTGACCAGCAGCAGGAAATCCTCCTTGAACGCATCGCCCAGCGCGCGCGCCCGCTGTGCGTGGTCGACAAGTCCCTTCTTGCGTTCCAGAATCTCCTGGTAGCGAGTCGAGAGCGGATCGAGCAGGTAGTGCAAATACGCGTGCCGCACATCAAAGGTACGCAGCTCCTGCGAGGGCGTGATCACGATCGTGTACTCGAACCCGTAGCTGCGCGTCTGGATCTGGTTGGGCGCCGCCAGCAGCTCGATATAGATCTGAAAACGGCGGCCTCTGGCCCCGGAGGTTTGCTGCCGAAGGTAGGCGTTCACCTGGAGCACGGCGTCGGAAACGGGCCCGTGATACCGCTCGATGTATTGGTCGATAGCGGTTTGCGACCGCTTCCACAAGTCTTCGATATGGGCTTCCTTGTAGAAAGCCGCGAGCAACGGTGAAAGCCCCAGCAACGGGGCGGCGTCCGGCGGCATGTCGACGTTGCGCAGCCTGACAGCGAAGTCGGGCGGCCCTCCCAAGGTGAGCGCCAGGGAGATGTACTGGCTCAGCTCGGCGGTGTCGTCAGTCTTGCGGTGCTGGTCGAAAATAGCTTTGATGGCCGGAAGTGAAGGGATGTTCCGCTTGGCCAGTTCCGCGCGGATGGCGTCCCGCAACGGGTGATTACTCGGCGACGACAGGTCGGCCGAATAGCCGACGGCATTGATCGCGGCCATCACCGTGAAAAGCCCCGGGCTGGCGTCGAGTTGGCCTTCTTGAGACATAGCCGCTGGAGCCGCCAGGGCCATTATCAAGAGGGCCGGAAACACAAACCGGTACAAGCAGGTCCGCCTTTGAAGAATCAGTTTAGCACCCGTGGTGCAGGCGCCGTGGAATCCCTTCACAGCACGTGATAATACCCGCCACGCTCGAGCACTTCGACAGGAATGCCGAACAGTCCGGTGAGCGTCCGGGCTTCGAGCACATCGCGTTTGGGCCCGTCGCGATAGACGCGGCCGTCGCGGATCAGCACCACCCGCCGCATCTCCGGGATGATGTCCGGAAGGTGGTGCGTCACCATGATGATGCTGATGCCGTTGCGCGCCAGCTTGCGCAGGATTTCGCGCAGCTCGTGGGTGGCGTGCAGGTCCAGGCTCGAGCTGGGCTCGTCCAACACCAGCGCCTGGGGATCGTGCACCAGGGCGCGGGCGATCAGGATGCGGCGCGCCTCTCCGGACGACATCTCGTTGGTGTCGCGTTCCGCCAGGTGCGAGATTTCGAGCAGATCCATCACCTCCCGCGCCTTCCGCTCCATTTCGGGCGCCACCTCATGGTTGGGCCAGATCCCCACGCTGCCGAAAAAACCCGAAAGCACAATCTCGTACCCGGAGTAGTCGCGCGTGCACATCTGCATCCAGTCGTTGGAGACGATGCCGAGATGGTTGCGCAGATCGAACAGATGCCAGCGGTCGCGGCCGAGAATGCGCAGCGACCAGGGCTCGGCCTTGATCACCGGATACAGTTCGCGCGAGATGACTTTGATCAGCGTGGATTTTCCCGAGCCGTTGGGCCCGAGAATCGCGGCGTGTTCGCCTTGCGCGATGGAGAGCGTGACGCCGTCCAGCACCACGCGGCGGTCGCGCCGCACGGTGACGTTCTGAAAATCGATCAGCGGGATTGAAGACGCCAAGCCTCTATCTTACGCGGGGCGGCCCTCGGGTCTACAATGGACCTTGCGCCGTGGCGCGCCTCGACCGCCGATCATGTTTTCCTCCCGCTTCCACTGGGATTTCCGGACCAACCGCCTCACCCAGGCGCTCGGGGCCATGCGCCGGGATGGGGCGCGCATATTGGACCTCACCGAATCCAACCCTACGCGCGCCGGCCTCGAGTACCCGCCGGAAATTGTGCGCGCGTTCGACGACCCGCGCATGTTGCTCTACGAGCCTTCGCCCGCCGGCGCCCTCGAGGCCCGCCAGGCGGTAGCGTCTTACTACGCGGCGCGCGGCCAGCGCGTGGAAACCGGGCGCATCCTCCTCACGGCCAGCACCAGCGAGGCCTATGCCTGGCTCTTCAAGCTGCTGTGCGACGCCGGCAGCCACATCCTGGTCCCCCGGCCTTCGTATCCGTTATTCGAGTTTCTGGCGAACCTGGAATCCGTCGAGGTGCGCCAGTACCCGCTGGTTTACCATGGCGCCTGGGCCATCGACCTGGACGCCCTCGCCGCCGCCGTTTCCGAACGCACGCGCGCGGTGGTGCTGGTCAATCCCAACAACCCCACCGGTTCCTACGTGAAACGGGCGGAGCTTCAAACGCTTGCGCGGTTGTGCGGGGAGCGGCGGATCGCGCTGATTTCCGACGAGGTCTTCTCCGATTACCCGCTGGGGGAAGCCGCAAGGAGCGAAGCCGCGGAGCGTGTCGCCACGCTCGCAGGCGTCGAGGAGTGCCTGGCATTTTCCATGAGCGGGCTTTCGAAAGTCGCTGGTCTCCCGCAGATGAAGCTGGGCTGGATTGTGGCCAGCGGTCCGGCCAAGCTGCGCGCTGAAGCTATCGAGAAGCTGGAATGGATCGCCGACACGTACCTTTCCGTGAGCACGCCGGTGGCCTGTGCGGCGGCGCGGCTGCTGGCGGCCGGGGAGTCGGTGCAACGCCAGATCCGCCAGCGAACGGCCGGCAACCTGGCGGTGGCGCGCGAAGCGCTCGCCCGGTCGGCGGCCGGCATTCTGGCGGTGGAAGGCGGCTGGTACATCACAGTGCAGATGCCGCGAATCCGCAGCGAAGAAGATTGGGCGATTCAACTGCTCTCTCAAGAGAGCGTTCTGACGCAGCCGGGCTTCTTCTACGATTTCGAATCGGAGGCGTTTTTGATTGTGAGCCTGCTCACCGTCCCCGAGGTGTTCCGCGAGGGGATCGCGCGGCTGAAGCGTGCGGTAGAGTTATAGCGGCGCCCGTCAACCGCGCTTCCCCATCCTGTAATCGTATTGAAACATTCATTTCGTAATCTCTGGAAATGAGTGAGTTCGAGACACGGATTGTCGAAGGAGCGGAAGGGGCCTCCATCCTGAAGCTTGAGGGGCCATTGACACTCAAGACGCTTTTTGAGTTTCAGGACTTGGTTCGCACGATTGACCCGCCGGTACTGATTCTCGACCTGTCGGGCGTTCCCTACATGGATTCGGCCGGGCTCGGTTCGGTGCTGGGAGCTTACGCGTCGTGCCAGCGCCACGGCAGGAGATTCGCGTTGGCGAACGTTTCGCCAAGGATCCTGACCTTACTCCAGGTGACACACGTCGACACGATCCTGCCGCGGTACGAATCCGTGGAGGCCGCCCAAGCTGAATTGGAGGGAAAAGCGGAAAGCGCATAGGCGCTTTGTAGAATTGGGCGGAGCTAATGGCGGATTCGATCGCTCGGAAAGCCCTCCTGATTGCCGTCGCCGTTGCCCTGTTTACGGTTGTTGTCATCTACCTTTCTACCGCCAGCGGCGCGGCCCGGTTCGCATCGCTGGTATTGGGTGCTCTGCTGATCCTGGTTTCGTGGCTGCTGGTGCGATCGCTGGTGAGCCGCATCCATCGCCTGACCGATTTCGCGGATCGCCTGCTGGACATGAGCGTTCCTCGTCCGCGGTTGCCCGCCGGCAATGACGAACTGGGAAATCTGGCGCGCTCTCTCTCCCGCATGGCGCCGCAAATCGAAGAGCTGGTGAACCGTCTGAGAAATGAACTTACCCGGCGCGAAGCCATTCTGGCCAGCATGACCGATGGAGTGCTCGCCGTGGATGCGCGCCTCAATGTCACATTCTGTAATCGGGCTTTCACTGAGGCTGTGGGCGTTCATGGCCCCGCCGAGGGAGTCCCGCTGATTCAGATTGTTCGCGACCCGGTCCTGTTCCAGATCGTCAAGCAGGTCGTGGATTCGGGTGTGGAGCAGCGCAAGCGCCTGCAGTTGTCTGCGCCCGGTATGCAGTCGTTCGATGTTCATGCCGTTCCGCTGGCGAGCACGTCCTCGCGCGGCGCTATCGCCATCCTCCACGATGTCACTCCCACCGAGAAACTCGAACGCGTCAAGCGGGATTTCATCGCCAATGTTTCACATGAGATCCGCACCCCGCTCACCACCATTCGGGGATATGCGGAAACGCTGCTGGAAGGCGGCCTGGAGGATGAACGCAACCGTCGAAAATTCGTTGAGATCATTCAGGCGAACGGCATCCGGCTGAACAATATCGCCGCCGATTTGCTGACGCTGTCGGAACTCGAGTCCGGCCGGCCGGGCGCCCAACCCGGCCCGATCTCACTTAACGATGTCTTGTGCGGCGCGATCCGGGCAATCGAACCGGCAGCCCATTTGATGAACGTGCATCTCCGAGCCGACCCGATCCCGGACTTGTACTTGTCGGGATACGGGATTCGTCTGGAACAGGCGCTCATGAACCTATTGGATAACGCCGTGAAGTTCAATAAACCGAACGGCGAGGTGCATGTCCAGGTGTACGACCGGTCTGGGAATCGAATCGAGATCCGGGTTTCCGATAGCGGGGTCGGAATTCCGGCGGAGGATCTATCCCGCATCTTCGAACGCTTTTACCGCGTCGACAAAGCGCGCTCCCGTCAGGTGGGTGGCACCGGCCTGGGCCTTTCCATTGTTAAACATGCAGTCGAACAAATGGGTGGGACCGTGGCCGTCGAAAGCGAACTCGGCAAAGGCTCAACCTTCATAGTACTGCTGCCCCAATGTTCGCGTCCGCAAGGTAAGTCTTAACAGTCTAGTCATCGAAACATAACAATCCTCTAGTATTCTCGGCGCTTGGCTCCCAATTTAGGAGTTGTTATGCAGGCTGCGCTCCCGGTGCGCTCCGCTTGAGGTCGGCAGTGGGAGCTGGAAGACCTAATTGCATCCACTCTCTCTCCAAGGAGGTTAGTCAAACGATGAGATCCAGTACAAAGATGTTTGTATGCCTGTCGATGGCGGCGGTTCTGCTGGTCCCTGGCTGGGCCGCAGATCCGGCAACGTCTCCCGCCAGCCCGGCACCCGCCGCGGCCACGCCGGCTGATATCGCAAAACTAAAAGCCCAGCTCGATCAGCAGCAAAAGCAGATCGAACAGTTGATGGCGGCGTTGGCCGCGCAGCGTAAGATGCTGGAGCAGGCTGGAATGGCAACTCCGGTCGCGGATCAGGTGGAGCAGCACGCCACCCCTCCCGATCGGCTGATTGCTTCCACCACCCCCATGGCTCTGCCGGTCGCAACGCCGCCGCCGCCGAGCCCGGCTCCCTTGGCCGGCCCGCCGGAGGCGCAGGCGCAGGCTGCGGCTCAGGCCCCCGCCGAAGAGTCCTCCCCCCTGCAACTCAGAATCGGCAATGCCACCATCATGCCGGTCGGCTTCATGGACTTCACCACGTTTTGGCGCGACAAGGACGCGGCGAGCTCGATGGGCAGCAACTTCGGCAGTGTTCCTTACAACAACACCGTCCAGGGCAACCTGTCGGAATTTCATTTCAGCAACCAGAACTCGCGTCTCGGTTTCCGCATCGACGGCAACTGGAAGGGCGCCCATTTCATCGGCTATAACGAGTTCGACTTCAACGGAACCAGCGGCTCGACTTCCCTGGCTGTTAGCAACGGCGCCATCGTTCCCCGCCTTCGTCTGTACTGGGTCGATGTCCGCAAGGGCGCGATTGAGTTCCTTGCTGGACAGAGTTGGAGTATGCTGGTGCCCAACCGCAAGGGCCTGTCAGCGCTGCCGAGCGATCTGTTCTATAGCCAGGTTATAGACATCAACTACATCGCGGGCCTCACCTGGACGCGCCAGCCCGGTCTGCGTGTCCTTTTCCACGGTCCGCAGGACAAGGTGAATTTCGGACTCTCCGTGGAGCAAGCCGACCAGTACATCGGTGGTTCGGGCGGTGGTGGAGCGATTACGCTGCCGTCGGCCCTCAGCGGGCTGGTGCCCACGCAGGTCGACTCGGCCGGCAATATCAGTGGCGCAGCCTATCTGCAATCGCCTACCCTGACGCCGGACTTCATTGCCAAGGCGGCATTCGATCCCAGCTCGCGCTTCCATTTCGAAGTCGGAGGCATCCTGAGCAGCTTCAAGACGTCCACGCTCGCGGCGCCCTGGTCGGGCCACACCACGACCGGCGAGGGGCTGACCTTCGGCCTCAATGCGGGGGTCACGAACAATGTCCGCTTCGTCGCCTCGGGACTGTTGAGCGACGGTGAAGGCCGCTACCTTTTTGGCGCGGCCCCGGATATCATCGTCCGCGCAGACGGATCTCTCAGCCCGCTTCGTGCCGATGGCTGGATTAGCGGCCTGGAAGGAACGTTCAAGAACACGCTGCTCTATGCCTACTACAGCGGCGATTATATCGGCCGCAATGTGGCGTTCGACGCCAATGGCACCAGCCTGATCGGCTACGGATACCGGGGCGCAGCCAACAGCCAGAACCGCTCCATTCAGGAAATCACTTTCGGCTTCAATCAGACCATTTGGAAAGATGCCAAGTACGGCGCGATCAACCTGATGGGCCAGTACGAATACCTGATGCGCCTTCCCTGGTACGTCGCCCTGAACGCCCCCAAGGGCACGCACGACAATACAATCTACTTTAACGTGCGGTACACGCTCCCGGGCAGCGCTCCAACGATCAAGTAGCCGCGATCCCGGGGTTCAGTAACCGAATTGTAATAATTGAATGGGAAAATGAGGTAAACACAAATGAAGCTAACAAAGATTTCATTGGCCCTGGCTGGCCTGATGGCGGTGGCCCCCCCGTTTGCGGCGGCCCAACAGAGGATCAATGCCGCGGGAGCCACCTTCCCGGCCGTGATCTATCAGAAGTGGTTTGACGAGTACCACAAGATGCACGCCGACGTGCAGGTCAACTACCAATCCATCGGTTCGGGAGGCGGCATCGCCCAACTGACCGCCGGGACCGTGGATTTCGGCGCGTCCGATATGCCGATGACGGACGAGCAAATTTCCAAGTTAACGGTGAAGCCTCTCCATTTCCCGAGCGTGTTGGGAGGCGTGGTGCCCACCTACAATATCGCCGGTGTCACGCAGGATCTCAAATTCACACCCGAGACGCTCTCCGGAATCTTCGTGGGCACCATTACGAAATGGAACGATCCGCGCTTCGCGAAGGACAATCCCGGCGTCAAGTTTCCTGCCGAGGACATCCAGGTTGTGCATCGTTCGGACGGCAGCGGGACGACCTTCGTCTGGACCGACTACCTTTCCAAAGTCAACCCCGACTGGAAAAGCAAGGTGGGAGCGAATACTTCCGTGAACTGGCCGCTGGGCCTCGGGGGAAAGGGCAACGAAGGCGTCGCAGGTACGGTAAAGCAAACCCCCAACTCGATAGGCTACGTGGAACTGATCTATGCCGTCCAGACCAAAATGGCCTATGGCAGTGTGAAGAACGCATCCGGCAGTTTCGTCAAAGCCGATTTCAACACTGTTACCGACGCCGCCGCGGCCGCGGCCAAGAACATGCCGGACGATTTTCGTGTTTCGATCACCAACGCCGCGGGAAAGAACGCGTACCCCATCTCTAGTTTCACGTGGCTTTTGATTCCCAGCCACATTCCGGATGCGGCCAAAGCCAAGACGATCAAGGGATTCTTGCAGTGGATGCTGGCCGATGGTCAGAAGTACGCGGCCGGTCTCTCCTATGCTTCGCTGCCCAAAGAAGTGATTGCCAAGGAGATCAAGCAGATCGCGAAGATTCAGTAATCGCGAATTCGACGTGGCGATATGGCTACTCCGGCAGTTGCAGAGACGACAGCCATCCGGCGGCGCACCACTCAGACGGGCGACATTGTCGCCCGTCTGATCACGCTCGCTTTTGCCGCGAGTATCATTCTGATTACCTTCCTGCTGGTGTGGCAGTTGTGGACCCAATCCGCGCCGACCCGCCATAAGTTCGGCTTCGCTTTCCTCTTTACGAGCACCTGGAACCCGGTGACGGAACAATTCGGCGCTTTGCCGTTCGTGTATGGCACCGTCGTCACCTCAATTCTCGCCCTTCTGATCTCCGTGCCTTTGGGGTTAGGCTCCGCCATCTTCCTCTCGGAACTGGCGCCCGCCGGTATCTCCAACGCACTGACCTTTCTGATCGAGCTTCTGGCCGCGATTCCAAGCGTCATCTACGGCCTGCTGGCTCTTTTCACCGTAGTGCCGCTGATGCGAACCTACGGCGAGCCGTTTCTGAAGTCGACGCTCGGGTTTCTGCCATGGTTCAAGGGACCCGTGTATGGTTTCGGGCTTCTAACCGCCGGGATAGTCCTATCGGTCATGACCGTTCCCTTCATCATTTCAGTGTCGCGGGAGGCCCTTTTGGCCGTGCCGCGAGAGCAAAGAGAAGCGGCGCTCGCGTTGGGAGCTACCCATTGGGAGAGCACCTGGCAGATCGTCGTGCCCTACGCCAAGCTGGGGATTCTGGGATCCATCTTTCTCGGTCTGGCGCGCGCATTGGGCGAGACGATGGCGGTCACCATGGTGATCGGAAACGATCCGAAGATCGCGGCCTCCCTCTTTGCACCGGGTTATTCGATTGCGGCCGTGATCGCCAATGAGTTCTCCGAGGCAACCGGGAAAGTCTACCAGTCCGCCCTGATTGAGCTTGGACTGGTCCTGTTTCTGCTCACGATTATCATTAACGGCGTGGCGCGGCTGATGATCGTAGCGACCACCCGAAAGGGATCCAAGCGATGATGGGCGGGAATTTAATCTGGCGCAAGTCCGTCAACGCCGTGATGCTCAGCGTGACCGGCGTATTCACTGTGCTCGCCGTCTCCAGTCTCTTCCTCATTCTCGGATACCTGGTCTATTACGGCGGCCGTTCGCTGGATTGGAATTTCTTCACCAAGCTGCCGTTTCCGCCCGGCGAAATCGGCGGTGGCATGGCCAACGCGATTGTCGGAAGCTTGGAAATCGTGGGCGTGGCGGCTCTGATCGGGCTGCCGGTCGGGTTTCTGGCGGGCATCTACTTGTCTGAGTTCGAAGACAAGATGTTCTGTCCGCTGGTTCGTTACGTTGCCGATCTGCTGAACGGAATTCCGTCCATCGTAGTGGGTCTCCTGGCTTGGGGTCTGGTAGTGGTCCCGACCAGGTCGTTCTCCGGTCTGGCTGGGTCGATTGCCCTCGCCGTAATGCTGATCCCCATCGTGACCCGCCAGACGGAGCAGTTTCTGCGAGAAGTCCCGCTTTCGCTCCGCGAGGCCGCATTGGCGCTAGGAGCGAGCAAATGGAAGACCATCGCCACGGTGGTAGTGCCCGCCGGCAGTAAGGGAATTCTGACTGGCATGATCCTTGGCGTCGCACGCATTTCCGGCGAGTCCGCTCCTCTGCTCTTTACGGCATTCAACAATCAGTTTTGGGGCGGAGGAATCACCCAGCCGACGGCTTCTTTGCCGGTCATGATTTACAGTCATGCGATTGCCCCTTACGAGGATTGGCATCGCCAGGCCTGGGCGGCGGGACTGGTGCTGATCGGCATGGTCTTAATCGCCAACATCGCCGCTCGTCTGGTGCTGGCGCGAGGTATTTCCGTTCCCCGTGCCTAGCAGTCTGAAATTTATGAACATGGTACCCGAATCCGCTTCTCAGCCCGCCGCACGGCGGCTAAAAGGGACTGCCGTGCCAATGCCAACGCCAAGTGCAGGTCCTAAGTTGCGTGCCACCAACGTCAATTTCTTCTATGGCTCTTTCCAGGCGCTGTATGACATCTCGTTGGACATGCACGCCAACCGGATTACCGCGCTGATCGGCCCGTCGGGCTGCGGCAAATCCACGTTCCTGCGGAGTCTCAACCGCATTAACGACACGATTCGCAATTCGCACCTGGAAGGCCAGGTCCTGCTGGATAACGAGAATGTCAACGAGTTGGACGTCACCAGCCTGCGGCGGCGCGTGGGCATGGTCTTCCAGCGGCCCAACCCCTTCCCCAAATCGATCTTCGACAACATCGCCTACGGGCTGCGCATTAATGGGATGGCTTCGAGGGGAGAAATGCGCGACAAGGTCGAGCACAGTTTGAAGCGCGCCGCGCTATGGGAAGAAGTGAAAGACAAATTGCACGACTCGGCCTACGCTTTGTCGGGGGGCCAGCAGCAGCGGCTGTGTATCGCCCGGGCGCTCGCCGTCAATCCCGAGGTCCTGCTCCTGGACGAACCGTGCTCCGCTTTGGATCCCATTGCCACGGCCAAAATTGAGGAGCTTATGTTCGGCCTGAAAGACCAGTGCACCATGGTGATCGTGACCCATAACATGCAACAGGCCGCGCGAGTCGCGGATTTCACCGGCTTCTTCCTGCTTGGCCGCCTGATAGAATACGACCAGACGGATGTAATTTTCAAGAACCCCTCGCGCAAGGAGACGGAAGATTACATCACCGGAAGATTTGGTTAGAGCCAGTCCGGTAAGGGAGGCATAGTTCTTGCGTCATTTTATTGCTGAACTCGAAAACCTGAACAACAAGTTGTTGGAAATGGCTGGGCTGGTGGAGTCGGCTATTAGCCGCAGCGTCCGCTCCCTGGTCGATCAAGACAGGGAACTCGCCGAGCAGGTGATTCGGGACGAGCCGAAAATCAACCGCATGGAAATGGAAATCGACGGCATGGTGACGCGGCTGCTCGCGCTTCAGCAGCCCGTGGCCAGGGATTTGCGTTTCCTCACCTCCGCGCTCAAGATCAACACCGATTTGGAGCGTATCGGCGACCTGGCCCAGCATATCGCCGAACGGTCGCTCTCCCTGATGCACCATCCGCTGGTCAAGCCGATGGTCGATATTCCCAAAATGGCGTCACTGGTCCAATCCATGCTGCTCAAGTGCCTCGACGCATTCGTCAATGGAGACGAATCGCTGGCTCGCTCGGTGCTGCTGGCGGACGATGAGGTGGATCATCTGCGCGATGCCGTTTACGGGGAATTGCTGGCGACCATGCAGCGCGACCCGGGCGTGGTCCCAGCCGCGGTCGATCTAATATTCGTGGCCCGCAACCTGGAGCGTATCGGCGACCACACGACCAACATCGCGGAGGACGTTGTTTTCCTGATCAAAGGAGTCGACGTCCGGCACCACGCCGAAGAGGCCGAAAAAGTTTGATACGCAGGCCGGAGCCGGCAGCCTCAGGCGCTTAGAGCTCTCGGCTGATCCATCATTTCGAGAACCCGTCCCAGGAACTGAGACCTCCGAAATGGCTTTGGTAAGAATCGGCGAACGTGTCCGGACGATTCGGTTTCCGGGAAAGTCTCTGCGTTGCCGTCGGAAAGGAACAGCATTCGGACACGCGGGGACATTTCGTGCAACTGCTTCGCCACCTCCAGCGGCCTGATTCCTGTTGCCGCTATATCGATTACCGCTAAGTCCACGGGTCGATGTTGCCCCCGGCAGCGGTCCAACGCCGCCCGGCCGTTCGATGCCGTCACCACCACAAATCCGGCCTTCTCCAGCGTGGCTGAAACTTCCTTCAGGACCGCCCCGCCATCGTCGCCGACAACTACTGCAGTGTTTAGCGAATCGTCTGTGTCCATAACTCAATTATACCGGTGCTGCCCACGGTCATTCCGCTCCAAGTTAGCGGAGAAATGTTACAAAAGCATGAATTTCCGATGAAAAATCGGGCGCGCATCCGCCAGTTGTGGTGAATCGAATCACCCGGCGTGCGTTTCGGATTTTTCCGTGCGTGCCAGCTCGCCGGCGCAACGCTTAAGGTCCGCCGGCAGGACGGTGACGAGGTCTTTCTCCATGTCCTCGCCGGTCTCCACCACGTGCAGCAGGTGCAGGACCGCCAGGCGCGCGCACCAGGGGTCGTCCATGTTGCGGCCGGTCTCGCGGCTCACCTCGAGCAGGCTGGCGTGGGGAAGCGCGATGGTCTTTTCAGTCCGCCCGCCGTTCTCATCGGTCAGAATGAACTTCACATCCACCGTGTCGGCGTTCCGCAGCGAGATGGCGGTTTGCAGCCATTTGAACATCACCTGGAACTTGCGGCCGAAAGGATCCGGTCCGGCTCCGAACTCGCGGAAACTGAGCATCTATGGCTATCTTACAATGAGTGAAGATGCTGATTGCCGAACTGATTGCGCCGCGCGAAATGCGCTTGACGGAACACGAGATCGAAGAACCCGGGCCGGGCGAGGTGCAGGTGCGGGTGAAAGCCGTGGGCCTCTGCGGCTCCGACCTCCACTCATATCTGGAGGGCGGGGTCGGCGATATGGCGAACCTGTACCCCATGGTGCTGGGCCACGAGCCCTCGGGCATGGTCGTCAAGACGGGCGCCGGCGTAACCGGCTGGTCGCCGGGCGACCGCGCCGCGCTCGAGCCCGCCCTCTACTGCTACCATTGCGAATTCTGCCGCACCGGCCGTCACAATATCTGCGCCAACATCCGTTTCCTCAGCAATTCGGGATATCCAGGTTTCTTCCGCGAGTTCCTGAATCTGCCGGTCCCCAACCTGTTTCCCATTCCGCAGGGCCTCTCGTTCGAGGTTGCCTCGATGTTCGAGCCCCTGGCGGTGGCCATGCATTCCATGAAATTCGCGGCGGTTCAGATTGGGGAGACGGTAGCCGTGTTCGGAGCGGGGCCGATCGGGCTGCTGACGGTAGCCTGCCTCAAGGTGGCGGGCGCGGGCCGTATCTGGGCCATCGAACCCTTGGCGCACCGGCGCGAGATGGCCCGGTGGATGGGCGCCGATGTGGCGCTCGATCCCGATGAAATCGACGTGGTGCAGCAGATTCGAGCCGATACCGGCAACCGCGGGGTGGATTGTGCCATCGACTGCGCCGCCAAGGAGCACACCACCAACTGGGCGATTCGAGCGGCGCGCAACGGCGGCCGCGTGGTCCTCACCGGCATTCATGCCGCCGTGATGGTGCCCATCGAAGTCTCGCCTATGCGGCGCAAGGAGCTGGCGATTTTCAATGTCCGCCGTGCGACTCACGAATCGGAGGCCGCGCTGGAGTTGCTGGCGCACCGCACCGAGTGGTTCGCCCCTTTGGTGACGCACACGCGCCCGCTGGAGCGGATCGCGGAAGCGTTTTCCATCAACGAGCAATACGCCGACGGCGTGGGCAAGATGGTGATAACGTAGCTTCAACGCTACTGGAGCACCTGAAGTTTCAGGTTCCGAAAGGTGACCTCGTACCCCTCTGCCTCCAGTGCGATGTAGCCCTTGAGCAGGCCGCAATTAGGCAACTCGTTGACGACGACTCCGTTGACCGCGAGCGTCAGGTGGCTGCCTTGCGCGCGGAGCTCGTAATGGTTCCACTCGCCGGCCGGCTTGACCCGGTTCTCTTTCATTTCCTTGCTCAGATTGAAACGCCGCAGCGCGCCATCCACGAAGTTGTTTCCGAAAAGGTAACCGCCGCTGAGGGTGGTCTGCGCCTGGTAGTAGATTTCGCCAAACTGCGACAGGCGGACGCCGACGCCGCTGTTGTAGCGCGTTTCTCCTTCGCCGCGCGGCGTGAAGCGCCAGTCCACCTCGAAGACGACGTCGCCCAGTTCCTTGTCGTAGCGCAGCCATTCATGTCCCCCGTCGCCGGCACAGATGAGGGTGTGTTGGGCGGGGTCCACCCGCCATTGCAGCTTGGGCTTGACGCCGTCGATTGCCGAAAATGGAATGCGGGTCCAGCCGTGCAGGCCCTCGTCGGGCAGCAAGTCCACGGCTCCCGCGGATTGGCCGGACGCCGCACCGGTGGCGAGCATGGCGGCCA
>Ga0187858_10003936_pt1 | contig 14104 bp, 13 predicted proteins | sample June2016WEW_8_15_FD_133015 | JGI IMG/M metagenome (GOLD analysis project Ga0187858, IMG submission 133015) | Peatland microbial communities from SPRUCE experiment site at the Marcell Experimental Forest, Minnesota, USA - June2016WEW_8_150 | ecosystem: Environmental > Terrestrial > Soil >...
AACGCTGCGCTATCCCTGGTCAGCTTCGGCGACAGCTCGGGGAGACCGCAGATTGTTTCGTTATTGCAGCCGGTTATGATTACCGCTCCCACTGCCGGCCGGATTGTGGATACTGCGGCGGTCGGTACGGCGATCCACCAGGGTGGACTCATCGCGAAACTGCAGGACAACGATGGCGAGCAGACCCGCGAATTGCGTTCGCCCATCGCTGGCCGCGTACGCACACTTTCTACGGCGACAGGCGCCACGGTAGTTCCAGGAACTGCGATTGCGACCGTCGAACCAGGGGAAGACCAAGTCTGGGAGGCGCTTCGCGCCTTATATCTGATTGGCCAACTGGAGGACCTGCCCTCGATCCGTCCCTACGAAAGAGAGTTGCCTGAAGTTCCGGAGCGGCTGCGCCAGCAAGCTATTGAGACCGAACAGGCACTCCAGGAGAGAGCCGGAGCCAGCAAGAACTAGTAGCTCATCGGCCCGACTTCTTTTTCCACTTCCGCAATGTCCACCATAACGATTGCGTCCCAGGGGCATCCATCTAGGAAAGCTCCCTCTGGACCCTTGCTGAGGCACTTCTTACATCCTATGCAGAGAAGGGGGTCTACCTCGATGCGGCCGAAGGGTGGATGATCGTCATCCGGTATCCAGAACATGCAATCTTCGACCGGGCAATACTCCACGCAGGCCGGCGATCCCGCGCAACCCGTACAGCACTCGGTGATGACAGCTAGTTCTTTCGGTTTTTTCTTGCGCGGAGTAGTCAGACCCTTCGAGCGCGGCTCTTGTTTCAGCTCGTCAGGCACCATCCCCGGCGCTTTTGCAGCTTCCGACCCGGTTGGCATTGAGCTGAATTATATCGTGGCCTTGGGCTTTTGCAAGGTGCCTTCTGGCCTCATCCGGGCGCCTCAAACGAGCGGCCCGGCGACGTCAGCGCCAGAGGCGCGTAGTGTAATCCGCCATGCTGAGGGCGAGCAGGATGAACAGGAAGAAGATCGCGCTCACAATCACCAGGCCGGTCAGTTTCTCGTGCGTGTACTTCACATGCATGTAGAAGAGCACGACCAGGGTGGCTTTGATGGTTGCGATGGTGAGGGCGACGATAGTATTGAACGGACCGAGGTCGATGAAGGCGGCAGCCACGGTGAGGGTGGTGCCCGCGAGCAAGGCCACCCAGATCGCGAGGCAAGAACCAAGCGAAGAAATGTGTTCGGGAGTTTGTTCGGACGTCGGTTCGGAAGCGGAATTGTGCTCAGACATGGCTATCTCACCTATGCTTTTCTCACCTATGACGGTCGATCAGGTAGAGCAACCCGAATAAGTAAATCCAGACAATATCGACAAAGTGCCAGTACAGGCCAGCGTTTTCGATGGGCGTGTAGTACTTGGGCGTGTATTTGCCCCGCCAGGCCTTGTAGGCAAGGAATCCGAACAGGCCGACGCCGATGATCATGTGCAGAGCGTGCATACCGGTCATCGCAAAGTAGAGCGAGAAGAACATCTCAGCGTGATGGGGGTTGGCATACTGGCGTTCCGCCGCCGGAAACTTCTCCTGCCCGGGAAGCAACTCGTGATAGTTGAAGCTCGGTCCGGGCACGTGATGCTTCTCGAATTTTTCGGCATACTCGTCGGCCTTGATGCCCAGAAAGGCGAGACCCAGCAAGATGGTAGCGAGCAGCCAGAACACGAGCGCCATGCGCTTGCCGAGCTGGACGGCCCGAATAGCTAGCACCACGGTCAAGCTGGAGCAGATGAGTACCACCGTGTTGGTCGTGCCGAGTCTAATGTCCAACTGCTGACTGGCAGAGCCGAAGTCCCCAAAATATTTGTAGCGGTAGACCAGGTAGGCGCAGAACAGGCCGCCGAAGAACATGACTTCCTGGGCGAGGAACAACCACATGCCCAGGCCGGCGGCATTTTTCTGCTGCTCCGCGGTGGCAAAGTGGTGCAGGAGCGCCGGGTTCTCGTGTGCGTGTTCGTCGACCGCCGCTTGACTAGTTTGCAACGGGGACCTCCCTGATCTCCGGAATCTCGTCCATCTCGTCGTAGTTATAGGCTTCCCAGGTCACGACCGGCTGCTCGTCGAAGTTAAAGGTGGGAGGCGGCGAGTGAGTCTGCCACTCCAAGCCGGCGGCGTTCCATGGGTTCGACGGCGCCGGATCGCCGTAGCGCATGGACCACGTGAAATAGATCATGGGCAGCAGGTAGCCTACGGCGAGAATGGTCGCGCCCGCGGTCGAGAGTACGTTCAAGATCTGGAACTCGGGCGGATACATGTGATAGCGCCGCGGCATTCCCATGTAGCCCAGGATGAACTGAGGGAAGAACGTCAGGTTGAATCCGATGAAGACGATGAGCGCGGCGAGTTTACCCCAGCCCTCGGGATACATGCGGCCGGAAATCTTGGGCCACCAGAAGTGCATCCCGCCGAGGTAGGCCATCACCATGCCTCCAACCATGATGTAGTGGAAGTGCGCAATGACGAAATAAGTGTCGTGCACGTGCACGTCCATGCCCAGGCAGGCCAGGAACAGGCCGGTCAATCCTCCGATGGTAAACAAGCCGATGAAGCCGAAAGCGTAGAGCATAGGGGTCTGGTAGGTGATGGACCCTTTGTACATCGTGGCCGTCCAGTTAAACACTTTGATAGCCGAGGGCACGGCTACGAAATAACTTAGCAGCGAGAAGATGAGCGCGGCATAGAGCGAGATGCCGGCCACAAACATATGGTGCGCCCAGACCAGGAACCCGATCACGGCGATGCCGACCACGGCCAGCGTCATCGCCTTGTAACCAAAAATGCGCTTGCGTGAAAAGCAGCAAACGATTTCGCTGACGATGCCCATGCTGGGAAGAATCATGATGTATACGGCCGGGTGAGAATAAAACCAGAAAAGATGCTGGAACAGGAGTGGGTCTCCGCCCAGCGCGGGATTGAAAACGCCCAGGTGGAATAGACGCTCGAGTGCTACCAGCACAATGGTGATCGCCACAACCGGCGTACCCAGCACTTGAATGATGCTGGTGGCGTAGTGGGCCCAGACAAACAGCGGCAGGCGGTTCCAGGTCATTCCGGGAGCGCGCATGCGGTGGATGGTCACGATGAAGTTCAGTCCGGTGAGGATCGAGGAGAAGCCCGCGACGAAGACGCCGAGGGCGGCGGAGATAACGTTAGTCTTGAGGAACTCGGTACTGAGGGGAGTGTAGAAAGTCCAACCGGTGTCGACGCCGCCATTCAGGATCGTGTAGATCATGAGAATGCCGCCGATGACGTAGAGGTACCAGCTCAGCAGGTTGATGCGCGGGAAGGCTAGATCCTTGGCCCCGATCATGAGGGGGATGAGGAAGTTGCCGAGCACGGCGGGCACGCCGGGGATAACGAAGAAAAAGACCATGACTTGGCCGTGCATGGTGAATAGTTTGTTGTAGGTGTCGGACTGGACCAGGCCGCCCCCCGGGGTCAGCAACTCCAGGCGGATGAGCAGCGCGAAGAAGCCACCAATAAAAAAGAAGAAGGTAATCGACATCAAGTAGAGAAGCGCGATGCGCTTGTGGTCCACCGTCAGGAGCCACGACTTGAGCCCATAACCCGAGTTCAGGTAGGTCTCGCGTTCTCCGGAATCCGATACGACAGCTGTTGCCATTCTTATCACCCGCACTTTTCCACTAAGGTTGAGGAGTAGCCACTCCGTTGGTATTGCCGGGCTGTCCCGACTGCGGCCGGGCCAGCGACTTCACGTAATCGACCAGCGCATTCAGTTGCTCGTCACTGACCTGCCCCTGAAAGGTCGGCATAACGGGTTTGAAGCCCCGGACGATTTTGGCAGCTGGTTCCAGAATCGATTCGCGGACGTAATTCTCATCGGCGATCACAGTGCGGCCATCTTCGAGGAGCACAGACTTGCCGAAGACGCCGGCCAGGTCCGGGCCCCGGCCCTGCGTGTCGGAGCGATGGCAAGTGACACAGCCCAGTTCGGAGAACAGTTTCTCGCCGGTCACGGCCAGCGGCTGGTTGCCGCCGCCGGCGCTCATCCAGGCTTCGTAGTCGCGCGGTTCCATAACTACCACCCAGCCGACCATTCCGGAGTGCTGGGTTCCGCAGTACTGGGAACAGAACAGGTGGTAGGTGCCCGGTTTGGTGGCGTGGAACCAGAGGGTCGTATAGCGGCCCGGCAGCACGTCCTGCTTGAGGCGGAAGGCCGGTACGAAAAAGCTGTGGATCACGTCCTGCGAGGTCATGATCATCTTGACGTCACGGCCGACAGGCACATGGAGTTCGTTGATTTCGCGCTGCCCTCCCTTGTGCTCGAATTTCCACATCCATTGCTTGGCAACGGTGTAGACCTCGTCGGCGTCCTGCGGAGGCGTGCGTTCCTGGAAGTAGATGACCGCGCCCCAGATGAAAAACACCATCATCACGCAGAAGGGGATGATGGACCAGGTCAGTTCCAGTTGGTTGGAACCTTCGATTTGTACAGCGCGCTGTCCCCTGCGTTTGCGGAACCTGACGGCGAAAACCGTCAGTACGGTGAAGATCAGCATGGTCATGATGCCGGAGACCAGCAGCAGAAAAATGTAGAGGGCATCCACGTTTCCCGCGTTCGTGGAAGCGCTCTCCGGCCAAAATGGCAAATGTCCCATGATTACCTAACCTGATTACCTGACCTGCTCCGCTCTGTGAAAGTCGTCGGGACTGCGGCGAATCATCACAAACAAAAGTGCCCCGAGGCACAACATGGTGGCCACGGCCATCAAGCGCAGCACGCGCATAACGGTGGCGCTGTACGTACCTTTCTCGGGATCGTAGTGATAGCAGTACAGCAGCAACTCGTCGACCACGTTACCGATCCGATTCTCGGATGCCTCCACCAGCGCCAGCCTAAGATCCTTGGGCGAATACTCGATGCCGTAGTAGTACTGCGCGATCTTGCCTTGCGGCGTCAGCACCAGGATTGCAGTCGAGTGCGCGAACTCTCCGGTCTTCGGGTCGTATTCATACTGAAATCCAGCTGCCTTCGTGACCGCGTCAATCGCGTTTGGTTCGCCGACCAGGAAATGCCATCCCCGCTCGGCGCCGGGGCGGTTATAGCGCCGCAGAAACTGCTCTTTCTTCTTCGCCGCCGTCTCCGGAGTGTTTTTGGGATCGAAGCTGATGGTGATGACTTCGAATTCTTTCCCGACATCGAACTTCAGCACGCGCAGTGCACTCTCCAGGCCGCTGAGTTCTTCGCCGCACAGCATCGGGCAGCCATAGTAGACGAAGTTGAGGATCAGCGGCTTCTGGCCGAAGTAATCGCCCAACTTCACCTTGTGGCCCAGATCGTCGGTAAATATGAGATCCGGCGGAATCTGCCGGTTCAGGTTCTGCTGAATGCCGACGTTCTTCAATCCCGGCGGACGCACGTTAGGTGCCGGCGACATAATGTAGTTGCCCATGTCCTGGCCCCAGGAGGCTCCCACCAGAAAAGCCAAGCCGAGCCCCAGACCGAGAACGGCCACCGCCATCGAGTTCACGAATTGCCTTGTGCTGCGCACTGCAAACATCCTCTTCTGGCGCGCCGGTTGCCCGGCTCCGGCCAGAGCGGTCATGATCGTTGACCGTCGAGTGGTCAGTTGCCCGAAGCGGCGGCTTTAGTTGTCCGCGCTTTGGGGGTTTGCTTCTTTGCCGCCGCGGAGCTCTGCGCCGCGGAACTTTGTGCCTGTGCCGAAGATGCGCCTTCCGGACGAACCGGCAAGCCGCGCTGCACAATCAACTCCATGGCGCGGTCGATCGGAATCCGCACAGTACCTCTGTCCTTATCCAGCCAGTCGTAGGTGGCAAGCTTCCGGTCCTCGTCCTCGATGAACGAGCGAAGCTCGGTGCGCTCGTTTTCTTCGAGGCGTGGCTGCGGGAAACTTTGTGTGTCCTCATGCGTCACGATGCGGGTATCGGCCTCCGGGGTCGCCATCGGGCTCACGGGAGGCTGGTGCACGCTTTCGTAACTGTCGAGGAAACGGTATATGCCGAACGCGATGAGATAGATGACGAGGCCGAGCAGCGCCAGACCTGCCATAAAATAAAACGGACCGCTCGGGCTCAGATCCTCGTGCTCGAAGCCGTCGTGATTGATCATCGGCTGATTCGGCGGCTGAGTTGGCGTCGGCTGATTCGTGCTCCTGTCTTCACTCATGCGCCGGCTCCAATACGTCCTGCGCAGTCGCGTCGTAAGCGGGAACGAGCGGCTGGGAACTGAGGTTGTGGCAGAAGTAGGCGATCCAGATTCCGCCCATGGCGAAGGGGATCACAAGGTCTGCCAGGGTGACGGTGAAAGTCTCGGAGAAGCTGGGCTCGATGTGCCAGAACAGGTCGATGTAGTGCGCAACGAGCATCCAGGCGGCCAGCCAAACCAGGCGGGTAATGTCGCGCTTGAACGAGCGCGACAGCAGAAGGAAAAACGGCACGAAGAAATGAAAGATAATCAGAAACAAGCCGACGAACTGCCATCCCCCGTGCAGACGACGGAAGTACCAGGTAATCTCTTCCGGCAAATTACCCGCCCAGATGATGAGCCACTGCGAAAATGAGAAGTAGGCCCACACCATGATGAACGTGAGCAGGAACTTGCCGTGATCCTGCACGAAATTGGGCTTCAACAGAACCGACATGGGCCGATAGTTGTAGAGAATGCGTTCGACGACAATCGCAACGCAGAGGGCCGATACCAACTCGCCGGCCACGAACAGCAGGCCATAGATAGTCGAGAACCAACTCGGGTTAAGCGACATGACCCAGTCGATCGCGGCGAACGAGATGGTGAGCGCGTAAAGGATGATGCCTGGGGCGCTTACCATCTTGAAGCGCGCGCTGGTGTCGGCGAAAGGAGGATGGTCGTGCTCGAAAGAAAACTTGCTAAGCAGGTACTGCAGTACGAACCAGATGGCAAAGTAAATCACGGCGCGGATCACGAAGCCGCGGTAGTTCAGGTAATCTCGCAGAATGAACGAATGTTTTTCCAGGTGCTCGCGAATGGCCGGATCGTTGATGGAAGCAAGCGGCATCGCCCACGGATAAAGCCTGGGCACGGCAAAGAGCAGAGGAATGAACAGCACTATCAGCAGCGGCAACGTGCGCATGGAGGCCCCGAGGATACGCCGGATTACCGTCCCCCATCCGCCGCCGGTCATGTGCCGCACCATGATGATAGCCATCGACCCAAGGCATACCCCCAGCCAGTCCATGTATGACAAAAGGTATCCGCGGAAGAAGGCCGTCGGGTTCGTAAAGGCCAGGAAAAGTGCGATCACGGTCGCGACAACCCCGACGGCGAGCGCTCGCGTCTGGATCACCTTGATGATCGGAGGCGTCGAGAGATCGAGCTGAGCTGCGGGTGTCGTGCTCATTTCGTTTCCGCTTTCCCCATTTTCGGGCTTGGCATATTGCTCGGAATGGTCTGCGGCAATGTCGCACCCGAACCCGGTTCCGCAAACTCCGGAGCCTTCGACGGGACGCTCTGCCCCGCCGGGACATCCGCCGCAGTAGCGTTTTGGCTCAACTGCAGCGCCCGGATGTAGGCCGCAATACACCAGCGATCGCGCACCGAGATCTGCGCGGAATAATTCAGCATGATGCCGAATCCGTTGGTCGCTACGTCGAAGAAGTAACCGATCGGAGCCTGCTGCAGCCGCGCGATGTGATAGGAAGGCGGCTTGCGCGCGAATCCGCGCGACGGGATGATACCGTTCCCGTCACCTACGAGCGAGTGGCAGGGCGAGCAGTAAATGTTGTAACGTTCGCGCCCACGCTGCAGCACTTCCCGTGTGACCGGGAACGGCATGTATTCGCCGTCGTTGTTTCCGATCTTGCCGGTATAGAAGTAGTCGTCGACACGCTCGTCCCCGCGCGCCACGGTGCCTTCAACCAGCGGACGCGCCGCCCGCTGGTCGGCAAAGAAATCGCTCTTCGCCAGGGGGTTGTAGCGCGGTTGCACCTGCATATCGAGACGGCAGCCCACGCAGGCCATCACGGCCAGTAACAACGCCAGCGGCGCGAATTTTCGCGCGAATTTCCGAACGAATTGGAGGACTATCGCCATGATTCTAGCTGGGGACCTCCGAAATGGAGCGGGCGTGCAGGCCTTCCATGAACTGCCGCGTGCCGTTCGCGTCGTATTTGGGATCGTCCGCATACACGAACAGGAAAAAACGGTCCTTGCTCGCCAGCACAAAGCGGGGAACGTTGAAGACCGGGTGGTAAGGCATGGGCAGACCATTCAGCGCGAGCATGCCGAATACCGCCGAAATGCCGCCGAACAGAATCGTCAGCTCGAACGTAATGATGATGAACGACGGCCAGGAATGATAGGGACGGCCACCCACGTTGACCGGGTAGCTGACCACCGCCATCCAATACTGCATCAGGTACCCAGTGAGGCCTCCGACAATGGCGCCGATCAGCGTTACCAGCGGCACGTTGTTCTTGTGGAATCCGATCGCCTCGGCCAGTTCTTCCACCGGGAACGGGCTATAGGCGTCGATCCTCCGATAGCCGGCCTCATGCGTGTGCCGGGCCGCGGTGACCAGATCCTGGGCCGAGGCGAACTCCGCCATAATTCCGTAGGTTGGAACGCGCTTCATTCGGCCTTCACCTCCGCCTCTGGCAGCAGTGTGCGCATCTCGAAGATGGAGATCATCGGCAGGATTCGAACGAAGAGGAACATTGCGGTCAGGAACATGCCGATGGTGCCGAAGTAGGTCATCCAGTCCCACCGCGTTGGGTAGTACATCCCCCACGACGACGTAAGGAAGTCACGCGACAGGCTCATCACGATGATGACGAATCGCTCCAGCCACATGCCCACCAGGATGACGAACGAGATCAGGAAGAGCCACACCGGGTTCGTGCGCATCTTACGAAACCAGAGCAACTGCGGAATGAAAATGTTGCAGATCAGCAGCATCCAGTACAAGCCAGCGTACGGGCCGTGCAGACGATTCCACAGCAGAGTCTGGTCGTAACGGTTGCCGCCGTACCAGCCCGTGAAGGCTTCGATGGCATAACCGTAGGCCACGATCCAGCCGGTGGCGAGCATGACCTTGGCGGAATTCTGCAGGTGGCGGTCGGTGATGAAGTCCTCAAGGCCGTAGATCTTGCGGATTGGGATTGCCAGCATCAACACCATGGCGAAACCGGAATAGATTGCGCCCGCGACGAAGTAGGGTGGGAAAATCGTGGTGTGCCAGCCGGGTACAATCGCAACCGCGAAGTCGAAGCTCACCACGGTGTGGACGGAGAGCACGAGCGGAGTGGCAAGGCCGGCCAGCAGCAGGTAAGCCGTCTCGTATCGGGCCCAATGGCGGGCGGAGCCGCGCCATCCCATGGCGAGCAGGCCGTAGCTCATGCGCGCGTATTTGCTTTCGGCGCGGTCGCGCAGCGTGGCCAAATCCGGGATGAGTCCAATGAACCAGAACAGGAGTGAGATCGTGAAATAAGTCGAGACCGCAAACACGTCCCATATCAGCGGGCTGCGGAATTGCGGCCAGTAGTTCATGGTGTTCGGGTAGGGGAACATCCAGTAGTCGAGCCACGGACGACCAGTGTGCACCGCCGGAAAGATGCCTGCGCAAGCCACGGCAAACAGCGTCATGGCCTCGGCGAACCGGTTGATGGAGTTGCGCCAGGATTGCCGCAGCAACAGAAGGATGGCGGAGATCAGCGTGCCCGCATGCCCGATGCCGATCCACCACACAAAGTTGACGATCGCGAAGCCCCAGCCGATGGGGATGTTGATGCCCCAAATGCCTACGCCTTTGATAAACAAATAGCCGAGCGCGTATAGCAACATCATCGTCATCAGGAAGCCCGCTCCGAAGCCGACGACCCACCCGAGCGAGGTCGGCCGCGTCAGCACGATGGAGCTGATCTTGTCGGTGACCGTGGCGAACGTATAACCGGGCTCGATGACCGGCGCCCGCTGGTTCGCAACGTCGCTCGCAGCGTCGTTGGCAACTCCGACTTCGTCCCGATGGTCTGGCATTTCTTGACTTGCTCTCCGGTTACGTTTCCAGTTCTGGGTTGGGGTTGCGAATCTCCGCCAGGTAGGTGGTGCGGGGTCTGGTATTCAGATCCGCCAGCAACCCGTAGTTGCGGTCTTGCGCCTTGAGCTTCGCCACCCGGCTGTTGGGATCGTTGATGTTGCCGAAGACGATCGCGTCCGCCGGACAGGACTGCTGGCAGGCAGTCTGCAGCGAACCGTCTTCGATTTTGAACTCGCGATGCTCGCGAACCGCTGCGGTTTCAGCGTCAATGCGGTGCTCGGCGATACGCTGCACGCAGTACGTGCACTTTTCCATGACGCCGCGGCTGCGCACGCTGACGTCGGGATTGCGCATCAATTTGTACTGCGGAGTCTCCCAATCCTGGAACAGCAGGAAGTTGAAGCGGCGCACCTTGTACGGACAGTTGTTCGAGCAATAGCGCGTGCCGATACAGCGGTTGTAGACCATGTCGTTCAGGCCTTCGCTGCTGTGCACGGTCGCGCCCACTGGACATACCAACTCGCAGGGCGCATTCTCGCACTGCATGCAGGGCACCGGCTGGAAATGGGCCCTGGGAGCGTCACGGTCGCCCTGATAGTAGGCATCGACCCGGATCCAGTGCATGTGCCGGCCTAGGACCACCTGCTCTTTGCCGACCACGGCGATATTGTTCTCCGACTGGCAGGCGACGATACAGTTGTTGCAGCCCACGCAGGCATTGAGATCAATGGTCATTCCCCACGCGTCCGTTGACTTCTTATAGTCATATCCTGGATAGAGCGTGAGAGTCGCCGGTGGCTCGTCCTCTTGGGCGAACTTTGGTTCCTTGCGGTATTCCTCTAGCGTCGCTTCTCTGACCAGCGGACGAGTCGCGCCGTCGCCCGTATCCATGGTCTGGTAGCCTTGGGTCGAAGCCAGTTGATAGTGGTCTCCGGTCTTGGTGAGCTTGCCGCCGGTCGCGATCCAGAGCGCACTCGTTGTCCGAAGAGCGTAGGCGTCGAATCCGGCGCCGGTGCCGGCGCGTCCCGCTTTGCGGCGGCCGTAGCCGAGATGCACGGTGACCGAATGATCGGGATGGCCAGCTTGGATCCAGACCGGACCGGCGACCTTCCGCCCGCCCAATTCCAGCGTGACCACATCCATGGTCTTAATGCCTTCGCGGTCGGCCATCCTCGGGCCAATCAGGACGGCATTGTCCCAAGTCAGTTTCGACATGGGCTTCGGCAACTCCTGGAGCCATCCGTTGTTGGCGAACTGGCCATCGTACACAGAGGGATCGCGGCGCAGATTGACCTCGAGACTGTTCGCGCCGGGGGCAGCGTCGGCGGCAGGCGCGGCAGGGAGTGACTGCAGTTTCAGCGAGACCGCCTTCGGCGCGTAGGCCGAGCCCTCTATGAATCCATCATTGAGTGTTTTGCGCCACCATGCCTCAAACTCCGGACCAGCGTGCTGCTTCTGCCAGTAGGCACGAAGGAGATCGTAGCCCGAGGCATCGGGCACGCCGACTAGAGCCGCTAGCATTTCGTGAGCGCTCTTGCCGGCATAGAGCGGCGCGATCAGCGGTTGAACCAGACTCAGCGCACCGTCATAGGCGCGGCCATCGCTCCAGGCTTCGAGATAGTGCGCCTCGTTGACGCTCCAGTGGCAGAGTTCCGCCGTCTCGTTCCCGTAGAGACCGTGGTAAATGCGTAGGCCGACCTTGGAGTTTTTCAGGCAGTCGCCAAAGCCCAGATCTGCGGGCGCATCGTAAACCGGGTTGCCCCCCATGATAACGAGCAGATCCACATTGCCTGCCCGCATGTCAGAGACCAGGTCGCGGAGAGATTCCGTTTGGTTGACAGGGTTCGCGTTCACCGGGTCGGTGTAGACGACGGTTTTGCCGACATTACCTAGCGTCGCGTTCATGGCGTAAGCGAGCGCGTGCAAAGTCGGTGGTTGGTGATCCCCGGGAATGATCACGCTTGTCCCACGGTGGCCTTCAAGCTCCTTTTGGACCGCGGCCATAAACCGAAACTGATCCTCAGGCAAGCCCACATTACGGCTTCCCAGTTCGCGTAGAGGATGCCCGCCAGCGAGCAGGAGCCTCACGAGCCTCTCGACGTCACCCGCCCTCAGCGGCAACCGGTGATCGGCCTTCGCTCCTGTCGAACTCGGCGTGCTCTCGATAACGTAGAGCCGGCTCATTTCCGCGTCGGGATTGCGCTTCTTCGCGAAATCGCGGACGTAGCGGACATTCCCCGGAAAGCCCGCGGAGAGAAAGTCGGCATCGAGGGAAACGATCACGTCAGCCTTGGACAAGTCGTAGCGCGTCTCGACCGGCTGGCCAAACGCCAGCTTTGCGCCCTCCAGCGCATTGTCACGGTTCACCGGTTCGTAAACATGCCACTTCGCCAGGGGATACATGGCCAGTAAGGCCTGCATCTGATCTTTCAATGTTGGCGAAGAGATAGTCTGCGTGAGAATGCGAATGCCCGCGCCCCTTAATGCCTTCTGCACGGTGAGAGGACCTCGGATCTCCTTCACGAACGCCGCCCAGGAATCCACATCACCGAGGTGAGTAACGGCCTGGGAGCGGTCGGGATCATACATCCCCAGGATCGAGGCCTGCGCGAATATGTCGGTGCCTCCCAGGCTCGCCGGATGCAGGCTGTTGCCTTCAATCTTAGTGGGACGGCCGAGATAGCTCTCGACCAGGAGCGGATTCGCATATCCGCTGAGCGTGAATGCGGTAGCGTAAAACATCGGAACGCCGGGAACGACCTGCTCCGGCTGGCGGACATAAGGGACAATTTCCTGCAGGGGCATCTTGGTGCACCCAGTCATGCCAGCCATGGCGAGCGAAGCGCCCATTAAACGGAGAAACCCACGGCGTGAGACCGAATCGAGCCACTCCGAAGCGCCCTTGGGAAATTCGCGGTGCAGCATGTCCTGGAAGTCTGCCGACCCCGCGAGTTCTTCCAGGCTCCGCCAGTACTCCGGCCCCTTCGTCTGCTTTAGTTGCCGTTGGACAGCGGCCCTGTCCATTTTTTTGGCGGGTTTCTTGCCGTGACAGACGTCTTCGCGTTTTGATTTACTGTCTTCCATCTTCCGGAACTTCCTGGCCAAAAAACTCTGGCTCGTGAACAGAGTGCTGAAAAACTCTGGTTCGCATCAGGGCATCGCTTTAGCGATACCGTAAGTCCTTCGAAATCAGACGCCCCTTTAGGGGCCGAACTAGCGATGACAAGTGTTACAGCTCGTGATGTCCTGCACGGTACGCAGCTGGTATTTCTTCACCAGTGCTAAGCCGAGCGAGACCTGGTCGGTATAGCTCGTGCCGTCGACCTGTACCGGTAACGATGTGGTGGGCTGTTGGTAGCGCATGTTGAATACTTGCTCGCGCGGGCGCAGAAATTTTTCCGGCGCGCGGTGGCAGTTGAGGCACCACTCCATCTGCAGCGATGCCTCCTGATACATGAGCGGCATCTGGTCCACGGGCCCGTGGCAGTCGTTGCAGCCCACGCCCTTGGTAACGTGAACACTGTGGTTGAAATAAACGAAGTCCGGCAGCTGGTTGACGCGTGTCCACTGGAGCGACTCGCCGGTTCGGTAGCTGGCGCGAACCGGCTCCAGCATCTCAGCGTTCGTCCAAATCTGCGAATGGCAGTTCATGCAAGTCTTGGTGGGCGGAATGCCCGCGAAGCTCGACTGCTCCACCGAAGTGTGGCAATAGCGGCAGTCGACGCCAAGTCCGGTCACGTGGTGCTGGTGGCTGAACGGCACCGGCTGCGACTTTCTTACTTCGGCATAGGTAATGTAGGACGAGCGCTGCAGCTGCGCCAGAACCCAGAACAGCGCGACCACGACAAACACGGAGCCGTAGAGCGAGGCCCGGGACATTGCATTGCTGCTGCGTGGAAAAATCTGCATCGAAGATCGCGTCGATTGCTTGCGGGCTCGGCCTGCGCCGCTCCCGGCTAAACCTGATCGTGTGAATTACGTCACCCACCCCTGTGACATACCGAACTTAAACAGGTGAGTATATACACTTGAGAGACTTTTGGAAACATTTTGGACGCAACTTTCTTTGTTCCAATTCGGGAACCCTGATCGGCGC
>Ga0187858_10003942_pt1 | contig 14092 bp, 7 predicted proteins | sample June2016WEW_8_15_FD_133015 | JGI IMG/M metagenome (GOLD analysis project Ga0187858, IMG submission 133015) | Peatland microbial communities from SPRUCE experiment site at the Marcell Experimental Forest, Minnesota, USA - June2016WEW_8_150 | ecosystem: Environmental > Terrestrial > Soil >...
GTGCCGCATGTTCGCCGGCCTGTCGCGAATGCCTGGGAGATCAATTGCTGGATGCGTCGTTACCTGTCCGGCGTCCTTGTGAACCCAGCCGCAGGCTGAATCCCTATTTGATTTTGGCCGGCGTCGCTTGAAGCGGGAAGGATTGTGCCAGAATCGACAGACGCGAGAGCCCGAGATCTTTCAACTTACCGTTTGTACAGTTTTGGGGCTTTTGGGTCAAAAGAGCCGCACTCGATTCCTAAGTTCCGATCGGGACACCGATTGTGATTGCTCTCAACGATTCGATCTTGAGCCATGGGGTCGGCCAGAAGAGGAGGCACGGAGGAGACTGATCTCCTCCGTGCCGGTTGGGTTAGAAGGTGAACTTTCCGCTCAGCTGGACGGTCCTGTTGCTGCCGGCGGTGCTGTTAATCACGCCAAAATTTGGCGCGGTGGATTGCCCATTGTTGGGGGCGCTGTAAGCGGAGTTCGGCTGTCCCCAGATGGCCAGGTTGAGGGTGTTGAAGGTGTCAAAGGTGAACTTCGCGGCATAGCGGTCCTTGAATCTGACTTCCTTGAAGATCGACATGTCGGTGCCTTTGTAGAATTGGGTGCGCAGGTTGTTGCGTCCAGTGGCGCCGTATGTATATGGCGCAGGATCGGAGAAGGCGCTGTAGTTGAGCCAGCTTTGCACGGTTTGATTGGCAGGCTTAACCGAGCCCACAATGTTGGGACGTATGTACGGCCACCACGGGACACTGCCGATGTTGGCGATGTCGGCCGCGTCGGTGACGTCGTAGGGGGTGCCGCTATGGAACTTGGCGAAGCCGCTGTATTGCCAACCGCCCACCAGGAGATCCAGCGCCCTGTTGTCCACATTGAGCGCCTTGCCGCGTCCAATCGGAAATGCATAGTTCCACGTGAGCACAAGGTTCTGTGGCACGTCAAAGGCGGAAACGCTCCGCTCCGCGCGGATGTTGTATATCTGCTGAACGTTGCAACCCTCAGAGCCGAAGAAACCCGAGCAGCCTTCGTCGATCGACTTGGACCAGGAGTAAGCCGCCGTGGCCGCCAACCCACTGCGGAAGCTTCTGGTCAACTGCACTTGAAAGGCGTTGTAGTCCCCATTTCCCTTGCTCAGCGAGTAGAAGGTGGGGGTGATGTACGGGTAGGGGTCGCGCAGCGCCGGATTGCCCGGGCCGGGCGTCAACGCCGTGTTGTAGAAATCGCCAAAGTTTAGGCGCCTGTTGACCGATCCAACATAAGTTGCCGAAACCACGGTAGCGGTATCCAACTGGCGCTGCACGCCGAAATTCCACTGCAGCGAATAGGCATCCTTCATTTTTGGATCGACGAACCAGTTGAACTGATCAAACGGAGTTGGAGCGGGGAACGCCGTCATAGCGGGAAGGTTCATGGTCGTATAACCGGGGAAAGCCGTCGTGGCGTTGGGGAAGTTGATGTTGGACTGCGCCACCTGGCCAACGGAAGGCCAGTTGCCGCTCACGCCGCGCAGGTTCTGCACCAGGGCGGCGTAGTTATCGAAGGCGACGCCGATACCGCCGTGAATCACCGTGACTGGAGTGATGCGGTAGGCCGCGCCGATGCGTGGCTGGAAGTTGTTGTACTGGTTCTCGAGGACCTTGCCATCCCGGCTGGCGACGACGTCCGTCGGAAGCGCGCCGTTCGGAGTTGGAATGCAGGGCGCGTTGCCCAGGGTCGCGCAGGACCCGGGAACCTTATAGACAACGTAAGTTCCGTTGTTGAAGTCGAAGTTGCCCACGTCCTGGTTGTTTTGCGCCGGCGTGCCGTATTTGGGAATCAGGGCCAGATCGTAGCGCATGCCCAGATTGACCGTCAGTTTGGGCGTCACCTGCCACTGGTCCTGGCCATAGTAGCCCATGATTCCGCCGGGCGAAAGGGACTCGTCAACGTTGCGCTTGGTAAAACTGTCTGGATAGCCAAGAACAAAAGAGGCCACGCCGTTTCCCGTGGTTGAATCGTTTTGATTGCTGGCAGTCTCGGCATTTGCGAAACTCAGCTGCGACCACTCGATGGTCTGGGCTTCTCCGATGCCGTTATACTCGGCGCCGAATTTGAACGTGTGCCTGCCCATGAGATGGGTATAGTCCCCCTTGACCGACCAACTGTCGGCGGTAACTTCCGAGTTGTCGTCTTCGCCGTACTCGGAGACCTCGTTCTGAATGGAGATGCCGTGAATGATGGTTCCCAAGGTGGTGAAGCCGGTATCGAATTGCTTGGGGAAACCGGCCTGGGCATCGATGTCCGAGGGAACGTTGTTGTAGCGCCAGTCCTGCGGACGCGATTCATAGGTTCTTCCGCCCTGCACGTGCAGCACGCTGGCCGCGCTGAAGGTGTGCGTGTAGCTGCCGACATACGAGTAGGCGTTGGTCGAGACCACTGCGGGAAGCTGCGTGCGGCCGCTGTTTTGATTTCCCTTCAGCGCCATGTAACGGAAGAAGGCCGAGTTGTTGGCGCCGAGGTTTTCGTCGATGCGAGCGTCGTAGGTGTAGAGGTCTTGCGTATTGGGCGCGTTCTGGAAAGTGTTGGAGCCTGGGGGGGCGCCCGCGAGGCCCGCGGCAGGCCAGATATGCTCCGCATAATAAACGTTGCCCGCGGCGATCCGTTTCGGATCGATCGTATTCTTTACGCCGTTGTAGGAGAATTGCTGCCGGGTGCAATTCAGGTTGACGTCGCAGGTTGTGGTCAGGGGATCGTAAATCGGAGCATCCGCCCTGAAATCGCCGGAGAGTTCCGCCGTGGTGGGAACGAGGGCGCTCCAGGTTCCCGGTCCTGAGTAGCGCAGGTCTTCATAGCCGGCAAAGAAGAAGGTCTTGCCCCTGCCATGGTAGAGCTTGGGAATGACCACCGGACCGCCGATGGTTCCGCCAAATTGATTCTGCGTAAACGGAGTCTGCGGCGTGCCCTTGGGAGTGAAATACTGCTCCGCCTGCATGCCGTTGGTCTTGCTGAACTCCCAGGCAGATCCGTGCAGGGTATTGGTGCCGCTCTTGGTAGAGACGTTGATGGTGCCGCCGCTGCTGCCGCCAAACTCGGCAGAGTCGTTGTGCGATTCCAGCTTCATGTTCTCGATGTAATCGATACCGGGCTGGACTGCATAAGAGTTGCCGAAGGTCTCCACATCCAGAATCCCGTCGACGAGGAACAGGTCGCTGCGATTGGTCTGTCCGTTAAAGGATGGGATCGTGCCGGGGCCGATGGCGGTTGTGTATTGCATCGTCTGGCTGCCGCTGACAACGATAGGCGAAATGCCGGGAGCCGCAATGAACAGTTGGGTAAAGTTGCGGCTGTCCAGCGGCAGGTCGGCGATCTGCTTTGCTTCCAGGGTCATGGCGAGCTCTGTAGTTGAGGCTTCGATCTGGTTGCCCACAGCTTGCACCTGGACAATCGTGTCTACACCGCCGACCGAAAGGGCAAAGTCCAGGGTGCTGGTCTGGTTGACCTCCAAAACGAACGGCTGCAGCTTCTGTGAGGCAAAGCCTTGGCTGGAGGCCTCCAGCGTGTAGGTGCCGGGATTGATGTTGAGGATGATGTAGTCGCCCGTGCTGTTGGTGGTGGTCTGGGCGACAACGTGCGTCGCCACATTGACGAGGCTTATTCTGGCGCCCACGATCACTGCATTGGACGTATCGCGAACGGTGCCGCGGACGACGGCTTGAGAAGTTTGGGCGTGAGTGGAAACCGTGCAAACAGCCAAAAGGATCAGGCCGAGCGCAACACTGCTCAGACAGCCCCGCAGTTTTCCTGCAATCCGGCTATGGCAATCCAGCCTACGGTAAGCGTTTACTGCGGAAGACAGACACATCGCAGCTTCTTTCACTTTTTTGCCTCCTCCATTTTGGACAAAGTTGATCTCGCCTTAGGAACGCCCTCGTTTCATCGATCGCAGCGTTCGCCAAAATTTATCGCGGTAACTTTAACGCATACTTAAAGCCTTGTCAATACTTATTTTTGCCCATATTTTGCCGAATTTGCTTTTCTTTACCGCTTACGTTATACATTCAACCACAACGGATGCGCGAGGATCGAATCGGTGTTTGTGTCGGCGCTGTTCGGCGCGCCTCTCCAAAGCGCGGAAGTGGAATGCGAGATGGATGCGGCGAAGCAGAATAAGCGTTTGCGAGACACCTTTCCTACCAAATCGCTCCAATTTAACCTGCCTCTTGCCCCGCTCGCTGCCTGCAATTGCCCCAGGGGCGTGCAGAGGGGCCGGCGGGGGTGGCCATAGCACACCAAACACAATTACCCGTCGCATTTGCCTCCCCCTGCATTGCACACGGAAGCACGGAATCCGAAAATGAAGGCTCGAAGGTTGTTCATCATGATTCTTTTCAGATTGTCGAGGGCGTTATGCTCAGCGTAAATATCACCCCATCTTCAAAAAGCACCTCCTCCGCTTCCTTACCGCTCTTTGCCTCTGGCGCATTGATTCCTTTCGCCCTGGTGACCGCTCTCTTCTTCCTTTGGGGCATTCCCAACAACCTCAACGACATTCTCATCCGCCAGTTCATGAAATCCTTCGCCATCACCCGTCTGCAGGCCGGACTAGTGCAGTCGGCCTTTTATATGGGCTATTTTTTGCTGGCGCTGCCCTCGGCGCTCTATATGCGCCGGATGGGCTACAAGGCCGGCTTCGTGACCGGCCTGATCCTCTTTGGTCTGGGCACCTTTCTCTTTTGGCCAGCGGCCATGGTGGGGCACTACTCCTTCTTTCTCTTCGCTCTTTTCGTCATGGCCAGCGGCCTGGCATTTCTGGAGACCGCCTCCAATACCTTCATCGCCCTTTCCGGCTCCCCCGAAACCGCCGAGCGCCGCCTGAATTTCTCCCAGGCATTCAATCCCCTCGGCTCCATTACGGGCGCCCTGGTTGGAACTGCCTTCATCTTTTCCGGAGTGGAGTTGAGCGCCTCAGCGGTGGCCAAACTGCAGGCCAGCCACCAATACGAGGCCTACCTGCACTTTGAGACGTTGCGCGTAGTCCAGCCTTATATTGTGCTGGGGCTGGTGGCCTTCCTCTTTGCCTTCGCCATCTGGAGAACGCCTTTCCCGGTCTTGAGAGATGAGGAAGACGCCGCCTCCGCGCCCAGTTCAGGCATCGGCAAGCTGCTCCGAAACAGGCACTTGCTTCTCACCGTTCTGGCCCAGTTCTTTTATGTGGGCGCGCAGGTGGGCACCTGGAGCTACTTCATCCAGTACATCCAGGACTACACCGGGCAGCCGGAGAAGATGGCGGGCTACTTCCTTACCGGCACGTTAGCCATGTTTGGCATCGGCAGGTTCAGCGCGGCGGCGCTGATGAAGTATGTGCGCCCCGCCACGTTGATGACCCTCTACGCCCTCATCAACATCGTCTTCGTGACCATAGCCGTTCTTCACCCCGGCTGGGTCGGCGTATGGTCGATCTTCCTCACCAGTTTCTTCATGTCGCTGATGTATCCCACCATCTTCGCGCTGGGTGTGCAGGGTCTTGGGGTGGACTCCAAGGTGGGTGGATCGCTGATCGTGATGGCCATCATCGGCGGCGCCGTGCTGACGCCTCTGATGGGCATCATCTCAGACCAGACAAAGAGCATCGCTTTCGCCTATGGCGTGCCGCTGGTGGGATACGCCTACATCGGCTGCTATTCCTTCTTTGCCAACCGCCGAACGTTCGCCGCTGAGATGATGCCGCGCAGCGAGGAATGCGTCGCGACCATCGAGCCATAGGCACTCCGATTCAATCCTTTATCCGCAGGCAAGAGGAGGGCATTCATGAAGTTCACAAGAAGACAATTCGTTGCCTTGACGGGTGCCGCGGGCATCGCGGCATTGACCAATGCCGATGCCGTGCAGGGCGCGCCGCAATTCACCCCGGATCTAGATTCGTTTCAGCAGTACAGGACGCCTGACTGGTTTCGCGACGCCAAGCTGGGCATTTGGGCCTGCTGGGGACCAGAGGCGGTTCCGGAGATGGGTGACTGGTACGCGCGCAATATGTACATCCAGGGCCACGAACAATACGAGCACCACCTCAAGACTTATGGGCATCCCTCAAAGATGGGGTATAAGGACATCGTTCCTTTGTGGAAAGGCGAGAACTGGGATCCGGATCGTCTGATGGGGCTCTACAAGAAGGCCGGCGCCAAATACTTTTGCGCCATCGCCCAGCATCACGACAATATCGATTGCTGGAACTCGCGCTTTCACCGGTGGAACTCCGTAAAAATGGGTCCTCGGAAAGACATCATCGGCACATGGCGCAGCGTCGCGCGCAAGCACGGCTTGCGATTCGGCGTTACCGAGCACTTGGGCGCTAGTTGGAACTGGTTCGGCGTCAGCCACGGCGCCGACAAGACCGGCCCGCTCGCAGGGATTCCCTATGATGGCGCTAATCCGGCCTATGACGAGCTCTATCACACAGGCAACGCAAATTCGGATTGGAAGGCTTGGTACCGCAATGCTCCCGAGGCCTACCAGATCGAGTGGTTCAATCGCATCAAGGATTTAGTGGATAGCTACCAGCCGGATCTTCTCTACAGCGACGGCAGCTTGCCCTTTGGCAAATACGGCCGCGAGCTGCTGGCGCACTTCTACAACACCAACACACAGCGCAATGGCAAGCTCGAAGCTGTCTATAACTGCAAGAAAAATGACGATGGCGGCCAGTTCGCCGACGGCATGTGCGTTCGCGATATGGAGCGCGGCGTCTTCGACGTAATCGGGCCCGATCCATGGCAGACCGACACCTGCGTGGGCGACTGGTATTACAAGCGCGACATCGTCTACAAGACGCCCACCACCGTCATTCAGATGCTCATCGACATCGTCAGCAAGAACGGCAATCTGCTTCTCAACTTCCCGGTGCGGGCCGATGGCACTCTCGATGCCACGGAGGAAAGGATTCTTGAGAGCCTGGGCGAATGGATGGCGGCCAACGCCGAGGCGATCTACGGCACCCGACCGTGGAAGGTTTGCGGCGAAGGCCAAAAGGGGCCCGCTGGCGCCATGTTCAACGAAGGTAAGCTAAGCTACACTGCCGAAGACATCCGCTTCACGGCGAAGGACAGCTCGCTCTTTGCCTTTGCGCTGGGCTGGCCAACCTCTGGCCAGCTTTTGATTCGTTCATTGGCAGGGACCAGCGTCCACTCCGTCAATCTCCTCGACGGAGGTGACAGCCTGAAATTCAATCAGACGGCCGAGGGCCTCGCGGTTCAATTGCCGTCGCAACAGCGCGGCGATCATGCCTTTGCCCTGCGCATTCAGGGCGTGGCTTAAGGAGTTTCCGCACAAGTCGGTTTTCAAAAAGGGGCAGGATTTGGCCCGGCCGCGGTTAGATCGAGGTCAGACATGATCCGCCGGAGAATGAAATCGATTGAGACTTCACACTCCAGAGTTCAAGCCGTCGTTGCTTCGAGGGTCCATGGCCTGGAGTTGAATTCCGCTGCGGCGAATTGAGAATTCCCGCAACACGTTGAGTCGTCCTCTGGAAACAGGAGAAGTATGCGAAAGTTTGCATCTCTAGCTCTTTTAGCTGGCTTTGTCATGGGTCAGTGGGTTGGAAGTTCCGCTCAGGCGCCAGTGAAGTATGAACCCACTTTGGAATCGCTGAATCGGCACCCATTGCCGGAATGGTATGCCAACGCCAAACTCGGCATCTTCGTCTGCTGGGGACCGTATTCGGTGCCCGGCTGGGCGCCGTTGAGCCACCCGGATCACGACTTCGACTCCACGGAGTTCATCCGCAACAACCCTTACGCGGAGTGGTATTACAACGTCATGCGCATCGACGGATCGCCCACGCAGGCCTATCGTCGCGCGCACTACGGGGCCAACTACGACTACTACAAAAACTTTATTCCCGCCTTTGATCACGCGACACGAAAATGGCAGCCCGAGGAGTGGGCTCAAATCTTCCGCATGGCCGGCGCTCGCTACGTGGTGCTGACCAGCAAGTTCCATGATGGTTATTCGCTCTGGCCCACCGCCGTTACCAATCCCAAGCTTTCCGCCGCCAATCTGCATCCCACGCGCGACATTGTCGGCGAACTGAACGAGGCGCTGAAAAAGCAGGGTATCCGCATGGGCGTCTACTATTCCGGCGGCTTTGATTGGACGTTTCTGCCCGGTCCCGTGCAGAAGAGCCAGGATTACCAGGCCATCAAGCCGCAAAGCGAGGCCTACGGCAACTATGTCATTGCGCAGATGCATGAACTGGTCGAGCGCTACCATCCGGCGCTGCTTTGGAACGATATCGATTGGCCAAAATCCGGCAAGCCGATGCAGGTGGAAGCGGACTATTACAATGCAGTGCCGGATGGCGTTGTCGACGATCGCATGGGCATTGAACACGCCGATTTTGCCACCCAGGAATACCGCAAGCTGGAAGCCATCTCCCCAAAGAAGTGGGAGGAGAACCGGGGGCTGGGGCGCAGCTTTGGCTATAACCGCGCCGAGGGGGAGGCAGAAACGATTGCACCGGGAGAACTAATTGCATTGTTGGTGGACATTGTCAGCAAGAACGGGAATCTGCTGCTTGATGTGGGCCCGGAGGCTGACGGCACGATTCCCCTTGTGCAGATGGAACGGCTGAAGGCGCTGGGCGCATGGCTCACGCAGAATGGCGAGGCGATCTACGACACCACGCCATGGACGCAGGCCGCCGCCAAAAGCGCCGAGGGCGACGAACTGCGCTTTACCCGCAAGGGCACCGACCTGTTTGTAATCGTACTGGGCAATCCCAAGGCGCGTACGGTCACCGTGTCCGCACTGGCCGCTGCCCATGTCAAGGCCGAATTACTGGGCGAGGCCAAGCCGCTGGTTGCCAAATCCAATGGCGTCGATCTGCGCATCGAGTTGCCTGCGCAGTTGCCCGGCAAGTACGCCTACGTAATTAAATTGGCAGGGTTCATCCACTGAGGAACGAAGGGGGTGAGCCGGGCTTGAACGGCAACCCTTTTCTCGATGGGCGCGAGAGAACAGGCAAGGGCGCAACGGGCCAGCCAGAGGTTTTAATGCTGCTCCAGCATCGCGAGAGCCTTCACCACCTCGGAGTCGTTGGGATTGAGCGCGAGCGCCTTGTGCAGTTCGCTCGCGCCCTCTTCCAGATTGCCGGCGCGGCAGAGCGTCAGGCCCAGATTCTTGTGTAAAGTCGCCTGAATCTCGCACTCTCCGCAACTATCGAGCGCTTCTTTGTAGTAGCGAATCGCGGTTGGCCAATCCTGCTGCGTGTAAGCGCCATAGGCCTGATTTCCCAGAGTCTTGCTGTGTTCGAGCGCCGCGTTCTTCTGGCGCAGCGCGAGGAATTGCTCACGCAGCCGCTTGGCCTCTTGCGGGTCGCCGCCCGCCAGAGTGTGAGAGAGCATGTAGGTGGCTTCGCTGGAGTCTGGATCGAGGAGGAGGGCCTGACGAAGCGCCGCCACCGCTTCCTCCTTTCTGTCTTGCGCCAGCAGGCTGCGTCCCAGCATCACCCATGCCTTGGTTCTCTCCGGCTGCAACTTCACCGCGCGCTGCAGCACGATGGTCTCTTTGGCAAAGTCGCCCAGCGCACGCTCCACAAAGGACCAATAGAAAAAGCAGTCGGAGTCGTTGGGCAAGAGGCGGCAGGCGGTGGTGAATTCCGCTCTTGCCTCCTGCTCTCTGTGCAGATCGTCCAGGATGCGGGCGCGGTTCAGATGCGCGAGGGACAGTTGCGGGTCGAGAGCCAGGGCCTTGGCGGTCTCTTCCAGCCCCTGCGCCGGCATTTCCGCATCGGAATAGACGATGGCTAGATCCAGATGCGCCTCCGCCGATTTCGGCTTCAGTTCGATGACCCGCTGGAAGAGGGCAATTGCCTCCTGCGATTTGCCCAGACGGCCCTTGACCTTACCAAGCAGCGTAAGAAGTTGGCAATCGTTCGGCGAGAGGCTGCGAGCTTTCTCCAACTCAACTTCGGCTTCCGCAAGACGGCCTTGCTTAAGCAGTGCCTGACCGCTGCGAAGAGGCTCTTCGGCGCCAGCAGAAGTCCGGCTGCTCTGAGCAGCTCCCGACGCGAGCAGGCCGAGGCACAAGACACTTGGCAAAACACGCGCAAAAATCCCCTTGCTGTTCAGCATATTCGCGAGCTTACCTCGTTTCCTGGCGGCAAAGTACAGTTTATCTCTCACCGTGAGTCAATCCCGCCCAATCTGCCTGCGATGATCCGAACGTGCATGGAGCCAACCCCTTTAACTGCGCCGGATTCCCTGCAAGCGAACCATCTCGGCGCGACCGCAAGCACTGCGGGCAACGGCCAGCAACGCCGCGGTTTCCGCTTCGCTTTGCAGGCCGAGATCGGCATACTGCCAATGCATTCCCAATCGGCTGTATTTGGTGCTACAGGAGGGATTGAAGGCGCAGAGCTCCCAGCGTTCTACCACCCCGTCCAATTCGCTTCTTAAGAACTCCCCTATCGCGGCCAGAACCTGCGGATCGGCGCTGGCGCCGGGGATCAGCGGCGTGCGTATCCAGAGCTTCATCTCTCCCTGGCGCGCCCGCCGAGCCGCTTGGCGCAGATTGGCGTGAATGGTGGCCAGTCCCGCGCCGGTCAGTTCGCGGTGCGCCGCATCGTCGCAGTGTTTGAGATCGAAGAGCAGCAGATCGACATGGCTGAGAATGCGGGCGAAATCCGGCATGGGCGCTTCGCCGCAGGTGTCGAGGGCGGTATTCAGTCCGCGCTGGCGGCAGCCTGTCAGAAACTCGACGGCGAATTCGGGCTGACTGCATGGTTCGCCGCCGGAGAGCGTGACGCCGCCGCCGCTGGCTTCGTACCAGATGCGATCCTTCTCCACTTCCGCCAGCAGATCGCCGAGATTTCGCCGCACGCCAATGGGCTGCATCGCATGTGCGCGACAACGACTCACGCAAGCCTGGCAGCCGCCGCAGCGGGAGCGATCAATGACAATTCCCTCTCTTGAATGCGAAAGAGCCTGATTCGCGCAGACCTCGATGCAACTCAGGCAGCCGATGCAGTTGCGGTCAAACCACCAGACCCCGGGGGTGCTCTGCTGGCTCTCCGGGTTATGGCACCAGAGGCAGCGCAAAGGGCAGCCGCTGAGAAATACAGTGGTTCGAATCCCCGGCCCGTCGTGGGTCGAGTTGCGGTGGATGTCGAAGACGAGGGCGTCTGGCAGTGAGTCCAAAGCGTGCATCTCACAAGTGGCGCTACAGCGCCGGGTAATTGACCCGCTGGATGAACTCCTCCTGGAACTTGCGGTCCATGATGACGAAGTGCGAGGAATAGCCCGTGACTTTGACCACAATGGCCTGGTGTTCGGGCTTTTCCGGCTCTTCCATGGCGCGTTTCAGCTTCTCCATGGCTATGATGTTGAGGTTGATCTGCACGCCGCCCAGTTTGAAGAAGGTGCGCGCAAACATCTCCACCATATCGGCGCGGCGGATTCCCTCGGGGAAGTACGAAGGCTCCAGTTCGATCTGGAACGATCCGCCCTGGTACTTGCGGAAATCCACCTTGCAAAAGGAGTTGGCCGTAGCAGTCAGGCCCCTGGTGTTGCGTCCGTGCATGGGATTCATGCCGTGGGCCAAGGGCTCAGCGGCATGGCGCCCATCGGGCGTAGCGCCCAGCATGGGTCCGGCGTAGGTATGGCCCATGTATTGAAAGAGCGAGGCGCGAAAGTGGCCGCCCTTGTTCTGTCGCAGCGATTCGAGGTAGCCGCGGATCATCTCGGCAACGCGCACGATCATGGCGTCGGGGCCGGCGAGGTCGTTGCCGAATTTCTCCACGTTGAGGTACTCGCGGCGCATCGGTTCCCTGCCCTCCCAGTCCGTGGCAACCGCCAGCTCCATCTCGGCAAGCGTGTAGCGCTTCTCGTCGAAGACCAGGCGCTTGATGGCGTAGAGCGAATCGGCGACGTTGGGCACGCCAAGCACATTGACGGAGGTCAGGTTGTAATCTACGGCGCCCGCGTCGGTGCAGTCTCGCCCGCGCTCGATCGTGTTGTGCATACAGAGCGAGGTCACCATCTCCGGCCAGACGCGGCTTTGCCACATATACGTGGCGTTCTTGAAGTCCCTCAGAGCCTTGGCGGTAGCCAACGTCTCCGCGCTGAACAGGCCGAAGAGCGTCTCGAAATCCTTCGCGCCTTCCGCGATCGCCCGGTGGATCGCCCGCTGCATGGGCTGCAAAAGCACCAGCGAGTTCAGGTCCTGATCGTTGTATTCGCGGCCCACCACGCAATACCACTGGCAGCCGGAGTAGGCCACGTCCCAGGCGTACTCTTCGCTGACGCCACTGCGCAGTTCGCTGTCGCGCAACACGTCGTAGGAAATGAGGACGGGCGTGCCGGTGCCGTGGCGGCCCAGCACCTCGCAGGCAAAGTTGAAAAAGGCTGGGTCGATGTCCTCGTGCCACATGACGCCCAGATTGTTGTCGCCGCCATTGAGATCGTAGGCTTCCAGAATGATGCGGCTCAGTTCGTTGGTGGCGTCCTTGCCTTCGCGGTTCCTGCCGCCCACGGCAAAGTAATTGCCGCCGTACTTGAGGAAGAGCTCGGCGATCCATCCCCGCGCCTGATCGCGGGTCATGCGGCCGGCGGCCAGATCGCGGCGATAGAAGCCAATCAGCAATTGGTCCAGACGTCCGTACCCATTGCCATGTGCGACAATCCGCTCGGCAAGCTGGAAGAATTGTATCCACTGAATGGCCTGGAGAAACGTGCGCGGTGGTTCGCTGACGATGGCCTCGCAGGTTTCCGCAACCACTTGATAGTGACGAGCCAAATCGCCAGAAGACTGGCATATCAGTTTGGCAGCCTGTTCTGCATGGCGCTTGATCCAGCGCTGAATGCTCTCGACGACCAATTCCTGCGCTCCCAGATAATGGGCAGCAGCCTCGTTGCGGTTGGCCTGGTGACGCGCCTTCCAGTGCTTGATCTTGTTCAGCAGCCCTCCCCAACCCAGTTCCAGGCCGATGGACAAATCGGGGCACGTGTGTGCATAGCTGATTCCGCCTGCGCCCAAACTGCGCGCCTCAAAACCCGCCTCATGCACCTCGTCCGGGTAGCGGAAGCAGCGGGCCTCATCGAGTTGCCAGTGAAACTCTCCCACCACTTCCTCTTCGGAATGAATTTCGCACGGACTATGATCCAGGAAGAATGCGTAATCCCGCGCCCAGTTCATTGCGTCGTTCTCCAGCCCGTCGATGCGCGACGGCATCCTGGCGGCATCCGGGAAGGGCGTGCCCAGGAAAACGCGGCAATTGTTGTCACCGATGTTGATACGCTCGCTGATCGCCTGTTCGCCGGTGGGTGGGGCAAACCCCTCTCCGGTACCGGACCAGTGATAGACCAGAAACTCCGGATTGTCCACAAAGTTGCTGCGGCGTCCTTCGCGGCCGAGACGGTCGCGGCGCTCGGCCAACCGGCACATGCGATCATCGCGAACCGGCCTGGACGCTTTGCCGCTTAATGAAACTCCCGAGTTCAAGTTTTTGGATTCATCGCGAACAGATGCTTGGGTCGAGATCATTGGTCGCTTCCTTCACTTTCCATGCGCTCCGCAGATGGCGCTCATCGACAAAGCGACGGATATTACCCGAATCGAGAGATGCGCCCAGATTCCTTGCGATTCGGATCTGATCGCCGCCCCCAAAGACGCTATGCCATCATGGCATAGCATACTTAAGCGCTAAAGTACAGCATAGCACGAAACTTGTTTCAACGCCAAAGAGGTTTTTACGCTTTTCAGGCGTGCACAGGACGCAACCTCCTGAAACAATCGACACGGCAGCCGGATCGCGGTTCCTGGGCCAGCCGGCGCGCGAAACTGCTTCTCGCACGGAATTGCTTCTTTTAGCCGCCGGCCTTTGCCGTAGCATCTTTAAATGTATTAAGTTGCAGAGGCAGGAGGTGACCATGGCGGTGCGGATGAAGGATATTGCCAAGGATCTCGGTGTTTCTATCGTCACCGTTTCCAAGGTTTTCAACAATCATAACGGCATTGGCGCCGCCACCCGAGAGCGCGTTTTGCGCCGGATAAAGGAACTTAACTATCAGCCGAGCCTTCATGCGCAGGGACTCGCATCTGGGCGCTCGTTCATGGTCGGCCTGATCGTGCCAGA
>Ga0187858_10003944_pt1 | contig 14090 bp, 10 predicted proteins | sample June2016WEW_8_15_FD_133015 | JGI IMG/M metagenome (GOLD analysis project Ga0187858, IMG submission 133015) | Peatland microbial communities from SPRUCE experiment site at the Marcell Experimental Forest, Minnesota, USA - June2016WEW_8_150 | ecosystem: Environmental > Terrestrial > Soil >...
GCTCAAATTATCCGGTAAAAACTGGCATAGATACTTCCAATCGTTCCCGATTAAGTTTTTGTCCATGCCAGAAGCATACATCAGTCGCAACAAATGTCAATTCCTTATTCTAGCGCCTATGGGTCTGCTGGGAGGCTTACTCGCTGCCACCGCACTCATTTGCGTTGCCGTCCTCGCGCTACGCGCGGCCGGCAACCGCCCGGAGCCGGATTCGGTTCCAAGCAGCGCGAATCTGATGCCACACTTTGAGACCGCTCGCGGCAAGAAGATTCTTTTTGTTGACGGCCTGCCTTTCACAGTCCTAGCTGTCGAAATACCCTGGGACCAGCTGCTTTACGGTAAGTACCACGAGACCTTGCACGCCTACGATTACCTCTATCCGGCGGCGGAAGCCATGGGCCTAAACGCCCTCAAGGTCCCGGTGAAATGGTCCGTAGTCGAACCGCAGAAGGGCATATTCGACGCCAAGAGCATGGCGGAAAAGCATCACCTGAAGCTTGTCCTGAACTGGTTCGGCCATTACGCCAGCGGCAACGGAAACATCTACTTGAACCCTACCGGCCAACTCTTCGCGCCAATGGATATCATCGAGGACCAGGAGCAATACCCGCGGGCCATCGACGCGGACGGAGTCCCACACCACGCCGCCATCTCTTACGAGTACGACGCTGTGATCAAGCGTGAGATTGCGGCTTTCCGCGCCTTCATGAAGCACATCCGGGACGTGGATTCTCAGACCCACACCATCATCATGATTCAGGTTGAGAACGAAATCGCCGTTTTCGGCGCGGACCGTCAGAACCGGCAGCTTTGGCGGGACCATTCCCCGGTCGCCGACAAGCTTTTCGCGGAAAAGGCTTTCACCGATGACCTCAAGTACAGCGCTTGGCGGCTGAGCGGCAACTGGCTGCGGCGGGTGACGGATGCAGGAGCGGAAATCTATCCGTTGCCGTTTTTCCTGAATTTTGTCGGAGGGGTGATCCGGGACTGGATGGTGGGCGGCGCGCCAGGAGAAGACGTGGCGACGTATCTTGAAAACTGCCCCGCGCTCTCCTTCGTCGGCCTGAACCTCTATTTGCCGCCGCAGAGCTCCGTAAGCGATTTTCGTACTGCCCTCGCTCGTTATCAAGTCAACCGGAACCTTCCATCGATCACGGAGACGAACAGTGACCGGGGCCCGGCGGCCCCGCGCCTTGCCTTCATCGCTGTGGGCGAATTCAGCGCCCCGATTTTTGCGCCCTGGGCGCTGAGTGACTCGTATCCTGTCCCCTTCCAACCTTACGTGCTGCCTGACGGCAGCCTGGCCAATGGCGCAAACGCCCTGCGCGACACGTACACGTCGCTCCGTGGGGCACTCCCGCAAATCAGCTACTATGCGGGAACCGAAAATCTGAAAGTTTTTATGTCTCGCCTGCCGGGAGAGAAATTCTCGGAAACCAAGGACGTCGGCGGGGCCAAGGTAGTTGTAAGTGGTGAAGACAACGGACAGGCCATCGTCATCCATCGCGCGCCGAATGAATTCATCCTCGTGGGGTACCGCTGTGACGTTACCCTGACGGACGACACATTTCGATGGCCGCGTGTCCGCAAGGTTCGCGTGGAGAGGGGCCGTTACGTGGGCCGCGACTGGAAAAACGAAGGCGATCCGGTCTCCTACTACAGTATCAATACTGAGGCAAGGTCCCTTGACGTGCCGCTGATGGTTCCGCAAGTGGTCAGGGTGTATTGGTGATTGGTTTGGCGATGCAACTCCGCCACAATGCAGACGCCATTAAAGGAGATCTCGGTGCCTTAGGTATGTAATCCCGCACCCGTCGTGCATGGAACGACCCCCCGAGGAGCGTCCCGGAGGACGTCCACGTTGCATCGGACCATACAGGAAGCGTCTTCCACCATCCCTTTTGAAGGAGCACTCTCATGAAGAGAAATCTTCGAAGTTTCTGTTTGTCGATCGCGGCCTCCATTTGGTTGATAACTTCGAGTGAAGCTTTCCCCCAACCCCCGCCGGTGTTCGCACCCGACAAGATGGACACCATCCTTTATGGCGCCGCGTATTACACGGAGTACATGCCTTATGAGCGGCTCGAACAGGACGTGCAACTGATGCAGCAGGCCGGGATTAACGTAGTCCGCGTCGGCGAATCTAGTTGGGGGTTGTGGGAACCTGCGCACGGCCGTTTCGAATTCGCGTGGATGGACCGCGTTGTCGAGCGGATGCACAAAGCGGGCATTAAGGTCATTATGGGAACGCCGACTTACTCGATTCCGGCCTGGCTATACAAGAAGTACCCCGAGGTCTTGGTGACGACCTTGGACGGGCGCCCCAGCTCCTACGGGATTCGCCAGAACACGGACATGGCAAACCCTGCCTACCGCTTCTATTGCGAGCGTGTCATCACCAAAATCGTTCAACACTACAAAGACCACCCGGCAATCATTGGCTATCAAATCGACAACGAAACCCGCCCGGCGGGCGCGGCGAACAACGACGTGCAGGTGGGCTTTGTCGATCACTTGCGAAAGAAGTTCAAGAGCATCGACAGGCTGAACGAGGTCTGGGGCCTCAACTATTGGGGCCAGAGGTTGTACGACTGGGCGGAGGTCCCACCGCGCGACGGGATTATCAATCCCGGTTGGAAACTGGAGTGGGAACGCTACCAGCAGTGGCTGGTAACTGACTTTCTGAATTGGCAGGCCGCCATCGTGAATGAGTACAAGCGCCCCGACCAGTTTGTGACCCAGGACTTTGCAGGCCCGCCGCGCCCTTACGCCTTCGCTGAGGCATCCAGTGCCAGGAGGGCTCGATCCGGGCCAAGAATCGGAGTGCGGGACTAGACTCTTCCGTATCGCTCCACCGAAGGCAGGGACGGGGCCACTTTTCGAGTAGGCTGACGGCCAGGCGGCTGCGCCCAGCACCCATGATGCGCACAGGAGCCCTTGAGGAAATCTTGGTCTGCAGCCGGGACCACTTCGCGGTGGATCCAGCACGGCGAGGTGTTGCTCCAGACAGCACTCCTGCGAACTGTTTCGCTGCTTGAACTGTCCCGGATAGTCCTATTGCGCGCGTTGACGGGATAGGAGACAGCGCGATTTGAAAGTGTACCCCCCCCTTTTTGCACAATGTTGGTGCAATTTCGCTTCTTGAGCGAGCGGATGCGTTATCGACTGGCTAGGTGCGCATCAATACTAGCCTACCAACCTACTGTGGTCGCCGGGGGGCGGGACACCAGAAGGCGCGCGGGCGCGTGCGTAAACGTGGTGTGGCGTGGGGTTCCGCTACCGCGTGCGGATCGCGCATGCGCGTTCTAGTGGGGGGGCGTGATCGGGGGGACGCAGCGCGTGAGCGCGTGTGCGACCATGGCGCGGCGCGGGTCCCCGCTACCGGGTGCAGATCGCGCGGGCGCGATGCGGTTGGGGGAACCGACGGAGAAACCCGATGGTGGTCGGGTCTCGAAGGCGGGTCTTCGTAGAGCGCTGCTACGAAGCAGTTCGCTGTTTACAGTCCTATCTCAGATTGCTCTAAATCTGCCGTCCACCACTCTCAACTTGGATTGGCGCTCGCTGTTATTAGAACTGTATTTGAGGACGTAATCTCCGTCCTCCACGACCATGCCGGACATGGGAGACAGTTCCTCTCCCCGGACGACGAGGTCGTGCGGAACCGTGTATTGCCCCCAGAGTTCCATCACGTCTAGGTTCACTTTGACGTGATACGTCTTCTTTCCAGTGAGCGTCCCGTCAACGGTCGCCGTAAGATACGGATTTCGCCTGCTCATGGATTGACCTTAGTCTGCCTTGATGACACTAGATGAGGAAACACCCATGAGTTGTTCGGTGTGGACCGAAAAAGTAGCGGTGACGGCATGGACGTTCGCGCTTGCTGCTATTACTGAAGACACGCTCACAACGTCATCTACCTGCGCCTCCGAATGGACATGCACCAGATCGAACGGGTGCGATTCAAACTCCATGGTCATCAGTGTTAAGACCACGCCCGTCGCTATCCACGCCGACATTTTCACGCGATTATTATAACGCACTGGACAATTCTCCTGCCACACTATCAAGAAAATCCAAATGACGCCACTACCGGCGATTGGCACCAGTAGGGCTAGGATGTGCTAACATGCCCGGCATGAGCCAGCAATCCGAATCCCCCACGGCCAAGCCTGGCGACCGATGCCCCTTTTGCGGCAAGGGGGTGCTCGTGCCCTCGCCATCAGGGCTGAATTTGCAATGCGGCACGTGCGAGAGAATCACCGTGCTGCCCCAGTCGTACAGGCCGGATGGCCGACCCGACGCCGCTGGGCCGGGGCTGACTCGTGGCAGGCCCAAGAAGCGATAGCAGAACCGAAAGCCCCCCCCATCGCCTGCGTGCCCGGACTTTGCGCCAGGAGCCGATTGCAGCCCGATTCGGCGCTTGCCAATGGTTCTGGTGCCGCGGGCTGGTGCAGAAGTTCCCAGGGCTTTTTGGACGAGCTTGGCGGGGCTATCTGGACGACGACCTGATCCTGCTCCCACTATCCCCGCTAGCAAATGCCGACCGCTGCCTCAAAATCACCCCAGCGACATCTTCAGCGCCCGACAGCCGGTGGCTAGTGCAGATTTGCGCAATCGTCCCCCCGAGGCGGCCAGTATTCTAGCGGGTTGCAATTTGTCGCGCAGAGGAGTATGAAGGGAGCAAAACCATGGGGACGGAGTCATCATGAACAGACTGTTTCTGGCCATCGTGTTTCTCGCGAGCAACGCTGCGGCGCAGGACTTGAAGTTGTGGTACGGGGAGCCCGCGACACAATGGGTCGAGGCGCTGCCGGTGGGGAACGGGCGGCTCGGCGCCATGGTGTTCGGCGGCACGGAGAACGAGCGCGTCCAACTCAACGAGGGCACGCTGTGGGCCGGCGGGCCGTATGACCCGAGCAGCCAGGAGGCCTTGGAAGCACTGCCCGAGGCGAGGCGGCTGATCTTCGCGGGCAAGTTCCGCGAGGCGCATGACCTGATCGGTCGGGAGATGATGGCCCGCCCGCTTCAGCAAATGCAGTACGAGCCGGTCGGCGATCTGAAGCTGAGCTTTCCCGGGCACGGCGCCATGGCCGAGTATCGGCGTGAGCTTGATCTCGACACGGCCATCGTCAGAATCAGCTACACCGTCGGCGGCGTGAAGTTCGTCCGCGAGATTTTTTCCAGCCCGGTGGATCAGGTGATTGTCATTCACCTGACCGCCGACAAGCCGGGCCAGATCAATTTCGCCGCGATGATGGCCACGCCGCAAAAAGCCACTGTCGAAGCCGAGTCACCTGGTACGCTCGTCATGCGCGGTATGAACGGCGATGCCAAAGGCATCAAGGGGGCACTGGGGTTTCAAGCCCGCGTGCGCGTCCGCACTCGGGGTGGCAAGACGACCGCTGGGAAAGACAGCGTTGCCGTCAACGGCGCGGATTCGGCGGTGTTGCTGATTGCCGCGGCCACCAGCTACAAGAACTACAAGGATGTCAGCGGTGATCCCGAAGCGCTGACCCAAACGTGTCTGGCCAAGGCAGGTCGAACGACCTTCGACACGCTGCGCCGGAACCACGTCGCGGAACATCAACGGCTGTTCCGTCGAGTGACGCTCGATCTCGGCGTGACCGAAGCGGCCAAGCTGCCGACCGATCAGCGCATCGCCAAGTTTGCCGAGGGCAACGACCCGCAGTTAGCCACGTTGTACTTTCAGTTTGGCCGGTACCTGCTGATTTCTTGCTCCCGTCCCGGCGGTCAGCCGGCGACGCTGCAGGGGCTGTGGAACGAGAGTATGACGCCTCCGTGGGACAGCAAGTACACGATCAACATCAACACCGAGATGAACTACTGGCCTGCCGAACCGACCAACCTTGGCGAGTGCACCGAACCGCTGATCCAAATGGTCACCGAGTTGGTAGAGCCGGGCAGTCGCACCGCAAAGGTTAATTGGGGCGCAGGAGGCTGGGTTTGCCATCACAACACCGACTTGTGGCGGGCGACGGCGCCCATTGACGGTCCGACGTGGGGTTTCTGGCCGACGGGCGGTGCGTGGCTCTGCAAACATCTCTGGGACCACTATGAATTCGGCGGCGACAAGAAGTACCTGGCGAAAGTCTATCCGGTCATGAAAGGCGCGGCGCAGTTCTTCCTCGATACGCTCGTCGAAGAACCGAAGCACAAGTGGCTGGTGACCTGTCCATCGCTCTCGCCGGAGAACACGCACCCGGGCGGCGTGAGTGTTTGCGCCGGGCCGACCATGGACATGGAAATCCTCCGCGACCTATTCAACCACTGCATCCAAGCCGCCGAGATTCTCGATACTGACAAGGACTTTCGCGCCAAGGTCGCGGCGACCCGCGACAGGCTGGCGCCGTTGCAAATCGGCAGTGCCGGTCAGCTTCAGGAATGGCTGGAGGATTGGGACATGCAGGCGCCGGAGATTCATCATCGTCACGTCTCGCACCTCTACGCGCTTTTTCCCAGCGACCGGATCACGCCGCGCATGCCTGACCTGTTTGCCGCCGCCAAAAAGTCGCTTGAGATTCGCGGCGATGGTGGCACGGGGTGGAGCCTCGCGTGGAAGATCAATCTCTGGGCGCGTCTGCTCGACGGCGAACATGCGTACAAAATGCTGACCCTGTTGCTCCGGCCCGGTCCGACGCTACCGAACCTGTTCGACTCCTGTCCGCCATTCCAGATCGACGGCAATTTCGGCGGCCCCTCCGGGATCACCGAGATGCTGCTCCAGAGTGGCATGACTGAACGGTCGACCATCGACCATCAACCATCCTCCGTCTCCCTGCTTCACCTTCTGCCCGCGTTGCCGAAAGCGTGGCCGACTGGCAAGGTCACCGGCCTGCGCGCGCGTGGCGGCTTCGAGGTGGATATGAAATGGAAGGATGGAAGATTGGAAGAGGCGACAATTCGGAGCACCAGCGGCACAGCCTGCAAAGTGCGCTACGCAGATAACGTCGTTGACGTGAAGGTCAGGCCAGGCGGCGTGGTGGACTTGGATGGCTCGCTAAAAATCAAGTAGCCGTGGTATTGACTCGGAGATCCGCGGGTCCACGCCAGCGCCTCAGCTTCGAGAGTCCTGCCGTTCCTTGCAGTCCCTGCACCACCTGGTCCAGGGCACCGCTTCCAGGCGCGCCCTGCTAACCGGCTGCCTGCATTCTTCGCAAATGCCAAATTCCTCGTGCCGAATCCGGGCCAAGGCATCCTCAATGGCGCGAAAGAGCTTGCCGTCTGTCTCATGCCACTGGATTTGCGTGGCGGCGTCGGTTCCACTTCTGGCCATGTCGGCCGGATCCCCGCGAAGCTCACCTGCGGTGGAGAGCGAATCGACCATACTCTTGTCGGAGGACAGTTCTTGCCGCTTTGAAAGGAGGAGATTCTTATAGCGAAGTAGGTCGCTCTTGTTCATGGCAGCCGCCCTGTACCCCACGATTACTGTCAATGCCTGGCACCAGTCTTCGAATTATACAGCCAGAGATGAGTTGCGGCAGCGAGCCCCAATATCCGCTTGCAAATTCCCTACGGCTCAAGATCGTTCCAACAACTGTACCGGGAGCGTACCGCCGTGCAACGGACCTTCTCTCGTCTGCTGACCATCGCCATGCAAGACCTGCCGACGCGCGGACTGGACTCGGCCAGGAACATCCGTACCATAGGGCACATTACGGTTGTGCCGGTGGCCCTGGCCGCCCACCAAAGTGGCTCCTCCGATCAACGGTTTTTGTTCGAACCTTCGTCCCCCACCTCATAGACACGGTTCCAGGAAAATCGGTTTTGTGAAACCCTATTTCTCACCAAGCCGAGCCGGTGTCATCGAGCAGTCAAAAGGGCGGGGGTTCAGCCTCCGTGTAGTGATTTAGCGGCCGAATTCAGGACAAATCTCGGTCTCCTGAGTAAACACCAAAATCTCTTGCGGCGCGCGCCATGGCATCGACGTTCTCCGGGGGCGTGTCGCGACCCAGCGCGCAACCGCTGCTCAGGATGAAGGCACCGCCTAGTCCGGCCGCCTTGATGGCGCAGCGGGCATCCTCATAAACCTCTGCCGGCCTTGATTGCGCGAGCCTGGTGGTGTGCAAGTTTCCCTTCAGCGAAACCCGGGATCCGAGGCGGGCCTTGGCGGCCCCGAGATCGACCTGCCAGTCGATCTCGAGACAGTCTGCCCCGCTGCGAGCCATTTCATCCAGCAGGTTGTTGGCCCTCCCGCATATGTGCAGCGCGACCGGAACACCCAGCTCCTGCAGCTTCCGCGTGACCCGTTGCTCGTACGGCAACACGAAGTTGACGTACTGAGCCGCGGAGATCAGGCTGCCGGACGCCAGGCCCTCCCCGATCCAGGCGCTCGGCGCACCCAATTCGGCTATCCGCTCGGCCCAGGCGGTTGCAAACGGCACACGGTACTCGATGGCCGCTTTCAATTCGTCGGGTTGCTCGATCATGGCGGTCAGCACGCGCTCCACACCCATCAGGAAGGCGACCTGGGAGAACGGACCCGTCAGGCCGACCGCGATGTTGTGTCGAGCCAGCACTTCTGTAGGGATGCGCCGCAGGGTCTCGGTGACATGCGGGCGCAGAATGTCTAGCGACTGTAGCCGCTCATCATCGAAACAAGTAACATCGTACCGGACTGGCGTGCCGATGTCGTTTAGTGGTACGCGCCACACGGAACCATCGAGGGTCGTGATCGACCAACCGTCGGTCGTCCGCGCACGCTCGCGGACAACTTCCGGAGTGATGCCGATGTTGATCGAGAGACCGTCGAGATCCTGATGGCGTTCCAGGCAACTCACCAAGGCGCACGCGTGTACCTCGGGGTTGAGGAAGCATTCGGAGACGGGCACCCCGTAGCACGCCGCCGCATACGAGGTGTCGATCAACGGCACCACAGGAACGCGATCGGGCGTTCGCCCTCGCATTGCTGCTTCGCTCCGTTCACGTGAGGTCATTGCTGTTCCACTGCTCGGCCCGCCTTCCCGTGCCGCAAATGTTCTTAAGCCTTCGCAGGCAAGGCCCATGCCTCCCGATGTGGTACGTAGGATGTCTCGGCGCGAAAAGGTATCAGTCATTATTCACCATCCAGCCGTTTTTCAATCCAATCTCCACATTCCACTTGGGTGTGTGGATCGAACTCATTGTAGGGTGGCAATCGGTGATGCGCAATCGAGCGGATCGCAGGTAGCGTGGTACAGAATTCATCAATTCCTCATTCGCGGTGGGCGGCGTCTATTGCACAATTCTATAGTAGGGACTCAGGGCGGCGTTAAGCGTGTCTTTATCATCGCGCCCTGGATTCCAGAGCATCTCTCCCAGCAGAGCCGCGCTCGGCTGAATCCCCTCTTCAAACAACCCGTCTTCGATCAGGCCGACCACGCAGATAGGCGCGGATGTTGTATCGCGAATCTCACGGAAGAATCGCAATGCGGCAGGATAGTTCTCCACCCATTTCGCGTTGACGTAATCCCAGCGGGGCTGCCGCTCCTTGAGCCGATCGTGGATAAACTCGTGCGCGCGCTCACCGATGATGAACGGGCCGTGATGCTCGAACTCACTCTCCCAGCGCAAATTGATCCACCCTTTAGCACACATTGCAAATTCGCTACCTGGGCGGAATGTCGCTAGCTTCTTGGAATAGTTGATCGTCGCATCCAGCGTGTCTAGGCCATGGGGCAGCTTGCCCTCAGAGAGCAGAACATCGGGATCATAAAAATAGGGCAAGGTGCCTGCATCCTCCCACACAATCGTGAGCCGGGAGTCAAGGAGTTTTAAGTCTACGTAATTCTCCATGATGGAGGTTGCATGGAGACCCCATTCAATGCGGAGATCGGGGTGTTTGTCCAGCAGCGCACGAGCAATATCGTTGACCCAACCACATGCCAGGCTGGCGATCGTGCGCCCTTCGATTCGAGTGTTCAATTGCTCCGTGAAAGTCTGAAAGTAAATGCCGTCCATGCCCAGATTTTGATAGAGCTCATCGTACTTCCTCAGAACATCCTCCCTTACCAACCGCACGTGCTCCGGATTCGTGGGATCGAGCTTGCTCAGGCCCCACCCCCAATGAAATCCAAGTATGACCTTGATCCCGCGGGAATGTGCATACTCGATGAACTGCCGGCAGTTCAAAGGTGGAACATCATTCCAAACAACTAGCCTGTTCATCTTCAACCGGGCCATGTTGTCGAAGTATCGCCTGTAATCGTAGAGGACGTAGCCCCATGTCCAAAGGCCCCGATTCTCGATGACAGGCGCTTCTGTGACACTGAAGTCCGGCATGGCATCGAGAGTTTGCCGCAGATTCCTTTCCTGGGTGGACATGGCGGCTAGTCTCTTGTTGAACTCGATGACTCCATACAGCACACCAAGAGAGTCGGTTCCAGCAACCATGATCACCCGCGTCTCGGGCTCCCACGGAGATTTCAAGCATGCGAGAGTGTAGCCCTGCGCCTTCCTTGGCACCCTGACCAGACCTCTCCGAGCAAGTTCCGCGATATTGGGATTCATTGCCGGGGTACCGATAAGAATCAAATTCCGCTTCGCACTTGGTGTCTGGCCTCCCGGCAGGACCTCCAGAACGTAAGGAACCTGGCGTTGCACCATGCGTTCCAGTTCGTTCACCGCAAATTCCTCGACGCCTTCGTAGGAACCGTACAGCAGGCTCCATCTCGGGCCCAAATAACGAAGCTCTGCGCCGCCAAGGGCCTGGAGCGAATCCTTCGATCGGGTAGCTCCCTCCGATCTTTCCTGTGCGTTGGCGCTACCCAGAACACAGCACGTAAGAAGACAAAGAAAACAATAGTTACGAAACTGCGCCAGCTTGCTTCCCATTTCGCACCCCTTTCGACCAGCCAATCGAAATCGCCTCGCTTCGAACCGCACAAACTCTGCGCCCTCTAAGGTTAATCCTGTGTTGTATGATGGGGAAGTTCGTTTTGGATTCCCTGCCCCTGCCCGTCGAGGCACCATGGCCAGGTTGGATCTCGAGCTGTTTCTCGACAACGAGGTTTCCCGCGTATACATTGCGGGCGGGTTGGAGGAGGCGAGCCGCGTGGAGGGTATCCTCACGAGACGCGCCATCGACTACGCGGTGGACATCGAAACCTACCACAAGCCGCTATTCGCGCGATTGTCGATTGGTGTGTATGCGGGGGCTGCGTTCTTCGTTCTATCCGCACAGGCATCTTTCGCTCGGAGTGTGCTGCTCGCGGCAGGGTTGAAGGCAGGGATTTAGGATGACCCGGCTGGTTGAAGCTCTCGCTTGCGGACACAATCGGATGTCAGTTCGCTATTACAAAAGGAGCTATGAATGAATCGCCGTGAATTTTCAATGTTCTCAGCATTCGGATTGACTGCCTTGGCGCTATCAGAGAAGGCCGTCGGGGGCATGTCCGAACCTGGAGGAGGACAAACGACAACTGGAGGATCAGTCGAAGCGAAAAGAGGATCCGGGGCCCGGAAATGGACGCTGTGGTATGCCCAGCCGGCGGCGCGCTGGTTGGAGGCGCTACCCGTCGGTAACGGGCGGCTTGGCGCGATGGTCTTCGGTGGCATCGAGCGCGAAAGGCTGGCGCTGAACGAATCGACTGTTTGGTCCGGCGCCCCAAGTGACCGCCATGACAATCCGGAGGCGAAGGCGCATCTCGACGAAATCCGTCAACTCTTCTTCAACGGCAAGTACATCGAAGCCCGCGATCTCTGTGCCAAATACGTACTGGGCCGCGAGGATTCTTACGGCACACACCTCCCCATGGCTGATTTGTTGCTCGACATGAAACATGCCGGCGGCGCGCGTGCTGATTATCGCCGGCTCCTGGATCTCGACGAGGGCATCGCTCATGTCGAGTATTCCGTCAACGGTGTCCGGTTCACGCGAGAGATTCTGGCTTCCAACCCGGACAACGTGCTAGCGATGCATCTCACTGCTGGCCAGCCCGGCCAACTCACCTTCAACATCGGGCTGAGCGGCGGGGACCTTCCTTTCAAGGTGCACGCGAAGGACAGGAACACGCTCGTCATCACCGGCCACGCCTGGGAGAAGAAGCACAGCGACGGCAAGACCGGCGTGGATTTCGAAGGATGGCTCCGCGTGCTGAACGCCGGCGGCACGGTCTCCATACAAGGCGACCATCTCACAGTCGAAGCCGCTGACGCCGTGACCTTGCTGGTGACAGCAAACACTACGTATCGAGGCCGCGATCCTGAAGCGCTGTGCAGGGAGCAGATGGAAGCCGCTGTAAGCAAATCCTACCAGGACCTCCGCAAAGCACATGTGTCCGATCATCAGCGGTTGTTTCGCCGTGTCGACATCGACTTGGGCAGGACTGAGGCGGCCAGCCGGCCCACGGACCAACGATTGGCGGAGGTTCGAGCCGGCGGCCATGACCCGCAACTCATCTCGTTGTTTTTCCAGTATGGCCGTTACCTCCTTATAGCGGGTTCGCGCCCGAATTCACCGCTCCCCACCAACCTTCAAGGCGTCTGGAACGATAACCTCGCCTGCAACATGGGATGGACTTGCGACTTCCACCTCGACATCAACACGCAGCAAAACTACTGGCCTTCTGAGGTCTGCAATCTATCGGAAAGCAGCGAGCCCCTTTTTCGTATGATCGAATCGTTACGCCAGCCGGGCCGGCGAACCGCTCACACGGTGTACGGCGCGCAGGGTTGGGTGTGTCACGTATTCACCAACGCCTGGGGCTACACCGCTCCGGGCTGGGGCCTAGGCTGGGGCATTTTCCCGACTGGGGGCATTTGGCTTGCCTCGCACCTGTGGGAACACTACCAGTTCACTGGCGACAAGCAGTTCCTCTCGGACCGCGCATACCCGGTCCTCAAGGAGGCTGCGGAGTTTTTCCTGAGTTACATGGTGAGACATCCAAAATACGGCTGGCTGGTCACCGGTCCGGCCGTTTCCCCTGAGAACACGTTCCTTACATCTGATGGTAAGGGGTGCAGCGAGTCGATGGGGCCGACCTGCGATCGGGAGCTGGTCTACGACCTGTTCACCTCATGCATCGAAGCGTCGCGGACGCTTGGCCGGGATTCTGAATTCCGCGAGAAGGTCGAGGGGGCGCGGGCGAAACTGCCTCCGCTCAGGATTGGCAAGCACGGCCAATTACAGGAATGGCTGGAAGATTTCGACGAAGCCGTCCCCAACCACCGCCATACAAGCCATCTGGTCGCTCTCTATCCCAGTTGTCAAATTACGCCGCGCACGACGCCTGATTTGGCAAAGGCCGCGTGGGTGACTATCGAGCATCGGATCAGCCACCCCGACTGGGAGGACACGGAGTGGAGTCGTGCCAACTTGGTCAATTTTTTCGCTCGCCTCGGCGACGGCGAAGCGGCCCACACTCACTTGCTGGGCTTGTTGTGCAAGGATACGGACACGGGTCTGCTTACTTTCTCTCGTGGCGGAATTGCAGAGGCGCCGGAAAACATTTTCGTTATTGACGGGAACTCAGCCGGCACTGCGGGTATCGCTGAGATGCTGTTGCAATCGCACGGAGGTGAAATCCACCTGCTCCCCGCCCTGCCTAAAGCATGGCCAACCGGTTCGGTCACGGGCTTGCGCGCCCGGGGCGGTTTCGAAATGGATATCGAATGGAAGGATCGGGAGCTCAGTGGCGCGACTCTACGCAGCGTCAACGGCACGGTTTGCAATTTGCGATATGGAGAAAAGGTTGTTCAATTGAACCTCAAACCCGGTGGAACAATTCGTATCGCGCCAGACCTGAGTGTTGGCCGCAAAGAACAATATAGTGGAGTGCCTTTATTCCCAGCGAGGGAGCCGCGCGGCGACCCGGTGGACCAGGCAACTTCGTGGGGAGACGGAAGCAAGGGTTGCCGCAACCGCTTGCTCCGGGAATAGCTCGTGATACCCAGGATTCTGATCCAGGATTTTGAGCGCGGGCTTGCGACGCGTGGCTCCCTTCTCCGTCAACCGCCGTTCTCGCGCAGGACGCGGTAGATATCCCGCCCGTATTTCTCCACGGTGCTGATCCCTATTCCCGGGACGGCAAGCAACTCCTGGGCTGTTCCAGGGCGGCTGGTAGCTAGAGCCCTCAGTGTGCGGTCGCTGAAGA
>Ga0187858_10003946_pt1 | contig 14086 bp, 28 predicted proteins | sample June2016WEW_8_15_FD_133015 | JGI IMG/M metagenome (GOLD analysis project Ga0187858, IMG submission 133015) | Peatland microbial communities from SPRUCE experiment site at the Marcell Experimental Forest, Minnesota, USA - June2016WEW_8_150 | ecosystem: Environmental > Terrestrial > Soil >...
CGCGAAAACTTCCCACTTGGAGCGAGTCGGCGAACGCGATCCGGTTCTCACCTTGGCCGATTTTGAGGTTCCGCTCCCACTTCACTGCGGGCATTGCGACCGCCGGCTTCCGAAATCGACGCGGATCGAGCTGCAAAAGCCTTACGTCGTCGCGGCCTGTCCGAAGTGCGGGCTTCTGACGCCGTTCATGTTGGAGCCATCGTGAGAACCCTTCGCCAGACCCTCGCCGAAATCATCGTCCGGGTCCACCTGATCCCGCCCGACCTGGCCGACTACCACGTCCGGCGGATGACGCCTCGCGAAGTCAAGCAGCGATTTTTGTTTTACGTCCGCGCCGGGCTCTCGAAGCCGGGAGCGGAGTTGAGTGCCGCAAGCGCAAAATCAGAGCGGTCTACGTGCCTTCCTAGCAGGTTCGTCACGCCCGCAACGACTCAAGCACGTTCGCGGCACTCAACCCTGGTCCCGGAGGCGGTAGAGGGATGAATTGCCCTTATTGCGGATGCGACGCCGAAAATCCTGGGTTCGAGCAAGGCTCTTGCACCTGCGGTTGCCACTGGGGAGTCATGTTGCCCCGCCCCCCCCTAGTCATGCTTAGATCGGAAAAAATCGTAACCTGCTCCGATGGCCGAGGCGGTTTTTGCCTCGGCTGCGGCGAGAGCCCCTCGGATTGAATCGAGGGTGGAAAGGGGAAAAAAGTCAAACCCTTGAGGGGCGGGTTTTGCGGTTGCCTCTAGGGGTTGGTTTCTTTACTTGATACCAGTGCATAAGTCCACAGATCGAATGACACCAATCTCGGAAATGGTTGAGGTTCAAGCGGTTCCGTCAAATCGTAAGCAGAAGTTTCTAAGTAAAGAATTTAATCTTCTCGACCGCTATGCCCTCACTGATGCGCTTGCTGACACTATGCAGGGCACGAAGTATCAATACCGGGCGTCGGCGATCTTGAATTGTCATCGCATGTTTCGGGGCAGGGTATGCCGCAACGGTCACAAGTGGGCGCGGGCGGCGAAATCTTGCGGGTCGCGAATCTGTCCGCATTGTTGCCGTCAGCGGGCAGTCGAGATCGCACAGAAGTTGGAGCCGTTTTTGCGTTCGCGACCGGAGAATTCTTTGCGCTTCATGGTTTTGACGGATCGGAATTGCGTTGATCTGGATGAAGGCCGCGAATTGATTTTTGCCGCTTGGGATCGCATTCGGCGTTCTGTCGAATGGGGAAAAAAGGTTGCAGGTTGCATAGTGACATTTGAAGCTACCTACAACCCGCACTGTGTTTGTGGTCTACGAAAGCGCCAGCATGAAGGCGTCGACCGCGAGACTGATTGTAAATTTCGTAAGGCGAAAACGCAGACCGACCCTTGGCATCCTCACCTGAACGTGATGGCTGAGGGGGAGTATTTTCCACATGCGCAACTGTGTCGGATGTGGGACAAGGCGACGAACGGGCGGGCGAAAGTTGTTCACGTGAGTGCGGTCCGGAATGGTTTCATCGATCTCGAAGAGGGTGGCACATCGAAGGCTGCGCGGGAGTTGGTGAAGTACATCACGAAAGCTTCGGATTTGGTCGGTGACAAAGAGGCGCTCGTGCAATTTCTCGATGCTGTCTACAACCGGCGTCTGTTGCGGACTTATGGCAGTTTCTACGGGTTGAAATTGGAAGAGGAAATTGAGTCGCGCGCCGAGGTTTGCCCAGATTGTAAAAGTGTGGAATGGGTTGAAACCGGCTTGGTAAATCCTCAGCATGTGAGTATGGACCGCCAGGGCGTGTTGCGTGACAACCGTGAGCAGCGTGAAGTCGATCGGGCCATGCGAAAGACAACGCTGTTTGATTTCCATAAGCCCACACCTGAAAAGCCGCCGATGAATGCTGAAACTTTTCGCCGCGTGCGGAAGTCTTGGGATAAGGCAGGGATGAATTTTGCACAGCGCGGTGAGGAGTGGGGGAAAGCAATCGCGTGGTTCGAGACGAAGCGTGCGGACCTGAATGCAGCGGGGGTGCTGTGAGCAACACCACAAGTTTTCGCGGCCACTAGCCGCCTAAAAGGAGCAACAAAAATGGCCATGCAGGAAGTGAAAGCACCGAAGCTCATTCAGTGGCAAAAAGAAGGGGAGATGGTCGAAGGCACGTTTTCTTCGATCGAAGTTGAAACCCTCACCGATCAGACGACCCACGAACAAAAAAATGTGCGCGCATTTTTCTTCGATCTGCCGGACGGCAATCGTTGCAAAATCCGCGAGACCGCTGATCTTACGCAGAAAATTCAGCCGCGTCACTTGGGGCGGAAAATGATCATCCGCTACGAAACCGACGACACGGAAAACCAGAAGAGGGGCCAGAGCGCGATGAAAATTTTCAAAGTGCTGGTCGATGACAAGATCACTCCCGGTTATGAACATCTTCAACCGGCGGCCTGATTCTCATGACCTTGCCAACCGCAACCCGCTTCCCCGCTTCTCCGGTTGGCGTTGAGGACGGCTGTCTTATGGCAGCCGTTCTCAATTCGCAAGTCCAGTTCATGCGCTTCTGCGAGAAGTGCGACTCGGAACAAATCTTTCTCGCGGGCTGGGCGTGCGAACAGGGATTAGTTGGCCGTTGTCTAGGGTGCGGGGACGAGCGGATCGCGCCCTTCACGAGAGCGAATTCGGAGGCATGAAGTGGAACGTACTGCATATCCGTTGTGTTGGCCGGAAGGCTGGAAGCGTGCGAAAAATCGCCAACGTGCGGCATTCAACAAAACGAAAGAGCCGCGTATCGATCCGCAGACGCAGAAGCATGTGTATCAAGGCAAGACGCGCCTCTCGGTAGCCGATGCCGTCAAGCGTGTGCTCGCTGAACTCGGGCGCATGGGTGTCAAGGACGACGACATTATCATCTCAACGAATGTTCGATTGCGTTTAGACGGGATGCCGCGCAGCGATCAGGAGCCGCAAGATCCGGGAGCCGCCGTGTACTGGCAGAAAAAAGGCTGGCCCACGGCGCGGACGATGGCGATTGATCAGTATTGGCGCGTTGCCGACAACCTTGCGGCCATTGCCGCCACTCTCGAAGCCATGCGGGCGATTGAACGGCACGGGGGCGCGACGATTCTCGAACGTGCGTTCCTTGGCTTTGCTGCGCTTCCCGAAAAAGCCTCTCAGCATTGGCGCGAAGTTTTTGGAATCGAGGGTATCGCTACGGTCGATCTGATCGAATCCCGTTTTCGCACGCTCGTCAAACTCAGACATCCGGATGTCGAGGGGGGAACAGAGCAAGCGTTTTTAGAATTACAGCAAGCGCGGGAAGCGGCGCGTATGGAGATCGGGTGATGCGACTTGGGCCGGAGTACGATGCCACTTTGCGTGTAACTACTTCTCGGCGCAGACCGGCCCTCAAATTTAGAAAGGCGGAGTGATGTGTGTGAGCACCTGAATATCGAAGGCACTCACGTGATCGTCTGCGGTGCGCGGCGGAAGCGGCAATTCTGCGCTTGCGGACGGCCCTGCGAATTTCTCTGCGACTGGAAAGTTGCGGGGAAAAAGTCGGGCACGTGCGATGCTCCGATCTGCTCGACTCACGCGAAACAGGTTGCGCCGGAAAAACATCTCTGCCCGCTGCATCAGGCGCATTACGCCATCTGGAAACGCAATCATCCCGGCGTGCAAGTGCCCGAGCAGAAAACTTTGTTTGAAGGTGCCGCATGACCACTCACCCCACCCAGCCCATCGCCCGCGGCGACTACGTTCGCTTCCGCAACCTGCCCGCCGACTGCCAACCGACGCCGCTATTGGTGACCCTCGTCTTGCCGAACGGGATGATCCGCCTGCTCGATAAATCCGGGTACTACGCGGCCTATCTGTTCGTGGTGGTCGATCCGCCCGAGAATCAGGAGAAGAGCGCATGACCGCCAAGGAAGCCCTCTCCAACTGTCTCGCCGCCGGCGCCATGGAATCGGTCGAATACTTTCTTTACCTTGCGAGCCATGCCGACGAACTGCGCACCTCGGACGGCCAACGCTTGAACGACAATACCGACTTCGCCGTCTTCCTCCGCGAATTCGCCGAAGCGCTCTGCCCGTTCGTCGAAAAATCGCCGCCCGCCCATCACTCCACCTGTCACTCTTGCGGGCACATCCACACTGAAGATGACGAGTGCGGCATGTTCATGGGAACAAGTGCCGGGTACTGCCGGTGCGGAGAGAGGGTGGGGGCGTGAACGGTCGCGTTTCACCGGCGCCAGACGACTTGTCCGCGAGATCCCGAAGCGACGTGTCGCTGGTCGACGTCGAAGTTGGATCCACGCGACGCGTCGTTTCTGCCGGCGGAAGCGACGGATGCGTCGGCGATCGTGAGGAGCGACGCTGCCATTGGTGCGGAACCGTTTTGCCGATCGGCAAGCGACGCGATTCGAAGTTTTGCGGCAAATCCTGCCGACAGGCGTCTTGGCGTTTTCGCGTGTGTCGTGCCGATATCGAAGCGACAGATCGTCCCATGATCTTCGCCTACGCCGATCCGCCGTACCCCGGCAAAGCTCTGATCTACCCCGAGCGCACCGAAGTGGATCACGCGTCGCTCCTCGAGCGTCTGACGGCTAATTACCCGGATGGTTGGGCGCTGAGCACGTCGTCTGAGGCCTTGCGCGACGTTCTGTCGCTTCTACCAGGTCAGGTACAGGTCCGGATCTGCGCTTGGTTCAAAGGCCCACGCTACACGAAGAGCCGCCGCGCTCTGGTTTCGTGGGAGCCCTTAATCGTCGCAGGTGGCCGTCCGTTACGCGTAGATGTCGTGCAGGACCTGAGCGACGGCTTGATTGCGCGCGGGCGTTTCCGCGCTTTTCCCGGCGCTCTGATCGGCATGAAACCACCCGCTTTTGCCGAGTGGATGTTCCGCCAGCTCGGGGCGTCGCGTGGCGATCGACTCGACGACTTATTCCCCGGCTCGGGGGCCATCGGTCGCGCTTGGGCCCGCTATACGGCTCCAGAGGTGTCTCTGGCCGCGGAACGCGACGCTCGGCAAGGACTGGAGGCTCGCGCATGACCCTCCTCGAAGCCCTCATGCTCTTCGTCGGCGAGCTTCTGGCCATCGTATTGATCGCGCTCGGCTTCCACGAGTGGGGGTACCGCAAAGGCCAGAAAGCAGGGAAAGACGAAGGCTACTTGGCGGGCCGGAAAGCCGCCGACGATTGGTGGTTTGGAGTGGAACGGGACGTGGACCAAGCGCGGCAGAAAATCTGGAGAGAGGAAGACGCGGCATGAGCGAACCGAACATTGAAGTCGTGTTGACTGACGCGAGCGAGTTCCACTGTTTTAAGCTGATTTTTCGCGCCGCGCCGAACCCGGGCGAAGAGCGTGTGCCGATTGAGATCATGTTGCACACCACGCAGGCCATCGATCTCTTTACCAAATTAGCGATGCAGCTCGCCGCCTACATGAACCAAGCCAGCGCGGAACTGCTGGAGATCAAAAGCCGCACCAAGGAAATCGAAATGGGGCAGGCATGAGCTACTCCGAACAAGACGGCCAGGTGACGCTCACCATGAGCCGGGAAGACTACGAACGGCTTTTGCTTTTACTTGGCGCGGCGACTGCGTGTGTGGTTCGAGAGCCTGGATTTCTTGAAATGTCTCCGCGTTTTAATCTGCAAGCGATGCTTGTTTTCATGAACCGTCTCAACCAGGGCAACCCTAACTATACCCCGTACAGTGCGCCGCCCCGTGAGTCGGAGAAAGGAACGTAGAAATGAGAATTAAACAAGATCTAAGCGAGATTGTCTGTGAAGTGTCGGGGGCGCTAGTCCCGTCCATAGTGTTCGGCTACGCTCGCACGATGTGCGGGAATATCATTGATGGCATCAGTCTGGCTATTGGAGAGGGCCAGTGCGGCTTTGTGATGAACTTTTCAGATTTGGAAGCGGTCTACTTGGAGGCGAAGAATTTCCGCGAACGGCATCCAATGACGGACAAAGAAAAGGAACTTGCTCGAATTCTAAACCCCTCACCCCGTTGCACACCCAGTGCGCCGCCTCGTGAGAAGGAGGAGTAAGTGAAGTGGGAGAATGTCTATCGTCAACTGGAAAGGGAGGAGTCCGGGTAGGAGCGGGACTTGGGGATGGGGCGGCGGCGCAACATTAAAATTCCGTCTGTTCGTTTTCCATGCACAGAGGGCAGTAATCCACGCCAGCGATGCGGCCCCAGCCTGCTTTCTTGGCCGATTTCCGTAGCTGGGCTGTGGTTTGCGGGGCGATGTATTCGGCGGCCAATTCGTTCGTCGAACGGTCGAGGCTGGGAAATGTGACATCGCCGGTCCCATGCTCGTTGTCGCAGAAAATCACTTTTGCGGAGCGGATCATCGAGTTCCTTCCTGATGCCGGGGTGCGCAGGCTTCCGGCTGGCCTAGCCGCTGCTGGACGGGATTTTCGACTCGGCATCTAAGATTCCCGCCCGCCACTGCCCACGCACCCAAAAGCTGTTCAGATTGCCAGCTCGTCTCCCGCTTTCCGGTCCAGGGCGGAGACGATCAACTGTCCTGCTTGCGGCAACTCGGCCAGCATTGTATCGAGTTCGCGGTTGAAACGCTGCACTTCCTGTTCGAGCTGTGCGATGTGCGCTTCGTGGTCGCGGCGCTCCATCCGGCGAATAAAGAGTTGCAGATGTTCCGGCAAGCGCGGATCGAAGCTCACGAAGTCGTTCCAGTGCCGGCCGGTGCAGGCGAGTTCCGCGAGCATCTGGGGCGCATGTTCGACTGGGAGCACCCCTTCGAGCATCCACGTGAGATGGGTTGCGGTGGACGGGCACTTGAATTGCGCCAGTCCTTCCGAGCCCACTAGGCTATCGGGCGATGCTCCGAAGCGGTCAACCGTTGGGTGGACATAGAATCCGCAGGTTTCGACCAGCGTGTTGCGCTTGATTTCGTAGGCCGCGCGGGCAAACGGTTCCTGTTCGATTCCCCATTGCATTTCTTGCGAGACGTAGTGCGGGAACGTTTGTCCCGTCAGGATTTCGATGGCCAGTTCCATGCGGTAGTTTTTGCGGGCGGCGGCTTCCCCGTCTTTCCTCTTGAGCAGGGCTAAGACGTCGGCACATCGTGAGGCCGTGACCAGGCCGCGCCGCGCTTCCATCCATTCCGGGCTGCGATGGATGCAGTTGATCAGGAGAGGCGAGTTCATCGCAGTCCTTTCAGCCGCGCGTCTTTGGCGGCGATGTAGGCGGCGCGCGTTTTCTTGTCGGTGGTCGAGCGATAGGCGGCGGCGAAGGCGTCGCGGAGCTGTTCTTTATTCGCGGCTTTCTGAATCAGCCGCATGAAGTCGTCGAACATCTTGGCGTCGCCCGAAATCGGAGAGCCCGAGAGCTGATCGGTGTCGGGACTCTTGTCGGCAAGTCCGGTTGCGGCCATCAGGGTGTAGCGTTCCAAATACTTTGCGCTCGATCCGATGGCTTGGATGGCGTTCTTCGATCCCGAATGATCGACCGGGCCTTCGAGCGTGGTCTGCTCGCTGTGTCCGAGTTTGTGTGTGAGGACGCAGGTCACGCGCACGGTTTCGGCGTGCGGCTGCTCGACAATCCAGCGGTGCGAGATGCCGTGGCGGCTTAGCTCCGAGAGCACCGCGTCATGGATGTGGTCGAGCGTCGAGTATTCCCATTCGATGATCTCGCCGCCCTTGCCGACGAATTCCGCAATTTCGTTTTTCGTGATCTCGGGCGGATGGGCCTTGAAAGCGTTCATCGCCTCGACGTAGGCTTTCTTCGCTTCGGTGCGTTGCCAGCGCTCTTGCAAATCCATGAGCTGGGAAACTTTCGCCAAGTCGGCATTCTGCGAAACCGCGATGCGCAGCAATTCGGCGGGCGTCGAAGGCTCGGGCAAAGTGGCGGGTGCGGGCAGAAGAGCTTCGCTGCGGCGGAACGGCCAGAGCGTGCGCCAGGTGAACGGCAGTTTAAGCGGCTGTGTTGCCATGATGTTTTTCTCCTCCCAAGTGAAGCTCAACGAATTTCCTCAATCGCAAAATGTTTGGTGACTTCGATCGACCGGATGACGCGGCAACCTTCCGGCAGGATTTCTTTTTCCCGGTCGCGCACGGCATTGCCAACGATTGTCGAACCGGCGAAAAATCCGGCGTTCAAATCTTTAGCCTTGATGACCAGCACAAAGTAGCGTTCGGCTGGCGGCTGAAGGGGGCGGAAAAGGGAAAGATCGAAAGCGTCATGCACGTTCCACCCCCCGAAAATGCGTCCGGCAGTACCCGGCTCCGGTTTCGAGATCGGAAACTTCGGCTTCGGCCTGGCAGCGCTCGAAGCAACAGGAGCCGAGTTCGGTGCGGGCCATGAGCCGTTCCACGTAGGCGATTTCTCGCCCGATGAAGCTGTCGAGCGCCTGTGGAAATCCGGGAAAGGGGAAAGCTGGTAGAGTTTGTGGAGCCATCGAAGGAACCTCTTTTCCTTTGTTCGGTTAGGGCCGATGGGAGGCAGCAACCTCTTTCCGGCCCGTCTATGTTTTATGCGCCGACGCCGAACCGACCATTGTTCATCGCTTCTTGTTGCTGTTCTTCCTCTCGGATGAGTCTGGCCTGTGTTGCGCTGCGGTTTATTCGTTCCGCTTCAATCTTGTCCCGAAGTTCTTGCTCAGTTCGGAGAAATATCGCCCATCTACGTTCCAAAGGTGCAGTGATCGGAGTGTCACCAAATATGCAACGTTTGGTGACACGTTCATCCCGCAGGGCAAGCCACAGGGCTTCTTTCTCCGCATATACGTCGCCCCGACAAGACGACAATTCCTTAGCCATTTCGATTTCTACGTCTTCGCGGATCGCATCAAGGTCTTTCATAGAGTCACCACCTGAATCGTTCGTAACCGTGCACTTATCCTATCTTACAGGCAAGGTAGAGTCAAGCCCAAAATCGCCGAAAATTCACCTTGCCTACATGACGAAAGTGCTGTATCTTGCAGGTATGGACGTGCGCGAAATGGCCCGCATGGGGGGCGAAGCGAGAGCAGCCGCCCTTACCCCTAAAAAACGGCGGGAAATCGCCCTGAAAGCCTCAAAAGCCGCCGCCAAGGCCCGCACCCAGCGTGCCCGCCTCAAAAAGCAGCCCCCAAAGCCCTAAACCCTCGGTAACTTGCTTCTTTCCTCCGTCCCAGCCTACTTTTGCATCGGACCCTCTACCCGCCGCAAGGCGGTTTTTTCCGTCTTACCCGCCGATGCGAATCTCCGTCTACTTGAAGCAGCACGATCCTTTGCAGGACTGCGCCCCGCATGAGACCTCGAGAAATACAGCGTCGAAACTTCTCGCTCTATCGGTTGCGCGTCTTGTGGGCCAGAATGCGATCCAACTTCTGACTGAGATTACCTGGAAAGAAGCCAAGGATCTGGTACGTCCTCGGCTGATCAAACCGGGAAGACTGATAGAACCCGACACCTGGAATCTTCTGCCACCTCTCGATTGGTACTACCCATGGACCGATCTTCCGCTGTGGATGATTCGCGCCTATGCGCAACACGAGCTGGCCGCGTGAGAGAGCCCTACAAGAACCCTCGCAAGCTCCCCGAAAAGTGGGTGGAAGCCTACTTGCAGCGCGACCGCGAAATGCTGGCGCTCGACGCCATGCGGGCCTTCGACGAAATTGCCAGCTTGAAAGCCAAAGTCCAGCGCTACCGCATCGTCAACATCGCCTTGACTTCGATCCTCACCGGCTTGGCTTGGGAAGGCGTGAAAGTCTTTTTTGCGTTTCTGTTTCCGTGAATTCTAAGTTCCGATGAGCACCGCCTTGATCAATCCGATTGGCTCCGTTGGCACCCGTTCGATTGCCGCGACCGGCTACAACTTCGCCGTCTGCGAGCGCTGCGGGCACGATCTGCGCGACCAGCTCCCTGAGATCGGGGCGCAAATCTGGGCGTGTGTCGAGTGCGGATCGATGCGCCAGTGGGGGATCGGCCGGCCTCCGGATCGTGGCATGAAGGCGGCGCTGCAGTGCGATGGGTGTCAAGCGGTGACGCGGCACCGGTTTGTAGGCGCGGTGGGGCACGGAGCCTGGTGGCGCTAAAGTAGCTGGGCGTGCATCAGGCGACAAAATGAAGTTCTGTCACCTTTTCTGCTTTTAATTGATTGTGGAAGCGTTAAGCAAAGCCGAACTGATCTCTCTGCTAGGAGCTGCGCGCGCGGATCGCCGGCACGGCGAGCGCAACTGGCTCATGATCCTCGTCGCCTACTCGCACGGCTTGCGCGCTACTGAAGTTGTGAGAATGCAGCGAGATGCGATTATGGACGGTCACCTGACTGTGGCCAGGTTGAAGGGCAGCCTGCGGACCGTACAGCCGCTGGTCAGCGATTCCGAGCCGCTACTGGACGAGCGAAAAGGACTCTCTGCTTTCCTTGATTCGGTGCACGGAAAGCAAAAGCTGTTTCCTGTGACGCGGCAGCATTTCTGGCGCCTGGTACAGCGTTATGCGCGCCAGGCCGGAATCCCCGAGCGCAAGCGCCACCCGCACGTGCTGAAACACACCATCGGGATGCAAGCCATTCATTCGGCTGGGATTGAGAATGTGCGGCAGTATCTAGGTCACAAGTCGATGGCGTCCACCGGAGCCTATCTGAAAGTCTCCGATGCCGAAGCAAGCGCTGCTGTCAGCGCAGCTCTAAAAAGTTCTCCCGCGCTTTGATTCTTTGCTTTAGTACCAGCGAATGAAATTGACCGCCCTCACCCCCGACGCTAGGAACGCCAACCGCGGCACCGAGCGCGGGCGGAAGCTGGTCCGCGAATCCCTGAAGCGCTACGGCGCAGGCCGCTCCATCCTGATCGACAAATCCGGCAACATCATCGCCGGAAACAAGACGGTGGAAGGCGCGAAAGCGGTGGGCCTCGAAGATGTGCAGATCGTGAAATCGGATGGCACGAGGCTGGTAGCAGTGCAGCGGACAGACCTCGACATTAACGACAAGGCCGCGCGGGAGCTGGCCATCGCCGACAACCGGGCCTCGGAGTTGGGGCTAGAGTGGGATACCGATGTTTTGAAAGCGCTCGAAACCGAAGTCGACGTCGACCTCGGCCCGTTTTGGGATGAGCGCGAGCTGGTGCAGTTCTGGGCTAAGACGGACGCAGCGGGTCCGAACACAGAGCCGTCGGCGATCCTGGAGGAATATCAACTCAAGTGGAATGTGCAGCGTGGTCAGCTGTATCAGGTTGGGCCGCATCGAGTGCTCTGTGACGATGGGCAGCTGGCAGAGAATCGCGAGCGGCTCCTGCAAGGGGATAAACCCACGCTGCTGCACACTGATCCGCCCTACGGCATCAGCATTGTGGCTGTGAAAAATACAGCGAATACAGGCGTCGTCGGCGGCGGCAAACCGTTCGGGCGAGTGAACGGTGAGAACCGGCATACCTCGACGGGCTTTGATGCGCGTGGAACGGTACAGAAAGGCCCGAAAAGCCCGAATCAGATCATCCACTCGAATGTCTATCCGGTGATTCAGGGCGACGACAAACCCTTCAATCCAGAGCCGTTGCTCGATCTTGCTCCCATCGTGATCTTGTGGGGTGCGAACTATTACGCCGACCAACTTTCGACCACGTCATGCTGGCTAGTCTGGGACAAACGCGAAAACATCACGCGAAACAGCTTCGCCGACGGGGAGTTAGCCTGGTGCAATCAGAAAGCTCCTCTGCGGATTTTCCATCACCTGTGGAACGGGCTACACAAAGGCTCACAGCACGGCGAGCGGCGCACTCACCCGACCGAAAAACCGATTGCGCTATTCGAAGAGATCGGCAACCTTTTCAGCCCGCAAGGATTGTGGCTCGACCTCTACGCTGGGAGCGGCGCTCAGTTTGTCGCCGCGCATCGCGCCGGTGCGCGCTGTGTGGGATGCGATCTCGAGCCTCTCTATGTTGCCGCGACACTCGAGCGCCTGGAACGCGAAGGCCTCAAGCCCGAACTCACGAAATAGATGCCACGCGGTGGAAAACGCACTCCAGCGCCGGGAAAGAAACTCGGCAGGCCGAAGTCGACGCGTCCGGTCGATGGCAATGTCGCCCGCAAAATCAAGGCCCGCGTTAAAGCCGAAGAGCTGTGGGTCTTCCTGATCGCCCAGGCCTCGAAGAAAGCCCGCGACACCGGCAACACCGCCGATCTACGGAATGCCCTTGAATACCTCGATAACCGGGATCTCGGAACTTGCGTCGATACCGTGAACCATCTCCACGACAAGCCGATTGAGATGAATGTGACCTTCTCCATTTCCGACCGCATCAAGCAGGCCCGCGAACGAGCGGCAGCCGCCATCAAATCATGAGCACCCAAGCCATCCCCTTCGAAGAGCAGCAGATGATCGCCGACGACATCGGCCAGTACGCCTATGATCCGGTTGGCTTCGTCTACCACGCCTACGACTGGGGCGAAGGCGATCTCGCGGGTGAAACCGGTCCGCGCAAATGGCAGCTTGCGGTGCTCGAAGAAATTCGCGAGCATCTCTCAAATCCTGAGACCCGTCACACTCCCTGTCAGATCGCGATCAGTTCCGGACATGACGTCGGGAAAAGCGCGCTCGTCGCCTGGATCACTAACTGGGCGTTATCCACTTTTGAAGGCGCGCGCGGCACCATCACCGCCAACACCAAAACCCAGCTCGACACCAAAACCCAGCCCGAAATCTCGAAGTGGTTTCGCCTGGCCATCAACGCCGATTGGTGGCAAGTGAACGTCACCTCCATCAAAACCACGGAAGACGCGCTAAGGGACGAATGGCGCATCGATCTCGTACCCTGGTCGGAAGACAACCCCGCCGCCGCCGCCGGGTTGCACAACAAGAACAAGCGCCTCTTGATCATCTTCGACGAGTCGAGCGAGATCCCCCTTGTGATCTTCGAAACCGCCGAAGGCGTGCTGCTCGACGAGAATACCGAAATCATTTTCCTCATCGCCGGGAATCCCACCATCAACTTTGGCCCCTTCTACGATGCCGTCTTCGGCGTCAACCGCCATCGCTGGAAAATTCACGTCATCGACTCGCGGGATGTGGAAGGCACCAACAAAAAGAAATTGCAGGAATGGGAGGAAGACAACGGCGAAGACTCCGATTTCTTCCGCGTGCGGGCTCGGGGCTTGCCGCCGCGCTCGAATTCCGGCCAGTTCATCGACCAGGAATCGATCGACGCCGCCGCCAAACGACCGCCAGTCTATTTGCCCGACGATCCTTTGGTTGCGGGCGTCGATTTCGCTTGGGGCGGCGTCGATGACAACGTGATCCGTTTTCGCAAAGGCTACAACGGCGTCTGCGTCCCCCCGATCAAAGTGAAAGGCGCACAAACCCGAGATCCGGCGGTGATGACCGGGAAATTAGCGGATGTTCTTTCCAAGACCTACGTGATCGATGGCGTGCCGGAAAAAGTGGCAATGGTGTTTCTCGATTCGGCCGGCATCGCCGCGCCGGTAGAAGCTCGGTTGCGCCAGCTCGGGTATACCAACATTTGCATTGTGAATTACGGCGCGGACTCGCCGAAACCCGAGTGCGCCTACATGCGCGACTTCATCTGGAACGAGATGAAAAAGTGGCTCACTCACGCGGCCATCGGGAAAGATCCCGCACTCGCCGCGGATCTCGCGAAGCCGCTACTCGTTTCCGACAAAAAGCAGCGTATCAAGCTGGAATCGAAAGAAGAGATGATCGCTCGCCTCAGGAAGCTCGGCATCAAATCCGGATCGCCCGACGATGGCGACGCCTTGGCTTGCACCTTCGCCATGCCAGTCGCCCCAAAACCGAAGCCGAAGCCGCAGACGCGACGGACTCCGCACTCCGCGTGGAACTAAAAACTTACTGAAACCTTTATGGCCTCGAACGCACTCGCTCTTCCGCAAAATCAGAATATCGTCGCCCAGCGCGCCGGCCTCCAGCTGCAAGGCACCGCGATCGCGCGGCCCATGCCCGTCATGAACGGACCGGGATCGATGCAGGCTCCGGGGATGCAAAACCCCGTGATGCAGCGGCCGATGCCGGTGATGCAGCCGCAGCCACAGATGCAAGCCACGGGCGCGCCGGGGACGCCGCCAGCGGCGAACGCCCTGCAAAATCCGCTGCAAGCCACGGGCGCGCCGGGGACGCCGCCAGCGGCGAACGCCCTGCAAAATC
>Ga0187858_10003952_pt1 | contig 14077 bp, 4 predicted proteins | sample June2016WEW_8_15_FD_133015 | JGI IMG/M metagenome (GOLD analysis project Ga0187858, IMG submission 133015) | Peatland microbial communities from SPRUCE experiment site at the Marcell Experimental Forest, Minnesota, USA - June2016WEW_8_150 | ecosystem: Environmental > Terrestrial > Soil >...
AATGGCGATGCTGGCGACGGCGATCTTGATTTTCGGCCGCATGAGCGCAGACAACGAGATTACGGCGATGCGCGCCTGCGGAATGAGCCTCGGGCAGGTGGTGGCGCCGGTGATCCTGGTCGCGGCGGTGGCCAGCGTCTGCTGTCTGTATCTCAACGCCAACATCGCGCCGTGGTGCCGGTTTCAGTTCAAGACGATGTTTGTGCGCCTGGGCTCGCAACGGCCGATGGCGTTGATCGAGGAAGGCACCTACGTCAGGGATTTCCCCGGGTACGTGATCTACGCCGCGAAGAAGAAGGGGAACATCCTTGAAGACGTGATGATTTACCAACTCGACGAGAGCAACAACGTCAGCTCCAGCATGCGGGCCCAGAAGGGAATCGTCTCGTCGAAACCCGAAGAGCACAAACTACTGCTCGATCTCTACAACGTGCGGGACGCCTGGCACGACACCAAGGAGCCGACCAACGTTCACAAGATCCGTTCCGACATCATCGTGGAGCGCTACCCGATCGAGATGGACCTGAGCCGCGCATTGCGTCAGGCGCGAGCCACGCGGCAGTTGGGGGACCTTGTGTTTTCCGAGTTGATGGATGAGATTCGGGAATTGCGGGCGCACGGCATTTACCCGGCGGCCGCGCTGATGGAGGCGCATCAACGGGTGGCCGGGGCGGTGGCCTGTCTGGCCTTTACGCTGCTTGGCATCCCGCTGGGAATCAAAACCAGCCGCCGCGAAACCTCAATCGGCATCGCCCTCAGCCTGGGGCTGGCCCTGATCTTCTACTTCATGACGATCTTGGCCAACACGCTGAAGGGCCGCCCGGCGTTGTTCCCCGAAGCGATCCTGTGGTCGCCAAATCTGCTGTTCGAATTCCTCGGCTTGTGGCTGCTGTGGCGGGTCACGCGGGCTTAACCACCGCCCATCTGCTTGCCCATCACCTCAACCAGCGGACGGATTTCCGCCATGAGCTGGCCGAATTGCTTCGGCTTGAGTTGCTGACCGCCGTCGCTGAGTGCCGCGGCCGGGTCCGGATGCACTTCCACCAGTAATCCGTCGGCGCCAACCGCGACCGCAGCGCGCGAAAGCGGGATCACCATGTCGAACCGGCCCGCCGCATGGCTGGGATCGACGAAGACCGGCAGGTGTGTTTCCTGTTTGGCGATCGCGACGGCGCTGAGATCGAGCGTGTTGCGGCAGGCGTGTTCGAAGGTGCGAATGCCCCGTTCACACAGGATGACTCGGTTGTTGCCGTGCACGCAGACATATTCGGCGGCCAGCAACCATTCATCGATCAGTCCGGACACGCCGCGCTTGAGGAGCACAACCTTGCCCGAAGCCGCCACGGCAGCCAGTAACGGAACATTCTGGGCGTTGCGGGCGCCGATCTGCAGGATGTCGGCGTAGGAGGCGACCAGGTCCACGTCCTGCGGGGACATGACTTCGGTCACGATGGGCAAACCCGTGGCGGCGCGGGCCTGCTTCAACATCTCAAGCCCGTCGCGGCCCAACCCCTGAAAGTCGTAGGGCGATGTGCGTGGCTTGAATGCGCCGCCGCGAAAGAGTGTCGCGCCATGGGTTTTCACCGCCTTGGCGCATTCCAGAGTCTGCGCCTGTGTTTCCACGGAGCACGGCCCGGCGACCACGTGGAAGGTCCCGCCGCCGATCTTCAGTCCGCCCACGTCCAGGACGGTATCGTGCGCCTGGTATTCGCGGCTGACGAGCTTGTACTTTTTCTGGATCGGGGTGACACTCTCGACCTGCGGCAACACGATGAGCGACTCGAGGGTGTGGTGATTGCGTTCATCGCCGATGCACGCCACCACGGTGCGCTCCACGCCGCGGATGAGGCGAGGTTCGTAGTTGAACTTCTTCACCGCGTCGGCGACCTGCTGGATGTCCTGTTCACTGGTTCCGGGCTTTAGCACAATGATCATTTCCTTGCTCCTTTCCCGATGCGCGGCGCGGTTTTAAACAAAAAAACCGTCCCGCGGTCTGCGGGACGGTTGGGTGTCAACGTTTCCGGCATCAACACACAGCCCGCAGACAGGGCTGGCTAAAATAAAACCAATAATACGACGCCCCTGCTGCGGTCCTGTATGGATACACCGATTTCATCTGCGAGGGAAAAGTACCAAGTTCGAAGGGAAATGTCAACGCGGCTTTGGGTCGGAGCTCGGCGTGCCAAAGTAGCCGCTCCAGACGACGCTGAGGCCTTCCCGGGTAAGTTTGACGGGCTGGCGAAGGAGCCGGCAGCGGTCGATGCAGCGGTCGATCAGATCGCGAGGATCGCAGGATTTTGGGACCCGGCCTTCGGCCTGATATTTTCGCAAGAGCTGGACGACAAGGTTTTCATCGGCGAACAAACCGCGGGATCGGGCATAGCGGAGGAAGATTTCGGTGTAGGTCTCCGCGCTGGGCGCCGCGACGCTGAGTCGATAGCCCATGCGCCGCATGAAGGCCTCGTCTTCGAGGTCGCCCTCGGTCAGGTTGGTTGCGAATACGACGATTTGCTCGAAGGGCATCTGGATTTTTTTGCCGGTGCTCAGCGTGAGGTAATCGACGCGGTACTCCAAAGGCACAATCCAACGATTGAACAATTCCGCGGCGGAACAGCGCTGCCGGCCCAGGTCATCGACGACCAATACGCCGCCGTTGGACTTGACTTGTAGTGGCGCTTCATAGAAACGCTGGGTTTCCGTGAATGAGAGATCGAGGCTTTCGATTGTCAGCTCTCCGCCGACCACCACCAGCGGCGGGCGGATGCGCGCCCAGCGCCGATCGTAATTATCCGTCGCGTGGGGGACCGGCAAATGGTTGTGGGCGTCAAAGATGCGGATGACCTGCCCATCCACTTCAATGGCGTAGGGAATCCAGACATCGCCCTGAAGCGCGTCGACGAGTGCCCGCGCCGTGGCGGTCTTGCCGTTACCGGAGGGCCCGGTCAGGAACAAGCTGCGTCCCGAGCTTATGACAAGGCCGATGATCTCCTTGGCGTAATCGGAGAGAATCAGATTGGACATTGCCTGTTCGAGGGCTTGGCGCGACGCGGGGGGACGGTTGCGGACCTGTTGGGTGATGATTTCGGTGTAGGATTTGAGCGAAACCGGGGCCGGGCCGGCGTAACTGCAGAAGCTGGTGAGGCGGCGCAATTGTTGCCAGCCGTGGTCGAGCATCGCGTAGCGATGGTTTTGCAGGCCGACGACGCCCTTGATTTCGATGAATTTGTCCTGGCACAGCCGCTGCAATAGCGCCTCGGTGATCATCATGCCGAGGTGCATGCGGGCGGCAATCGTGGCCGTGGTGCAGTCGGTATCCAGTGGGACGGTCTTCAACGCCAGATCGGCCAGGAAGCCGGGGTTGACGTCCAGGTCTTCCATCTTTTCGGGAAACGACGGAACGAACCAGTCCGCGGGATTAGTGAAGAGCGGCTCCACCGAATCCGCAGGGATATCGGCTGCGACGGGGCCTCCCAACTCTGTTTCAACCGCAACCTCTTCAGGGTGTTGAAGATCGGCTGTGCTCATTAGATACAAATCCTTGATGATCAGGAGCACGATTCAGGCCAGACCTTGGATGCGCAGGGGGGACCGTGTTTATAGACGGTGGATTCAGGACTTGCAACGGTTCCGCACGGTTTCTAGACTGCGGCCATGATACGCAAGAATCTTCACATTTTTGCCATATTGCTGATGGTTTCTGCAGGTGGGGCAGTTTCCGCGCCAGCCCAGGACCAAACGATAGGCCAGCAGGTGTCCATCCTCGACGAGCGCCTGAGCAAGTTGCGGGCGGACGTCGACGCGCTGCAGCTCAACGAACAGCAAATCCAGCAGGACATCAAGCAACTTCAGGCGCAACTGGTGGAAGCTCGTCAGTCGGGGCCGAGCGCGTCAGTCAATGACCTCCAGGCATTGGAGGCACGGGTGAAGGCGCTGGATGCCGCGCGTGAGGCCGATAAGAAAGCCATCATCGATCAACTGGCGAAGGAACTTGCCGCAGTGAGCGGCTCTCGCGGCGCGGCGGCGGCGACACAGTCTTCCGGTGCGGCGGCGGGCAGCGAGTACACCGTACAAAAGGGCGACACACTGACATTGATCGCCAAGAACAGGGGCGTCACTGTAGCCGAGTTGAGAAAGGCCAACAACCTGACCAGCGATTCGTTGAAGGTCGGCCAGAAACTTGTCATCCCATCGAAGTGAGGTTCGGAAGCGCCTCACAAAACCCGGATGTGCGAGGATCTCCCACCTGCGCGGACGAAGCCGCTTCGGCGCGGCGAAGGCCCCACCCCGCGCGTATTTGACTGAAGGCCTCCCGGACAACGACGGAAAGAAACATCGATGGATAGTGGCGGCGCGGTCGGGAGACCGGCGCCGAACAAGCGGTCAATCTTATGCGGCGGCGAAGCGGCGTTCGCGGCGGCTGCCGTTGGTCGCAGCCAGTTTCTCAGCGTCGACCTTGAGCCAGACACTGTCTTCACCGAGGATGTCTTCGACGTCGCGGACGAACTGCTGAGTCGGTGCGACGGAGAAACGCCCGTGCGCTTCGAGGAAGACCAATTTGCCGTCGGGATAGATGAAGCAGAACAAAACAGGCACGTTCCCGTGGTGCGTGCCCAGCACTTCATGGAGGCGGGTAAGAGCTGAATCCTCCGTTGTTCCCGCCGAGAGACGGATGTGCACGGCCTTGGTGAATTTGTTGGGCACATCGTCGAGAGAATAAATCTGTTCGGCAGCGATCTTGGGCTTGTCGTCGCGAAGGTTGGTCCTCCCGCAGACCAGGATTGCCGCGTCGGTCTTCAGGCTCGACGCGTACCGGGCATAGGAGTCGGGAAAAACCAATATCTCGACGGAACCATCGAGGTCTTCGAGGGTCATGATCGCCATCGGCTTGCCCTGTTTCGTGGTTTTCAGGGTTAGTTTGCTGATGATCCCGCCGATACGGGCCGTCTGCCCATCCTGAAACTGTGACAGTTGACCTGACCCCGTGAGTTCGAAACGGCGCAGCACCTCCGCATACTGGGTCAACGGATGCCCGGTGACGTAAAAGCCGAGAAGTTCCTTCTCGAAGGAGAGCATCTGGCCCTGCGTCCATTCCTCGGACGGCGACTGGCTCGTGGCTGGCTTTCGGGCGTTGACAGGCTCGACACTGAAGAGGGCCGTCTGGCCGCGTTCGCGATCGCGCTGGAGGCTGGCGGCGCGGCTCATTTGATGTTCGATCGCGGGGAACAGTTGGGCGCGTGGCTGGCCCAGGGAATCGAACGCTCCGCACTTGACCAGGCATTCCACGACCTTCCGGTTCACGATCCGCAGATCGATACGCGTGCAGAAATCCTCGAAGGACTTGAATCGGCCGTCCGTGTTTCGCACTTGAATGAGGTTTTCCACGGCGATTTCACCGATGTTCTTGATTGCCGCGAGACCGAAGCGAATCCTGCCGTCCCGCACGGTGAACCGCACGCCACTTTCATTTACATCGGGGGCCAGCACATCGATGCCCATGCGTTTGCATTCGTTGATGAAGAGTTGAATTTTGTCGGTGTTGGCCAGTTCATTGGATAACAAAGCGGCCATGTATTCGACGGGGTAATTGGCCTTCAGCCATGCGGTTTGGTAGGAAACGACGCCGTAGGCGGCGCTATGCGACTTGTTGAAGCCATACCCGGCAAACTCGAAAAGCATATCAAAAATCCGGTTGGCCTTGGCCCGGGGGATGTTGTTCTTTTCGTGGCAGCCGCGGATAAAGATCTCGCGCTGCTTTTCCATTTCCTCGGGCTTCTTCTTGCCCATGGCGCGCCGCAACATATCGGCGCCGCCGAGGGAATAGCCGGCCAGGACATTGGCGGCCTGCATCACCTGCTCCTGGTACACGAACACCCCGAAGGTCTCCTTGAGAATCGGCTCGAGAAGCGGATGGTCGTAGGCGACTTTGACCTTGCCGTGCTTGCGGTTGACATAGTCGTCGAGCATGTTCATCGGCCCCGGGCGGAACAGGGCGATGAGGGCGATGATCACATCAACGGAATCGACCCCGATCCGCCGGCACAGGTCACGCATGCCCTGAGATTCAAGCTGGAATACGCCGATGGTATTGGCCTTGGCGAGCATCTCGAAGGTCTTGCTGTCGTCGAGCGGAAACTTGTTGATATCGAGGCGCTGTCCGGTGGTTTGCTCGATGAGATCCAGGGCGTCCTGGATCACGGTCAGCGTCTTCAGACCGAGGAAGTCCATCTTCAGCAAGCCGAGATCGCCCAGCGGGTTCATCGAGTACTGGGTGACGATGTCCTCCGAGTTCGTGCCGGTGGTCAGCGGGACGATGTTCGTCAGCGGCTCGGCGCCGATGACGACGCCCGCAGCGTGCGTCGAGATGTTCCGCGAGAGACCCTCGAGGGTAAACCCATAGTCGATGACACGTTTGACGTTCTCCTCGTTGTGGTAGGCGGTTTTCAGTTCCGGATTGATCTCCAGCGCTTTGTGGAGCGTCATTCCAATATCGGGTGGGATCATCTTGGCGATGCGATCGCATTCGTTGTAAGGCATCCCGAGCACGCGCCCGACGTCGCGCACAACCATTTTCGCGCCGAGCGTGCCGAAGGTGATGATCTGGGCGACATGATCGTCGCCGTACTTTTTGCGCACGTAATCGATGACTTCCGGGCGGCGGTTGTAGCAGAAATCCATGTCGATATCGGGAGGTGAAATCCGCTCGGGATTGAGGAACCGCTCGAACAGGAGGTTGTAACGGAGTGGATCGATATCGGTGATCTTCAGGATGTAGGCCACGACGCTGCCGGCGGCGCTGCCGCGCCCGGGGCCAACGGGAATATTGTGGCTGCGGGCGAAGTGGACAAAATCCCAAACGATCAGGAAATAACTGACGAAGCCGGTTTTCTCCATGATCTTCAGTTCAAACTCGACGCGGTCGACGATCTGCTGTTCCTGTGGGTTCTTCGGCTTGTTCCACTCGATGCCATAGCGCTCGCGCAACCCCTCTTCGCACAAATGGCGCAGATACTGTTGGCGGGTGAATCCCTGGGGCGGTTCGTAGATCGGAAAGCGCAGTTTGCCGAACTCCAGCACGAGATTGCATTTTTCAGCAACCGCCATGGTGTTTTGGAGCGCCTCGGGGACTTCGGCGAACAACGCGTGCATCTCATCCGGCGTGCGCAGGTAGAATTGTTCGGCTTTATACCGCATGCGCTTTTCGTCCGAGAGAAATGACCCGGTCTGCAGGCAAATCAAGCAATCGTGGGCTTCCCAGTGTTCGCGCTCGACATAATGCACGTCGTTGGTCGCCACCATGGGGAGCTGGAATTCCTTCGCCCACTGAATCAGCGTGCGGTTGACGGTGCGCTGGTCTTCAATTCCGTGGTCCTGCAACTCCAGGTAGAAATCGCCAGGCTCGAAGATCTGGCGATATTCGTCCAAAGTGGTCTTGGCCAGATCCATTTGGCCTTGCCTGATTTTGCTGGGAATCTCGCCCTTGAGGCAGGCGGTCAACCCGATGAGCCCTTTGGAGTGCTGGGCGAGGATTTCCTTATCGATGCGCGGTTTATAATAGAAACCTTCCAGATGCGCCGTCGAAAGGAGTTTCACGAGGTTCTTGTAGCCGGTGTCGTCCTTGGCCAGGAGCACGAGGTGAAAGGCGGCGTCGCGAGCGTTGCCGGCTTTCTTGTCGAGGCGCGAACCGGGGGCGAGGTAGGTCTCGCAGCCGATAATCGGTTTAAGCCCTTTGTCCTGGGCGGTTTTGTAGAATTCGATGGCACCGAACATGTTGCCATGATCGGTCATGGCCACGGCCGGCATTTTGCAAGCGTGTGCTTTGTCGACGACGTCCGATATCCGGCAAGCTCCGTCGAGCAAGCTGTACTCCGTGTGCAAATGCAAATGAACGAAATCCGAGTGCTTCATTAAAATCACCGCGCCTTGGCACCGCCACTGTAAGTGCGCTGCTGGTCGCAATCAAGTTTTCTGGGATGGAAATGTGTCGGGTGCATCTTAACAGAGTTCAGGGTTCACGGTTCAGGGTTGGGCGGAGCGCCGGGCTGTCCGTCCGTCGATGACCAGGAACCCCGACCTCGAAATCGGAGTAAACTCCGGCCGCAGCGCGGCGTCCCTACCACGCGCCGGTCCCTTCGACTGCGCTCAGCGCAGGCGCCGACCGCCGACAGGCGACGGGCCGGTGGGTCGCACGCCACCAACCCCGACAGAGGCGGGGCGGGCGGAGGGCGCGCGTGGACCGTCACTTGGCGGCCAAACTGAAGCAGCTGAACGAGGAAATCTACGGTTTCCGGAGTTGACCCTTTTCTCCCGATTTACCACTTCCGCTTGGTTAGCCTGCTTGGATGGTGTGGATGTCGCTTCTAAGTGGCTTAAAGTCGAGCGCAACCGGGGATGGTTCATCGAGTCGTGAATGAGGCAGGGTAGTTGGTTGATCTACCCATCCGATGCGACTGCGCTCATTCAAATAGTGTTCATGGCAACAACACGCGGACGCGGTAGTACCGTGACGGACCGTTGGCAGCCCCGCCAACATCCGTCATGTTGGTGACCGTGCCGAGGCCGGTTCCTCCGCTACCGTCGTAGGTCAGCCCCACGCCGAGGATATTGGTCTGACCGGTGTCCTGCCAGCTGCCATTGGTGTAGTTGCCGCTGGCGTCACCAGTTGTGAAATCCAACACGTTGGTCCGAGACTGGATGCCTGGCACATAGTTGGTGTTCCCACTGGCCCCCAGATAGATCACGGTAATGTCCGTGGTGTTTGTGGCGACGATGCTGATGATCTGCAGGTACGCCGCGGTGTTGGTGGGGTCGAAGCCTGCCAGGAATTCATTGGTGTTGCTCATGCCGTCGCCGGTGTAGTCCACTCCCGGTGCGGCGTTGGGATTGTTGGTGCTGCCGAAGTACTGGATTTGCCAGGCCTGGAACGGTGTCAACACGGTGATGTAATCAGGTTGGGTGTCGGTGCCGGAGCCGCCCGGGCCGGTGACGATTTCGGTCACGGTGTAGACGCCAGGGGTGATGTAAGTGTAGACGACACTGTTGGTCGTCACGTTCGTCGTGCCGCCATCGCCGAAGTTCCAGAACCGGTTGGTGATCGAGCCTGTGGACGTGTCGATAATGGTCACAGCCAGTGGAGCGACGCCGTTGGTAGGAGCGGCGGTAAAGCTGGCGACCGGCGCAACCGCTCCCGCGCCGCTCACCGTGTTCGTGGAGTTCCCGCCGTTGGCGGTGGTGAACACCACGGAGTTGGTGAACCCGCCGGCACTAACCGGTGCAAACTGCACCACCACGTTGGTTGAACCCAGACCCGGCACGCTGAATGAAGCGCCGGACACGATCGCGAACGGCCCACCGTCCACCGTTGCCGTGCCGTTGCTGACCGCGATGCCGCCGGAGTTGGTCACGACAAAACTGGCTTGAGCCGTCGTGCCCGTGGCGATCGTGCCGAAGTCGTAGCTGCCGGGCGATACCTCCAGCGAGGCCGGCGAGATCAGCACGTTGCTGTAAAGCTGCTGAATCTGGGTCGGCGACAGCGATTGATTGAACACGGCGATCTCGTCCAGCGCGCCGGCGTAGTAGCGTCCGCCGGAGGACGGATCTTCGCCGAGCAGCAGTGGCGCATCGAAGGCCGAGCTGGTCAGGGTAGCCGGTTCGGTGACCGAGTTGAGCACGCCGTTGGTGCCGAGGTAAACAGTGCCTCCCGTGGGAGTGACAACCAGGGCGAAGAATGACCATTGATTGGGAGGCACGATCAGGCCGGTGCCGACGCTGAACTGGTTGTTGTTCCAGGTGAAACGCAGTTCGTTGGCGGGCGAGCCGGGACCGAAGTTGATGCCCGACACCGTCGTACCGCCCCGGCAGAACACCACGCCCGCCCATCCACTCTGGTAGCCGCTCGGATTCATCCAGCCGGTAATGGTCACGGCGGCGGAGTCCAGGTTCAATGTCGGCATGGTCAGCACAGACCCCGCCCCGCCAGGTAGTTGCATGGCGGTGTTGGTGGTCTCGAATCCGGGAAACGCGGGGGGTTGAGGTCCGGGGACGCCCGCCGTGACGGCCGGGCCGATGGTCCCGTTGTAGACGTCAAAAAAATCATAGGCCACGGTCGCACTGTTGGTTTCGTTCAATCGCCAATAGGCAAACGGTCCATCACTGACCACGGTTTGCGCATAGCCGCCGCTGCCCACAGACGCCACGGTAACGGTCACCACAGCCACCGAAGAGGTCACAGGCGACCCGCAGGTTCCGCTGACGATCGCGCGGAACTGTGTGCCGCTGTTGGTGGCAGCCAGGGCGGAGGTCGTGAAGCTGGTGTTGGTGGCGCCGGAAAGGGAACTCCACGTGCCGCCGCTGTTGACTCTGCCCTGCCATTGGTAGAGAAGCGGAGGCGCGCCGGTGGCCTGCACGGTGAACGTCGCGTTGGAGCCGGCATACACGATTTGATTGGTGGGCTGGGCCAAGATCGCCTGGGAAGCCTCGATCGCCACCGTCACGGAAACCGGGCTGGAATAACACCCATTGGCATCCGTCACTGTCACGGCATAGGTGTTGGTGCCCGGGGCCGGTATGTCCGTGATGCTCTGGGTGGTGGCAAAGGGCGTGCCGTTGGTGGTCCAACTGTACGTTAGCGCACCGACTCCATTGGAACCGCTGGCCGTCAGGTTCACCGTGGTACCGGCGCAGATCGGCGCCCCCGGCGCCCCGCTGATGAATGCCGTGACGGTCTGGCAACCGGTGCCGGACAAGGCGCTGCTGTAAAGCTGCTGGATCTGGGCCGGCAACAGCGATCGATTGAACACGGCGACCTCGTCCAGCGCGCCGGCGTAGTAGCGTCCGCCGGAGGACGGATCTTCGCCGAGCAGCAGTGGCGCATCAAAAGCCGAGCTGCCCAAGGCCGCTGATTCGGTGACCGAGTTGAGCACGCCGTTGGTGCCAACGTAAACAGTGCCTCCGGTGGGGGTGACAACCAGGGCGAAGAACGACCATTGATTGGTCGGCACGAACAGGCCGGTGCTCACGCTGAACTGGTTGTTGTTCCAGGTGAACCGCAGTTCGTTGGCGGGCGAGCCGGAACCGAAGTTGATGCCCGACACCGTCGAGCCGCCCCGGCAGAACACCACGCCCGCCCATCCGTTCTGGTTGCCGCTCGGGTTCATCCAGCCGGTAATGGTCACGGTATTGGTGTGAAGGTTCAATGTCGGCATGGTCAGCACGGATCCCGCCCCGCCAGGTAGTTTCATGGCGGTGTTGGTGGTCTGGAACCCTTGGAACATGGGGCTTTGTGGTCCGGGCACGCCCGCCGTGACGGCCGGGCCGATGGTCCCGTTGTAGACGTCAAAAAAATCATAGGCCACGGTCGCGCCGTTGGTCTCGTTCAACCGCCAAAAGGCAAACGGTTCGTCGTTGGCCACGGCTTGCGCAAACGCGCTGCTGGCAATGGGCGCCGCGGTAACGGTCACCACAGCCACCGAAGAGGTCGCAGGCGACCCGCAGGTTTCGCTGACGATCGCGCGGAACTGTGTGCCGCTGTTGTTGGTGGCCAGCGCGGAGGTCGTGTAGCTGGTGTTGGTGGCGCCGGAAAGGGAATTCCAGGCTCCGCCGGTGTTGACGCTGCTCTGCCATTGGTAGAGAAGCGGAGGCGCGCCGGTGGCCTGCACGGTGAACGTCGCGTTGGAGCCGGCCACCACGGTTTGATTGGTGGGCTGGCCGGGGATCGCCGGGGGGCCTTCGATCGTCACCGACACGGAAGACAGGCCGGACGAACAGCCAATGGCATCCGTCACTGTTACCGCGTAGGTGTTGGTGCCCGGGGCCGGTATGTCCGTGATGCTCTGGGTGGTGGCAAAGGGCGTGCCGTTGGTGGTCCAATTGTACGTTAGCGCACCGACTCCATTGGAACCGATGGCCGTCAGGTTCACCGTGGCACCGGCGCAGATCGGCGACCCCGGCGCCCCGCTGATGGATGCCGTGATGGTCTGGCAACCGGTGCCGACCAGCGCGTTGGCGTAAAGCTGCCGGATCTGGGCCGCCGACAGCGATTGATTGAAGATGGCGACTTCCCCCAGCGCGCCGGCGTAATAGAGTCCGCCGGAGGACGGATCTTCGCCGAGCAGCAGCGGCGCATCGAAGGCCTGATTGGGTTCGCTGACGGTATCGGTGAACGAATTCAGGACGACGTTGGTGCCAACGAAAAGCGTGGCATTGGTGGGTGACACGACCATGGCGAAGTAGGACCATTGGTTCGTGGGGACGATCAGCCCGGTGCTGATGTTGGTGCGGGTGCCATTCCACGTGTAGCGCAATTCATTATTGGAGCCGGGACCGAAGTTGATGCCTGCAGCCGTGGTGCCACCGCGACAGAACACCACCCCGGCCCACCCCGGCTCGATGCCGCTTGGATTGATCCAGCCGGTGATGGTGACCGCGTTGGTATTCAAGTTTAGTTGCGGCATGGTCAGGAATGAATTGGTCGCGCCGGTCAGCAGCATGGCGGTGTTGTTCGTTCCAAAACCGACGAACGGCGGGTCCTGTGGCCCGTTGACGCCGAGGGTGACACCCGGATTGATGACGCCGTCGTAGCTGCCGAAGTAATCAAACGCGACAGTGCCGTTGGTTTCGTTCAGCCGCCAAAAGGCGTAGGGCTGGCCATTCGTCACTGCCTGCTCAAAGGGCAGCAGCGGACCGGTCGTCGCGCCGGTGGTGACTTCCAATCTCACCACGCCGCTGATGTGGGTGTCAACCGTGTAGGTCCAGCTCCCACTGGGCGTCGAGCCCAAGGTCAACCCGTTGTTCACCAACGTGCCGCCATAGGCGAACAGGACATACGTGCCCGCGTTGAACCCGCCCGCATCGGTAATGTTGAGCGTGCCACCGAGCGTCAAATTGCCGTTCACCACGGTTTCGGCACTGGTTGTGCCCAAGGCGTAGCGGAGCGCGGAGGCATTGTTCAGGCTGAGATTGTTGTCCACCGTCAGCGTGCCGGTTGGATCGCCGGGGGCGAACACTGCGGCCGCTCCCACGCTTACAGCTCCGGCAATGACGCCGGTGCCGCCCAATGTCGCACCGCCGTCAACGGTCACGGGACCCGAACCCGTACCGCTGCCCTGGGTGTTGTCCACCCGTAACGTTCCATTGCTTACGATGGTGGCATTTCCGAACGTGTTGTTCCCGCTGAGGGTCAACGTTGCCGGGCCGGATTTGATCAGGCTTCCGCCGGGGCCGGAGATGTTCCCGGCGAACGTGCCGTTGGAGGTCTGATTGACCGTCAACGGAAAGGAGGCGAGGTTGAGGGTGCTGCCCGGGTCGCCGCTGAGCGAACCGATGATGTACGCGGTGGAGCCGTATTGCAGACAGGAATTCGGCAGACGCAGCAACGAGCCTCCTGGCGGGGCCATGTCAGCATACAGTCCCCATGTATTATCGCCTTGATAGTAACCAACGGTGATGGCGTGTGAGCCGGCGGCCAAGGAAATGGCGCCCGACACCGTGGTCAGACTTTGGAACGCGTTATTGTTGACCACGTTGATGCCATCGATCCAGATCATGCTGCCGTCATCGCTGGCCGTGTCGAAGGTATACGTGCCGTTGGTCGGCGCGTTGAACGTGCCCACCCACACCGCCTCGAAATTGTACGCGTTCAGGTTGTACGGATTCGGGAACCCGGAGCCGTTGCCCGAAAAATCGAAGTTGCCCCCGCCTACGCTGCTCAGGGCCCACAGGTTGGGGGTCGGCCCGGCCAGGGCGTTGTTGAGGCTCGTCAGCGAGGCGAAATCGGGATCAAAAATCACGTCGCCGTTGGTCGCCATGGCTGGTGCGATGTTGTAGTACTGGCCCATCAGGCCGGTGAGCGGGCCCGTGTTCAGAGATGCCCCCGCCGCCACATACACCGGGGTATTCAGGGGGCTGACCGCAAGATCCACGGTTCCCGAGCGAATGCTCGTGGTCCCGGTGTAGGTCAACGCGTTGGCGATCGTCAATGTCCCCGGCCCGCTCTTGATCAACCCGCCGCTGCCACTGATCGGACTGCTGACCGTCAGGTTATTGCTGGCCGCGTTGATGTCGAATCCCCCTCCGCCTGCCC
>Ga0187858_10003954_pt1 | contig 14075 bp, 10 predicted proteins | sample June2016WEW_8_15_FD_133015 | JGI IMG/M metagenome (GOLD analysis project Ga0187858, IMG submission 133015) | Peatland microbial communities from SPRUCE experiment site at the Marcell Experimental Forest, Minnesota, USA - June2016WEW_8_150 | ecosystem: Environmental > Terrestrial > Soil >...
CTGGAGCAACCCGGCGGCCACATCCTGGCGTTTCTTCCCGGCGCCGACGAAATCCGCCGCGCCATCCGCCAGCTTGAGCCGGCCGCCGCCCAATATGACGCCCAGCTTCTCCCGCTGCACGGGAGTTTGCCGAGCGGGCAGCAGCTTCTGGCCCTGGCGCCGTCGCCGCGCCGCAAGATCATCCTCGCCACCAATATCGCCGAAACGTCGCTGACCATCGACGGCGTGACGGTGGTGATTGACAGCGGCCTGGCCCGCGTGCCGTGGTTCGATGCGGTTCGCGGTCTGGATCGCCTCGAGCTGAAGCGCATCAGCAAGGCTTCGGCGACGCAGCGAGCCGGCCGCGCCGGCCGAACCGCGCCGGGCCGATGCGTGCGACTTTGGTCGCAAAAGGAGCACGCCGCCCTGGAGGACTTTGAATTGGCCGAAGTGCATCGCGTCGACCTGTGCCCGGCCGTGCTCGACCTGCACGTCTGGGGCAAGCCCGATCCCCGCGCTTTCGGATGGTTCGAATCGCCGCCGCAGTCGGCCATCGCCTCGGCCGAGCAGCTCTTGCAGATGCTGGGCGCGGTCGACGCTTCGGGCGTGAGCGACCTGGGCAAACGGCTCATCAAACTCCCCGTGCATCCGCGCCTCGGCCGTCTGTTGTGCGCCGCCGCGGACGAAGGCTGCGCCCAAGAAGGCGCGGCCCTGGCGGCCCTGCTGTCGGAAAAAGACATCCTCCGGTCCGCGCCGCCGGAGGCGCAACCCCGCGGCCCGTCCGTCAAGGCCGATAGCGACCTGCTTCTTCGCCTGGACCTTCTGGAGAATCCCCGCGAGGAGCGCCTCGATCCCCTGGCCGTGCGGCAAGTGAACCAGGCGCGTGCAGAACTGCTTCGCCTGGTGCGCCGACTTGGACACCAGGCTCAGCATCGTCCGGCCCACCAGACGCTGCTGAAGCTGATCCTCTGGGCCTATCCGGACCGCGTGTGCCGTCGGAGGACGGGCGATCCGGCTGCCGCCGTGATGGTCGGCGGCGGCGGCGTGCGCTTGGCCGGCGAATCCGCCGTTCGCCTGGGCGAGTTCTTCCTGGCCCTGGACGCCCGGCACGAGGCGCGCATCTTCGCCCGCGAGGCCCTGGTGCGCATCGCCAGCGCCATCCGCCCCGACTGGCTGCCGGAGATGTTCCCCCAATCGATCTCGCGCCGCCGCAACGTGCTCTTCGATCCGCAGCATGGACGCGTCGTCGCCGTCAGCAGCGTTTGCTATCGCGATCTGACACTATCCGAGGAGCGGGATTCGGCCGTCGATGCCGACCAGGCCGCCCAGGTCCTGGCCGCCGCCCTGCGTCCGCGTGCCGCCGAAATCTTCCGCTCGGATGAATCCGCCGCCGATTTGCTCGCCCGCGTGGCGCTGCTGCGAAAGTGGATGCCCGAGCATCCCTGGCCGGCGTTTGACGAAGCCGAGCTGGCTGATGCCCTGAGCGACGCCTGCCGCGGCAAAAAAAGCGTCGCCGAGTTGACCGGCGGCAATCTCGTCGCCGCGTTGGAAGCTCGCCTGATCCATCCCCTGGATCGCCTGCTGCATCAGCACGCCCCCCAGATCATCGCGGTACCCAGCGGCAGCCGCATTCGACTCACCTACGCCCCCAGCGGCGAGCAGCCGCCCGTGCTGGCCGTGCGGCTTCAGGAGATTTTCGGCTGGACCGACACTCCGCGCATCGCCGCCGGCCGCGTGCGCGTCCTGCTGCACCTGCTCGGCCCCAATTATCGTCCGGTGCAGATCACCGATGATTTGAAAAGTTTCTGGTCAACGACGTATTTCCAGGTTCGCAAGGACCTGCGCGTGCGATATCCCAGACATTCCTGGCCCGACGATCCCCTGACCGCCGCCCCGCAAGCCAAAGGCGGCAGAAAACGACCATGAACCGTCATCATGCCGATGAATCAAAATTTCAGAACTGATCTTGGCTTGCTTGGCAGCATGGTGGTTATAATTTGAACCGTGACTTTGGATACCATACAAGAACTGCTTGCTCGCCGGCCGTTTGAGCCGTTTCGGATCGTGACCAGTAGCGGGGATCGGTACGATGTGCGGCATCCGGAATTGGTGCTGCGGGTGAAGAACGGACTGTACGTCGGGCTGGGCGGGCGCGGGACGGTGGCGCAACGTGCGGCGTACGTTTCGCTGCTACACATCTCCGCTGTGGTAACCTCGGGCAATGGAGCAAAGCGCGGGTCGCGGCAGCAATAAATCCGCTTTGCCGTTGAGTTCACGGTGCTTTCAGAGATCGCACAAGCAAACATCAGAGCGCAAAAATGCAACCGCAGAGACGCCGAGACACAGAGACAGCAGCAGAGATGAAATCAAAAACCAATCAAATGTCTTCTCTGCGGCCCTCTCAGCGTGCTCCGCGTCTCTGCGGTTGCATTTGTCTTTAGGGAAAAAAGGGGACGTCCTGGCGGCGCGAACCCATGGATAGCGCTGCTCGAATGGATCGGCTGAATGTCACGTCACTCGCCGGCCTGTTTTTTCATGATCAGGTAGCGCGTCAGCGCCTGATCCATGTTCGGGAAATTCACCGTCAAGCTCAAGGGATGACCGCCGCCTTCGCTCTGGCGGCCCTTGCCTTCCACGTGCGCGGCGCCGAACAATCCCGTCGGCGTGCTTTTCCAGTCTATTTTAAGCACGTCGTACTGAAAATCACTCATCGCCTCCAACGCCCGGGCTTTCACCTGCTTGAAGCTGTCATCGGTGGCGAACCGCGGGTCGGACTTGTCCAGCAGATCGCCCAATTGGCTCAGCATTTTGGCGCCAAGCTGAAACGTCCCGCCGCCTGGGGCGGAATACAGATATCCATTGCCAAAGATGATTTGCGGCCAGCGGATTTTCACCGGCAGCCGCCCATACATCCGTCCATCCCCGCTGGCCTGCTCGGGCAAGAACGTCGCCAGAACCGACTTCAGGTCCAAGTCCTCGCCCGACAGAGTCAAATCCAGCGACGAGGGCGTGCGATCGATGCGAAACGCGTCCGTGTACACGTTGCCGCCCTGCCACTGGCAGCTCATGCGCTCGATCAATAGCGACTGGACGCTTTCCACGCGGAAAGTCGCATTCCCGTTGGCCAGTATCAGCTTGCCGACGTGCGCCTGCGAAACGTAAACCCCCTGCCCTCCCGGCGTCGTCAGCGGCGAAAAACCGTCGATCGTCGCATTCGCGCTCAGGCCGTCGATCTCCAGGTCGTATTGCCGATCCGACACCTGCACGTCGTGCGCGTGCAAATCCAGATGCGGCTGTACGTGCCCCACTTCCAGCTTGACCTGCCCGGAGCCGCTGAACGTGCCCAGCACGCTCAGGCCGTGAAACATCGGCAGCAACGAGCCCACCTCGTCCGGGTCGATCAGTGTGAACTGCGGAATCTCAAGGCCGATGTGTCCCCGCGGCGGGCCGCTGGCCAAATCAAACGCCCCCGTGGCATGAACGCTGGCCTCCTTGAGCACCGGCCAATCGGCCTCGAGCGCCAAACGTCCATCGATCAGCGCCGCCGACGCGACCAGCCCCGGCAGCGGGGTCGACTTGACCCCCACCGCGGCCGCCGCCAGCCGTCCATTGGCCGCCGCACCGGCCACGTTGTACCGCACCGGAAGCTTCCCACCGGCATCGCGAACCCAAAACAACCCCAGCTTGGCCGCCGCGCCGGCAAAATCCACCATGCCGTCCAGGCTGGGCCCGGCGCCGGCCGCCAGCTTCAGCGTCCCCGACACATGCGCCTGCGGCAAATCCACCGCAACGTCTCCAACGCTTGCGCCCGCCACCGCCAGCGTCGATGCCGGATCGACGGCAATCGAAATCCCGGAAGAATCCGCGCTGGCCCGCAACGGCAACTTGGCCTGGATGTGCGGCAATTTCACCGTCCCATCGGCGCGCAAGAGGCTGGCATCCTGCATCACCAACGTCGCCGGCAAAGCCGTATTCCCAGCCGCCGACCCTTGGCCGGGTTGGACGGGCTGCAACTGGATTTGCGCCACCGGCTGCGCGGCGTCATGGGCGGCAAGCGTCCAATCCGCAAACTCGACCGCCCCCAGCGTCGCCCGGCTCTGCGGCAAAATCTGCCATGCCCCGCCCGCCTGCGCCAGAGCAAGCTGCACGCGCAGATCGCGCAAGACCAGCCGCGGCTTGTCGATCGACCACCGGCTAACGTGCAGCGCCAACTCAACCCGCCCCGGCGGCGCCGTTTCGAGCGTTCCATCCACCGCCATCGCCGAGTCCGCCGCGTGCGCTTCTGCGTGCAGCTTCAATTTTCCCGCGTCATTTTGCAGCGTCGCCAAGACCGACAGCCAATATTCGGCTCCCTTGGCGCGCAGCACCAAATTCGACGACCGCAGCACGATCTGCTCGAACGGCAGCCCCCCGCCGGTCGTCGGCGCCCCGGCCGACCCTTGCCGCGCCAAACTCAGCCAAATCGCCCCGCGAGACGCATCGACGGTAACCTGCACGCCGGTCAGTTGGATGCTGCTTAGCCTTCCGCGCAGCAGCGACCACGGCGAGTAGGTCACGACCGCCGCGTTCACCGTCGGCTCGTCGGCCGGCCCGGCTATTTGCGTGACCACCGCGCGTTGGAGGCTGACGTTGCGAACCGTAAACGTCGCGTTCCTGAACCCCAGCGCCGCCAGCGCCGCCGCCGTTCGCCTACCCACGATCCAAGGCAGCACGGTCAGTTGCACGATCCAAAGCAGCGTCACGGCCGTGCCCACGACCCCGACCGCGCGTACCCACCGTCGTCTGCGCGGCGGCCGCGGGGGCCCAGCCGGCATCGTCGTTTGCTCCTGCGGATTTCCCATTGTCCCAGCAATATACCCACAACCCCCGCGCTCGTCTCAGCGCCGCCGTCGCGGACGCAAATACGAAAAATGCAACCGGCAGAGTAGAGAACTGAACGGCCCGAATGCCGATCAGTTCTCCACTCTACCTGCCCTCTGCGGTTGCATTTATGTGTTCCTACGGAATTGAAAGGCCCGGCAGCTATGGGGACATTTCTTGACACGAGTGGGTTGCAGATCGTATGCTCGCTCCGCAGTTTAGAGTTGACCCGGGATGTCTTGAGGATCGACTTTGACTGCGACGGTCATTATTCCCGCCCGATTAGGCTCGACCCGTTTTCCCGCCAAGATTCTCGCCGCCGAAACCGGCAAGCCGTTGGTGCAACACGTGGTGGATCAGGCGCGGCAATGCAAGCGGGTGCACGAGGTGATCGTCGCCACGGAAGACCAGAAGGTGGTGGCGGCGCTGCGGCCCTTCGGAACGCGCTGCGTGCTGACGGACCCGGACCATCCCAGCGGGACGGACCGGGTGGCGGAGGCGGCGTTGCGGCTGGGCGGCGAGGGGCCGATCGTCAACGTCCAGGGCGATGAGCCGGAGATCGAACCCCAAAGCATCGACCAGGTTGTGCAACACATGGTGGAAGGCGAATGGGAGATGTTCACCGCGGCGGCGCCGTTTGCGCCGCCGATGGACCCGGCCAATCCGAACCTGGTGAAGGTGGTGATCAGCGGCAGCGGGCGGGCGATGTATTTTTCCAGAGCGCCCATTCCCTTTGCCCGCGATCCAGACCAGAAGCCGGCGTATTATTTGCATGTCGGGCTTTACGGCTACACGCGCAAGACGCTGAAGCGTTTGGCGGGCCTAAAGCCCACGCCTTGCGAGCTGGCGGAGAAACTGGAACAGCTTCGGGCGATGGAAAACGACATCCCCATCGGGGTGACGATCATCGAGCGGGCGAGCCACGGCATCGACACGCCGCAGCAGTACGCCGAGTTTGTTGAAAGATACAGGAAACGAAAATGAGCAACGAAGAACTTTTGTACAAGATCGGGCAATCCACGGAAGAGACGGAGTTTTACACTCCGATGCCGCAGGGTTATCGCAAGGGGCATCACAAATACGTGGTGGTGGTGGGGACGGTGATCAGCGGGCTGGGCAAGGGGATTTTCTCCTCGTCGCTGGCCAAGCTGCTGCAAGACAAGGGGCTGCGGGTGGCGCCGATCAAGATGGAGGGATACTACAACATCGACTCCGGGACGCTCAACCCGTACCGCCACGGGGAAGTCTTCGTGCTGGACGACGGCATGGAGACGGACATGGACCTGGGAACGTACGAGCGCCTGCTGGACCAGGACCTGACGGCGGCGAATTTCGTGACCAACGGGCAGATTCTCGCGGCCGTGCTCAAGAAAGAGCGCGAGGGCGAATACCTGGGCCGCGACGTGCAGTTCATCCCGCACGTCACGGGCGAGGTGAAACTGCGCCTGCGCGAATTGGCGGCGAAAACCAACGCGGACGTGGTGTTCGTGGAAGTGGGCGGAACGGTCGGGGACTTTGAAAACCAGGCGTATCTGGAAGCGTGCCGCCAATTGGCGTACGAGGAGGGCGAGAACTCGGTGGTGTTCGTGGTGCTCACGTACGTGCTGGAGCCGGGGGCGCTGGGCGAGCAGAAATCCAAGGCGGCGCAGCTGGGGATCAAGCGGCTGATGGAGGTGGGGATCATGCCCCACATCATCGCCTGCCGGGCCACCAATCCGGTCAAGGAAAAGGTGCGCGAAAAAATCTCCATGTACACCAACGTACCGATGCGCCGCGTCGTCACCATGCACGACGTGGAGAGCATCTACATGATTCCCGAGTCGCTGCGCACGGCGGGAATCGACCGCGAGGTGCTGACGCTGCTCAGGCTGCACGACCGCGTGGACCAGGGCAGGGAAGACCAGGCGCGGCTCAAGTGGCGCCTGTTCGTGGAGCGCATCGGCAAGGCGCGGCGGGACATCACGGTGGCCGTCACGGGCAAATACACGTCCCTGCGTGATGCGTACGCGTCGATCATCAAATCGGGCGAGCACTGCGGCGCGCATCTGGGAGTGAACGTCAATTTCCGCTGGATCGACACGACCACCATCGACGCCTCCAACGTGGCCAAGCGGCTGGCGGACTGCCACGGGATCATCGTTCCCGGCGGCTTCGGCGTGCGCGGCACGGAAGGCAAGATCGAATGCATCCGCTACGCCCGCGAAAACAAAATACCCTACCTGGGCCTGTGCCTGGGATTCCAGATGGCGGTGATCGAATACGCCCGCAACGTCTGCGGCATCGAGGGGGCCAACAGCACGGAATTCGAGAAAAGCTGCCGCCAACCCGTGATCGACATCCTGCCGGAACAAAAGAAGATCGAAGGCCTGGGCGGCAACATGCGCCTGGGGGGGAAAGACGTGGAGCTGAAGCCCGGCACGCTGGCGGCGCGCCTATTCGACAACGCCCGCACGGTCCGCCTGCGTTTCCGGCACCGCTATGAAGTCGATCCGAAATACGTCCCGACGCTCGAGGAGCACGGGATGATCTTCAGCGGCAAGCATCCCACGCAGCCGATCATGCAGATTCTGGAGCTGCCGCAGGAGGTTCACCCGTATTTCGTGGGGACGCAGGCGCACCCGGAATTGACCAGCCGGCCGCTGCGCCCAAGCCCGCTGTTCATGGGGTTCTGCCAGGCGGCGACGGAGTATGCGGAAGACAAATCACACCAAGCGCAGCCGGTGTGATCACTGGCTGCCGTGAGCGTCTTTCACCAGGGTATTGTACTTGTCGGCTAGATCGTTGAATTTCTGGACGGCGTCGTTGCGCTCGGCGGCGATTTTTTGAATTTGCTGGCCCGCCTGCTTCAACGCCGCATCGCGATCGGCGACGGCTCGCTGCCACTGAGTCAACGTATTTTTCAGTTGATCGCACTGGGCATTGGACAATTCCAACTTCTTGTGAGTGTCGGCCAAGTCGGATTCGGATAGCTCCAGCCGACGGCGCAAATCGTCCAAGTCCGCAGCATCGTCCTTCAGCGACTTTTCCTGCTCGGACAATTTCGCCGTCTGCTGCTGGCGGATTTTTTCCAGGTCGCCCGCGCGCAGGCTGAGCCGGCTGTTGGTTTGCCATTGGGCGGCACACAACACGGCCACCGCCAGGACGCCGAGGAAATTCAGCCCTGTGATGAATCGAATCATGGTGTGGCCCCCTGCTGTGCCGGGCGGATTTCAAAGGCCACCTTGTCGATGCCGGCGGCGCGGACGACGTCCAGGACGCGGATGACGTCGCCGTGGCGGGCGTCGCGGTCGCCGCTGATCAGAATGCGAATCTGCGGGTTGGATTGCAGCGCCGCCGCCAGGCTCGCCGGCAACGTTTGCCGCTGCACCGGCCGCTGGTCGAGAAAAATCGCGCCGGCCTTGTCGACGGAAATGTCGAGGAAATCCTTCTTGGTTTGGGGCTGGGCGGTGACGGCGGTGGGCAGGTTCAGCTTCAGGCTCTTGAGGTTCACCATGGTCAGGCTCACGAGCATGAACGAGGCCAGCAGGAAAAACATGATGTCGATCAGGGGAATGATCTCGATGCGCGCCTCGGCGCTTTCGGTGGGAAGTTTGGCGTTCAATTTGACGGGCATAAAACACGGTCCTTTCAAAGCGGTTGGTCCTGGCCCAGGGCGCGGCGGCGGGCAAACTGCTCCACGTCGTGGCCGTGGTGCTTGGCGGATTCGACCAGCAACTCGACGTGGTTGATGGTGCGTTCCAAACGTGCGCGGAACTGGGCGAGTTTGCGGTTGAAAAAGTTGTAGGGCAGCAGGCAGAGAATGGCGATGCCCAGGCCGCAGGCGGTCGCGATCAGGGCTTCGGCGATCCCGCCGCTGACCTTGGTCGGGGCGAGCTGTTCCTCGCCGACGAAGTGGAAGGAGCGCATGATGCCGATGATCGTGCCCAGCAAACCCAGGAGCGGGGCCAGCGTGATCAGCGTGCCCAGCACCCATTGGCGGCGTTCGCCCTGTTCCAGCTCGTTGGAGGCGCGAAGCTGCATCGCGCCCAGGAGCGAGCTATGGGCGTGGAGCAGGCCGTCGTGAACAGTGCGGAGGTAGGGATCGTCGCTGGCGGCGGTCAAGTCGACGGCGCGGGCAAATTGGCCGGACGCGATGGCCTCGAAACTGTCGTCCAGTTGCACCGCGCGCGTTCGCCGGCGCAGCGCCCACCACCAGCAGGAGCGTTCGAAAATGACCGTCAACGCGGCCAGAAGCGCCAGGAGGATCGGCCACATGACGGGGCCGCCCTCCTGAAAATAATCCACAATGATGTTGGCCAAAATGGAATTCATGACGGACCTCCTGATTCACGGATGGTTCAGCCGGAATTCGATGGACACCTCGTACGAGCGGCCGGCGCCGGGCGGGAAACGCCACTGGTCGCGCACGCAGCGCACGGCGGCCTGATTCAAAATGGGCCAGGGAGACGGCGCGATCGCCTCGGCGGAGGTGACGCGGCCGTCGGGATCGACGGTAAAGAGGACGAGCACGACGCCTTCCTGGCGGGCGAGCACGGCCTCGAGGGGATATTCGGGAGCGGGCTGTCGACCCTCGCCTTCTCCGAAGGTGAGCCGTTGCACGTCGTGCGCAACCGTCGCGCCGATGGGAGGCGGACGTTGCGGCGGCGCGTCGAGCGGCAAGGCGAAGGCGATGGCCGGCGCGGGTGCGGCAAAGGCGGGCAACGGCGAAGGGGCCGAGAACGCCATGGCCTGGGGCGGCGAGGCGTCCTGAGTGATGTCAACGTCCAGCAGTTGGGCCTGAGTCGGCTGCGGCTGGGTGGTTGGGGGCGCGGGACTTTGACGGAGCAGCAACATGTCCAGCAGACCCACGGCCAGGCAACCGAGCCACAAGACCAGCGTGAACGCCGGCAGCAGGCCGATCTCATGGGAAGCGGAATTTTGAATGATGCGATAGCTCATGTTCAAAACTGGTAGGCCAGCCCCAGGAAGAATGATCGGCGTTGACCGTATTGCGGCGCCCCGACGCCGACGCCGGTGCCGTCGCGAAGCTGGTAGGCCTCGTCGAAGACGTTCACGATGTCGAAGCGCAAGCGGACGAGTTGCCGGGGCGAGCCATCGGGGTGGAAGACGTGCTGATAACCGAGATTCACGGGGGAATAGACCGGCTCCTGCCCGGTGTTGGCGAATCCGCGGCGCAAGCCCGTGGCGAAAAGAAGATCGACGTAGACGAGATCGTTCTTGGTCAGCTCATCCGAGACGCCGGCCGAGGCGGTGAAGGTGGAATCGTGATCGAGCTGGATGTTGTGGGCTTGAATGTAGGCCAGTTCATCGTTGCCGAACTCGAACTGCTGGGAATCGATGTCGTGGGCCAGGGTGTGGACCCAGGCGAAGTTGCCGAAGGTGGAGAGGCCGCCGTATTTGTAGGTGGAGCTGATGTCCGCGCCGTAGACGGTTCCTACGGCGTAGTTGAAGGGCGACTCGATGATGGCCGCGCCGAACTGGCCCTCATCGATCAGGTTGCGCGCGGATTTGTAGAAGCCGTCGAGGTTCACTTGCCAAGGCTTGGATAGCTGCCGCGACACGCCGACGTCGTAATAGTTGGAACGCTCGACCTTGGGCGGATCGTCGATGAAGTTTGCCGGAGCGTTGGTGGTGTTGGCGAACTTCGCGATGGTGCCGGGCTGGACGTTTTGCTCGGGCGGAGGCACGAAATAACGGGCATAACCGACGTGGAAGGTGGTTTGTGCATCCGATTTCCAGACGAGGTTGATGCGCGGACTGAGCTGGGTTTCGTTGTCGAAATTGGCATCGAAGCTGTCGAGGCGAACGCCGTAGTTCAGCGTCAGGGAGCGCGTCAGTTGCCATTCGTCCTGAACGTAGATTCCCGCGGTGGTGGAGTGGTTGGCGGAATCATCGGTGATGGTGGTGGGCACATCGGAGATCGGCAGACCGGTGGTGGGATCGGTCAGGAAAACGGCGGTGCTGGTGTTGAGTTTTTCGGAGGTGTAATCGGCCAGCATTCCGGCGCGGATGGTGTGGTGCTCGTCCGCCACGACCGAGGCGTCGAATTGGACGCCGTTGGTGAAGAAGCTGTTGAAGACGTCGCCGGCGACGCCCAGGAAAATCAGATCACCAGCCTGATCGGGCATGAAGTGAATCTGCCCGTAACGGGAAAACGCCGAGGCCTGGAGGGAGAATTTATCGACGCTCTTCTGATAGGACAGCACGCCGTAATAGTTCTGCTCATTCTGTGTTTCATTGACGTTTCTTGAGTCGAAAAACGGGACGCCGGAGAGGCTGAACGACTGGGGTACGTCGGGAGAATTGGGGATCTGAAAATCGGCGTTGGAGCCGTTGAGCAGGAGGCTTACGCGGCTGGTGTCGTCGATGCGGTAGGACAGGTAGGCAAAGCCGTGGGTCTGGTCGGTGTCGTCGTGGATGGGGACGTGGCTGGCCGTGGGGTTTTCGATACCGATGCCGCTTTGCTTGAAGGAGCCGGTGAAGAAGTATTCCCATTTTCCGGATGTGCCGCCATACAGGGCCGAGGGCTCATAGGTGTCGAGGCTGCCGCCGTAGGTGGAGATTTCGCCACCGTTGAGCGCCTGTCCGGTCTTGGTGGTGACGTCCACGATTCCCGCGGTGCGGAAGCCGAACTGAGCGGGGAGGCTGCCGTCGATGAGGGTGACGGAGTCAATCAGGTGGGTGTCGAGTTCCTGGCCGAAGCCGCTGAGCCCTTCGGGGAGGATGACGCCGTTGACGCGATAGGTGAGATTGGCGTGTTCGCCGCGGACGTGCTCCTGTCCGAAGGAATCCATGACGACGCTGGGTGAGCGCAGCAGGACTTGCTGGAACGGGGCGTCTTCGCCGCCGGGGATGTTTTGAATCTGGTTGGGGCCGACCGTATAGGTCGTGGCGCCGAGGCTGGGGGCGATCTGGTCGCGGGCCAGGTCCAGATCGGACGTGACGACGATGTTCTTCAGCCGGGTGGTGGGCAGCTCCGGTTGAACGACCGGGGGATTGGCCCGCGTTGTTGGGAGCAATTTCAGCGACGGCGGAGGCGGCGGCAAAGCCGGTTGCGAGGTTGGGACGGGGGACGGGAGGGTCGTGGGTTGAGCGAGGGCGACGGCGCCGATGGCGCAGCCAACGGCAAACATCGCCACGGCCCAAAGGCCGAAGCGCATGCGCATGGGGGTTGCTCCTGGTTTGCAGGGGCCGGAAAAATACGGAGTCGCAGCCGCTCATCGCGGCCGCACGCTCACGCAATAACGGTTGAGTAGATGGGCAGGGCGGGCGGGCCTCGGCAGTCAATGCGCACGGGCGCCCGCCGGTAAACCGGCGGGATGGGAAGAAGAGCCAAAATCGCGACAAGCAGACCCAAAAATGCGAGCAGCGGCGTCCATGGCGTGGACAACCACATCACCAGGACGTTGAACTGGGCGCAGACGTCGCAGTCGTCGTGATCGTGATGCTGGACGGGCTTGCCGGAGGCCAATGCGGCGGCATCCTCGCGGGCATCCTCTCTGGCGTGATCGAGTTCGTGGAGGTAGTGCAGGACGCCGGTCCCCAGACCGACGTAAAAGACCACCAGAAAGATGGCCGCCCAGCGACGCACGGGATGGGACTTTGCCAACCCGGGTTGAAATGTCAAGCATTTCCCCAAATAGGGGGCGGAAATTCATGGAAACTTGTCAATACGGGGTCTGCTGGAATAATGGACTGTGCAACGATGAGGCATGTTTATGGCGGCGGCGGCGGCGACATCCCAAATCACGCAACTGCTGGTAAGGCTCAACGACGGCGACCGCTCGGCGGTGGCCAAGCTCATGCCCCTGGTGTACGACGAATTCCGGGCATTGGCGGCCAAATATCTCCGCGGCGAACGGTCGGGCCATACGCTCCAAGCCACCGCGCTGGTCAACGAAGCGTATTTACGCCTGGTGGATCAGACGCGCGTGAACTGGCAGGGTCGGACGCATTTCTTCGCCGTCGGGGCGCAGGCCATCCGTAGAATCCTGGTGGATCACGCGCGGCAGCGCAAGCGGCGCAAACGCGGCGGCGGCGCGGCTCGCGTCACGCTGGATGATGCCGTAGCCCTGGCGCCGCAGCGCGATGAGGAAGTCTTGGCGCTGGATGAAGCGCTGGAAAAACTGGCGAAGCTCGATGCGCGTCAGTCGCAGGTGGTGGAGATGCGATTTTTCGGCGGGATGAGCATGGCGGAAGTGGCGGCCGCGTTGGGCGTTTCCAAGCGCACCGTGGAAGGGGATTGGACGATGGCGCGGGCGTGGCTGTTGCGGGAATTGCAAAAAGATCGGGCATGACCTCCGAACGATACAGGCGAGTGAAAGAGATATTTCTGGCGGCGTGCGATCGTCCGGCCGAGCAGCAGGGGCAGGCCGTGGCCGAGATGTGCGGCGACGATGACGATCTCAAGGCCGAGGTGCTGTCGCTCCTGGAATCGCACCACCAGGCGAATCTGATCTCGCAGCAACCGCTGGAGGTTGAAACCGAGGAAGAACCGTCCAGCAGCGCGGCATCTTCGGATACGGGGACGCACGTTTCGACGGCGGCGCGATTCGCGGCCGGGACGGTGCTGGCCGGGCGGTATCGGATTATTTCTCTCCTGGGGGTGGGCGGGATGGGGGAAGTGTATCGGGCCGATGATCTGACTCTGGATCAGGCGGTGGCGCTCAAGTTCCTTCCGCCGGCGCACCAGACGGACCCGGCGTGGTTCGGGCGGTTTTGCAACGAAGTGCGGCTGTCGCGGCAGGTGACGCATCCCAACGTCTGCCGCGTGTTCGACCTGGACCAGGTGGACGACCAGCACTTCATCTCGATGGAATTTGTGGATGGTGAGAATCTGGCGTCGCTGCTGCGGCGGATCGGCCGGCTGCCGCCGGACAAGGCGGTGCAGATCGCCCGGCAACTTTGCGCCGGGTTGGCGGCGGCGCACGAAAAGGGAGTTTTGCACCGCGACCTGAAGCCGGCCAACGTCATGCTGGACGGGCGCGGGCAGGTGCGCATCACGGATTTTGGGATTTCCGCACCGATGAACGAACAGGGGGTTGCGCCCAGCAGCGGCACGCCGGCCTATATGGCTCCCGAGCAATTCCGCTCGGGGCAGGCCAGCACCCTCAGCGACATCTATTCGCTGGGTCTGGTGCTGTACGAGGTGTTCACGGGCCGGCAAGCGTTTTCGGCCAATTCGGTGTTGGAATACGCGCGGCTGCACGACGGCACGTCGCCGACGCATCCCTCGA
>Ga0187858_10003960_pt1 | contig 14062 bp, 11 predicted proteins | sample June2016WEW_8_15_FD_133015 | JGI IMG/M metagenome (GOLD analysis project Ga0187858, IMG submission 133015) | Peatland microbial communities from SPRUCE experiment site at the Marcell Experimental Forest, Minnesota, USA - June2016WEW_8_150 | ecosystem: Environmental > Terrestrial > Soil >...
CAGTTGAGTGTGCGGCACGCGCGGGCAAGGACATTTTGTGCGAGAAGCCGCTGGCATTGAATCTGCCGGAGGCGCACGGAGCTCTCGGCGCCGTCTCCAAATCTGGCCGGCGTTTGCAAGTTGCCTTCATGCGACGTTACGACCCCGCCTACGCCGCAGCGATGCAGCGAATTGAAGGCGGTGAGATCGGCGTGCCGGTGATTTTTAAATCCGTAGGTCGTGACAAAGACCAGCCACCGCTCGCCGCCTATGAGTCGAATGTGAACGGAATGATCTTTTACACCAACACGATTCACGATTTCGACTTGGCGCGATGGCTCATGCGGGATGAGGTCACCGGCGTTCACGCCTACACCACAAGCGCCGTGCGGCCCGAGGTGGCCAAATATGGAGATGTGGTGGCGAGCGTGGTCAACTTGCAGTATCAGCAAGGCGCCATCGGAAACGTCGAGTCCTATGCCCAAGCGGTATACGGCTACGACGTTCGCACCGAGATCGTGGGGACGAAGGGGTCGATCATGATTGGCAGTCTCGATCGCATTCCCGTGGTTTTCATGACGGCAAAAGGAGGCGAACAAATGCTCGCCGATCACTTTCTATCGCGGTTCGCCGATGCCTATTTAGCGGAGATGAGGGATTTTGTGCGAACCATGTTGAACGATCAGACGCCGAGAGTTTCCGGCGAGGATGGCTTGAAGGCTTTGGCGATTGCTGTGGCCGCAGAAAAATCCCACCAGCAGTCCATGCCGATGGTAGTCGAACTCAAACGGGTGGGCCCGTAGCGGGAGCAGCCCGCGAGTTGCCAAGGAGGTTCGTTGTGACTGTTGCAGAACAGACTGCTTACAAAAGCCCGCTGCACAAAATGACCCAAAGTACTTCCACGTGCCTGTGGAATGACTCTGCATCGCTTCACGAACTGAAATATTCGATCGAACACGGGGCGGTTGGAGCTACCTGTAATCCGGTTATCGTGCTCGGCGTGATCAAGAAAGAGCTGAAGACTTGGAAAGAGCGCATCAACGCTTTGGCTAAGGAACATCCTACTGCAACGGAGGACCAGATCGCGTGGCAACTGGTGCGTGAAGTTTCCATCCAGGCCGCCAAGGTCCTCGAACCAGTTTTCCGCGAGCACAAGGGTAAGAATGGACGGCTGTCCATTCAAACAGACCCGCGATTGTTTCGGGACTCCCCGGCCATCCTCGAGCAGGCAGTCGAATTCAGCAAGCTTGCCGTCAATATGATCGTAAAGATTCCCGCGACCGCCGCTGGAATTCCGGCTATTGAAGAAGCCACTTACCGCGGTGTAAGCATCAACGCGACCGTGAGCTTTACCTTGCCGCAGGCTGTCGCCGTGGCTGAAGCGGTGGAACGTGGTCTGAAACGGCGTCAGGTGGAAGGCCTGGAAATCGCCAACATGGGCCCAGTTTGCACGATCATGGTTGGCCGGCTGGACGACTGGCTGAAGGTGTTGGTCGAAAAGAACAACATCGCCATCGATCCCGGTTACCTGGAGTGGGCAGGGATTGCGGTCTTCAAGAAAACCTATCGCCTGTTCCGCGAACGAGGCTATCGCACCCGGTTGCTTTCGGCCGCCTTTCGCAACCACATGCACTGGAGCGAGTTCATTGGCGGAGATGTGGTCATTTCCCCTCCTTACTCCTGGCAACTACGATTCAATGCCAGCGACATCGAGGTCCGTTCTCGGATTGCTGAACCGGTGCGTGAAGAGATTGAATCCGAACTCTCAAAAAAGTTTGCAGATTTCCGGCGTGCGAGCACCGAGCAAGGTCTCTCGGTCGAAGAATTCGATTCTTTCGCTCCGACACGTCGAACGCTCCGGCAGTTCATTTCCGCCTGTCATGAGTTGGACAGCGTGGTGCGCGACGTTTTGATTCCCGATCCAGATGTTGCTTAAGCAACCTAAGGAATGGTTGGAAACGCTCGTCCTGCACGAGCTTGTTCAATTTCGATGATCTGACTGGAGGTCGTAAGTGGGAAAACTAGCGATTACAGGTGGCGAACCGCTACGTAAGACGCCTTTTACTCAGTGGCCAATGGCCACCAGGGAGGAGGCTGCTGCACTTGAGGATGTGCTGACCAGTTCAAAGTGGGGCGGCCAACCCTTCCCCGGCAAGTATGCAGATTTATTTGCCAAGAAATTTGCTGAGGTCCACACCGCCAAATACGCTCAGTGCGTGAATACCGGAACCGTCGCGATTCAAGCGTCATTGAAAGCTGTCGGAATTCGCCCGGGAGATGAAGTGATTGTCCCCGCCTATACCTGGGAGGGAACGGTGGGGCCGGTGCTCCTTATTGGTGCAGTTCCCGTATTCGTTGACGTTGACCCTGAGACTTATTGTTTGGATGCGAAGTTAATTGAAAAAGCTATCACGCCGAAAACCAAAGCAATTCTCCCGGTCCACTTGGGCATGCGCTTCGCCGACATGGACGAAATCCTCGGGATCGCCCGGCAACACAATCTGAAGGTCATCGAAGATTGCGCTCACGCTCACGGGGGGATGTGGAAAGGCAAGGGCGCAGGATCGATGGGCGATCTTGGAGCATTCAGTTTTCAGTCGAGCAAGCTGATTACATCGGGCGAAGGCGGCGCAGTCATAACCAACAATCTCGAGTACATGGAGTTGGTCCAAAGCTACATCAACGCCGGCCGCGCCAGCCTCACGGATCAGTACCATCACCGCATCATTGGATTCAATTATCGCTTGGGCGAATTTCAGGCTGCTGTTCTTGGGCCGCAACTGGATCGGCTCCCGAAACAGGCTGCAATTCGAGAACAAAATATGAAGCATTTCGAAACGCGTTTGCAAAATACGCCCGGAATTGGTCTGCTAAAGCCCGACCCACGAATTACGCGGCTGGCCCCGTACGGTTATGTCTTCAAGTATTTTGCAGATCAAGTGAAAGATATTGCACGACCGTCGTTTGTCGCGGCCCTTCAGTTGGAGGGAATTCCGTGCGATGGCCTCTTCTACGAACCGGTTTATAAAAGTTCGCTATTTCCCGTTGACTCTGCCGACTTTCCGGCGCTCAGTTGGGGTCGCGAAAAAGCGCTCGATCTGCGCAATGCCTACTCCTGTCCGGAAGCAGATCGGGCCGCTTATCACGAGGCCGTCTGGCTTCCGCATCAGCATTTCCTGGGCAGCAGCGCAGATGTGGACGCGATCGTGGATGCGATTTCCAAAGTTCTAGCAAATATCGAAGAGCTTCGAGGATTGGATCACAAAGCGATTCGCAATCAAAAGCTAGGACGAGCAGACCGCGAGAGTTAGGCCTCGTCGGGCTTCGTTTTCGACTGATGCTTGCAGGAGAGGCACAAAGATCATAAGCAAAACGACTCGAGGAAAAAGATCGCTAAGAAAAAGATTGCAAAGCGGAAGATTGGATTTGCCGTAGTGGGCCTTGGCACTATCGCGCAAGGCTCGATTCTGCCCGCGTTTTCCAATTGCCGGCGGGCCAAGCTTGTAGCACTCGTTGGCCGGAACCTGGAAAAGAGGTCGCAGTTGGCGAGGGAGTTTGAGGTCAGTTCCCATTACGCTGACGATGCCTTCGCCGCGTGCTTGGCCAACCCTGAGGTGAGCGCAGTATACATCGCTACTCCACAAGGTGAGCACGCGCACTTGACAATCCAGGCCGCAGAGGCAGGCAAACACGTACTGTGTGAGAAGCCGCTCGCAACCACCCCGGAGCAGTCCGCAACCATGGTCGAGGTTTGTCGGAGCAGCGGCGTATTGCTCATGACCGCTTATCGCAAATATTACGAGCCCAGCACCCTCTATCTTAAGCAACTCATTCAGAGTGGCAAGCTCGGTCGCATCGATGTCATACACACAGCATTCAGTGAACTGCATTCGCCCGGCACATCGCTACCCTGGCTCCTGGACTTGACAATGGCCGGGGGCGGCCCACTGATGGATTTGGGTGTCTACTGCGTGAATACTACCCGCTGGCTGGTGGAGGAAGATCCTGTCGAGGTGAGTGCCCAATCCTGGGTCAACGATGCCGCGAGGTTTTGCGATGTGGAAGAAGGCATTTCGTTCCACTTGCGATTTCCAAGTGGGTTACGAGTTGAAGGCAGCTCGTCCTATGGCTCAGCAATGTCCTCATTTATCTTCGTCCAGGGAACTGCGGGTTGGGCTTCGTTGTCTCCTGCTTTTCAATTCGAGGAAGATCGACAATTGACTGGAAAAATTGGGAGGCATCCCATCGAACGAACCTTCAATACTGTAGATGAGTTTGCACCGGAGATCGACGCCTTTGCCGAAGCCGTCCAAAATGAGGGAGCCATCGAGCCCGATGGTGTTCAGGGCCACAGAGATATAATCATTGTGGATGCATCTATAAATCGGCACGTAATAACACGTCCGTTGCAATAAAGTACTGAGCTTTAATGCGGGATCAAGGGATCGGGTTGAATGTAGTCGGAAAGTGATTTTATAAGCATTAACTATTTATGGCTTCCTCGGAGAACGGCGACCGCAGAAAATCTTCCAAGTCCGCCAGCATCTATGACGTCGCGCGAGAGTCGAGCGTTTCGGTCTTCACTGTTTCCGCTGTAATCAACGGCAAGGGACACGTAGGGAATAAGCTTCGAGAGCGCGTTGAAGCAGCCATCCGCAAGCTCAATTATCGCCCTAATCTCATTGCCCGGAGCCTGGCAAAGCAGCGAACCCACACCATCGGAATGATTGTTCCGGATATCGCTAACCCCTTCTTCCCCATGGTCGTTCGCGGGGCCGAGGATGCTGCGCAAAAACACGGGTATAACTTGCTGCTATGCAACAGTGACGACAGTCTGGCCAAGGAAGAAGCCTCCGTCGAATTATTACTCTCAAAGCGCGTGGATGGAATTCTGTTAACAAAAGCTGCAGAAGATTTCCGGCCCTCCTTGCGGCAGATGATCAAGGAAGTACAGACCCCATTCGTCTTGGTCATGCGGACATATCCAAAGCTGACCAAGGACGCCGTAATCACGGACGACTACCAGGGCGCCTGTGATGCGGTGTCTCACCTGGCTCGTTGTGGAAGACGGCGTATCGGATTGATCGGCGGCCCGCTGAAGGTGAGCAATGCGCTGGCGCGTTGGGAGGGTTTCCGCGACGCACTCAAGGCAGAGGGTCTTCCGTACATAGGCGAGTTGGTGATCGAAGGAGACTATCGAATCGAATCCGGATTTCGCGCTGGACATGCTCTGCTTTCCCATCGCCCGGATGGTATCTATGTAGCCAACCACCTTATGACAATCGGGTTGCTGAAGGCGGCAGAGGAAATGGGCTTGCAATGTCCCGAGGATTTTGGCTTAGTGAGCTTTGATGACTATCCCTGGCTAGATGTTTTCCGTCCACGATTGACGACGGTCGAGTTACCCAAGCACCAATTGGGAAGTGAAGCAGCGGAACTACTCATCCGCCGCATTGCAGGGGACCGCTGCGCGGCGGGAGTCAAGAAATTGCCACCGGAACTTCGCATTCGCGAGTCCTGTGGCTTTGCCCTCAGCGTGTCGCGAGGCCGATTGCGGGAAACGAATGCCATTCCAACAGTTGAGAAGGGCAGCAGGGTACGCTCTTAACCCCATCGGCATCGCGACTACGATTCACTGAAATCAATCAGTTGCGGCCGAAGCGTGAATCCGCGCGTTTTGTACGCCCCGTAAACAACGCCCATTACCAGCCAGGCGATTCCCGCATATTTTGTCCAGGTTTGCAGGCTGATCAGCAAAACGAAGCAGAAGGCGATGCCGAAACCGGGAACAAAGGCATCCCGGAAAAAGTTTCGTTTCCCTATGGCTTCTGCCGAGAACCAAAAATGCTTCAGCGCCGCCAGATTAACTCCCATGAAGGCGAGTAGGGCGCCAAACGTGACGATCTCCGCAGCGTGCTCCCACGGTATTGTAATTACGCAAATGTAAGCCAGAAGCCCAACGATCCATACGTTGTAAACCGGATTGCTCTTTTTCGGGCTGAGATAGCCGAAGATCTTCTTCGGTAAAACGTCGTCCCGTCCCATGCTGTAGAGAAGTCGCGACGCGCCTACATGCCCCGCCAACCCGCAGGCAATGCTGGAAATCAGCAGCATCACTCCGTAAGCGGCAAATAGAAAAGGTCCGCTAGCCAGCCGGGCAACATCCATGAACGCGGTCTCCGGATTCTGCAAAGTGGTGTAGTCCGGCCACACTCGCTGGGCCATGTAGACCTGCAAGCCGCTAAAAAGCCCCGTGAACACCACCACCAACACCGAAGCCAGCAAGACGTTTCGCCGCGGGTTCTTAACTTCCTCCGCCAGAATCGAAACCCCATCGAATCCGATGAAAACCAGCGCCGCTAGCGATGTTCCGGCTGCCAGAGCTCGCACGTTGAATGTGGCCGGATTATAAATCGGGTGCAGCGAAACCAGACCCGCAAAACGATGGTGCAGCACCACGTAGCGAAATGCTTCCACCAGGAAAACGGTAGTGACCAGCAACATAAAGCCCAGCAAAACCTCATTTGTCCGCGCCGTAAACCGGATGCCCTGAACCGTCATCACCGTGATCAATCCCACCGTCAGCGCCGCCAGGACAGCAAAGGGAATGCGCGGCGTCATTCGTTGAATTGCCAGCACCGCATACAACGCGTTCTGAACCGGCTGGAACAAGTATTCTAAGAACATCGCCCATCCCACAACAAATCCTACGTGGGAGTTCAACTCTCGGCTGATATAGGTGTAAACCGAACCTGAAGAGGGATACACACTCGCCATGCGCCCGAAACTAACGGCGGTTACTGACATCGCCACCATAGCCAGGAGAAGAGTCGCTACCGTATGCCCGTGAGAGAGAACTTGCCCTTCACCAAACAGCGGGACGGCCGCAATTGGCGATGTCAGGATGATTCCGTAATAAACGAGGTCCCAGAGGCTGAGGACGCGCTTCAGGTGAGGCTGTTCGCCGGTAGTGGCTTGAGCCGCGCCGTTTGATGTTGCCACCACACCCCCTCTTGTCCCCGGAAGACTGAACTGACTTCGCTGTTACAGCCGAAAAGATCTCTGTCTAGAAAAATAATCGCTCTTTTCCCCGAGCTTCCTCGTAATTCCGGCGCGCGGCCTTGACCGCGTCCCGCTCAGAAACTTCCGCAATGGGCACGTCCCACCAGGATTCGTAACCCGGCACTCGTTGGTCGTACGAAGTCTCAATGACGACCACTGCGGTCCGATTCTGTTTTCTGCCGGAAGCTAATGCCAGATTAAGCTCGTTCACCGTAGTCGCTCGATCCGTCCAAGCTCCAAGGCTGGCAGCGTTAGCGACGAAATCCACTGGCAAGACTTCGCCATCGTATCTCTCGCCGCGGCGATAGCGATAGTTGGTGCCCATTCCATCGTTTCCGCAAGCGCGGCTAAGCCCTCCAATGCTGGAAAAACCGTGGTTATCCAGAAGTACAATGTTGAGTTTGTAACCTTCCTGCAAGCTGGTCACAATCTCCTGCGCCATCATCAGATAGGAGCCATCCCCAACCAGAACGTACACTTCACGCGACGGGTCAGCCATTTTCGCGCCCAGACCTCCCGCAATCTCGTACCCCATGCAGGAATTGCCGTACTCCATGTGATAGCTACCCGGCTGACGCGTACGCCAAAGTTTATGCAGATCTCCGGGTAAACTTCCGGCGGCACAGACCACAATGTCGGAAGGCTGGATGAAGTTGTTTACCGCTCCAATGACTTCTCCCTGGCTGATTGGCGGATCCTTTGCCAAGCCATAAATCCGGTCAACTTCCATCTCCCACTGCAAGCGCAGCTGTTGAATGCAGTTTTGGTATTTCTCCCCTACGTGATAGTCGCCAATCGCCGGCCATAGTTCATCAATCGTAGCCCGCGCGTCACCCGTCAGCGGCAAAGCCGCGTGCTTGTAAGCATCGCATTCGGCAACATTAATATTAATGAAGCGAACAGACGGATTCTGAAATGCGGTTTTCGAGGCGCTGGTGAAGTCGCTATAGCGTGTTCCGATTCCAATGACCAGGTCTGCTTCCCGCGCAACGATGTTCGCGCCTGGCGTTCCTGTAACGCCGACGGCGCCAAGCTGCTGCGGATGGTCAAAGGGCAAAGAGCCCTTGCCGGCCTGGGTCTCGCAGACGGGTATTCCCGCCGCGCCGGCAAATTTCGAAAGCGCTTCGGATGCCTCGGAATAGAGAACACCGCCACCGGCGACAATCAAGGGCTGCTTTGAGGCTCGGATCCATACGGCAGCTTCGTTCAAAAGATCCTTATCGCAGCGTGTGCGCCGAATCACCCAAACTCTGTTTCTGAAGAACTCCTTGGGAAAGTCGAAAGCTTCCGCTTGAACGTCCTGGGGAAAGGAAATCGTAACCGCACCGGTCTCGGCCGGAGAGGTCAATACGCGCATTGCCTCGGGAAGGGAAGTCAGCAATTGTTCGGGACGCTGAATTCGATCCCAATAACGCGAAACCGGCTTAAAGCAATCGTTCGCGGAAATATCCTGCGTGGTTGCGGATTCTATTTGCTGCAAGACGGGAGCGACATTGCGACGCGCAAAAATGTCTCCCGGCAGCAAAAGGACCGGCAACCGGTTGACGGTCGCCGTGGCTGCGCCCGTAACCATATTGGTCGCACCCGGCCCTATGGATGTCGTACAAACGAGCGTCCGTGTCCGGAAACTTGCCTTCGCGAATGCCGTCGCCGCGTGAACCATTGCCTGTTCGTTGCGGAACAGATAGTAGCGTAACCCCGGGTCTTGCTCGAGCGCTTGTCCAATACCTGCCACGTTGCCATGTCCGAAAATTCCAAGGCATCCTCCAAAGAAGAGACGTTTTTTTCCATCTCTCCCGGAGAATTGATTCCGAAGGAACGTGACGGTCGCCTGGGCCGCGGTCATTCGTACCGTCATAGGGGGAAGCCTTTCCGGCGTGCATAGCTTCCGAGCCGTTTATGCCGCGATCGATCCGAATGGAAGCGACAGGAAGCGCGGTAAATGGCGAGAAGACTGGGGGAAGCTCGCAAGTCCAGGTTGCTGGGCTCAGTGCATGGCGTAACAACGACTCGAGGAAGTGAATTCCGCTCAAGCCAGGTTGTCAGAGGCGAACATTCTAAGCGATTATAAATCTCGATCGATCGAGGAACTCTGATACTCCCGCCATTCAGTTGCGTCGCTGCTTTCAGGGTCCCCGATCCAAACCCATTCTCGCCGCAGAACACTCGCATGACTTATCCCTCCCGAAGAGCGGAATTTACTACTTCACGAGCGGCAGGCGAGGGTCGGTTTCCTTCCATGTCGACCGTATCCACATATGGTTCGGATCCTCCGTGACGGCTAGAGTGCGAGAAGATCCCGCAAGAAAATTTAGGTAATAAACGTCGTATCCCGGACCCGCCACAACAGGATGATATCCACTGCGAACCAAAACCGTGTCCCCGTCTCTTGGCCTCAGCGTCAGTTCGCTGGCATGGTCGGCAGAATACAGATGCTGGAACGCGAATCCCTCAGGCTGCTGGATTCGGTAATAGTAAATCTCGTCCAAGTCGACTTCGCCGGGCGGATTGTCTACATCGTGCTTGTGGGGGGGGTAGCTGGACCAATTTCCGCCAGGCGTATAAACCTCGATGGCAATTAGCTTATCTGCGGGGAAATCAGGAGCTATTACGTCGACAATTTGACGTGACGCATTCCCTCCGCCCCGCAGGCTGCTGACTACATCATCCGGAGTGATTAGCCGGGGTGCGAGTACGGCTTGGGAGGGAGCCCGGCATTCCGCAATTTCACAAACCGTCTCTGCGGTGAATGCCACCGTTTCTCCTGCAGGCAAATACAACGCGTACGGAAATCCATCGAAGACGTTCTTGCGTTTTCCGATGCGCTTCGAACCCTGACCCCAATCGGCCGTGCAGGTTCCGCCGAGAATGACAAACACGGCTTCTTCACCGGCGGTACTAGTCTGAAATACGTCAGTTGGATTTAGCCGGCGAACAAAAAAACTCATCCACTCCCACCCGGCTTGTTGGCGAGGCAAATGCACGAGCTCGCCACCATGCTGCGGCGGTAAATGTGAAGAAGCAAAGAGAAGGTCACCTTTACTCACTGGTCCCCCCGTTTTTGTCAGACACGCGCTTAGAATGGCTGAAAAACCGCCAGTCTAACCGCTTTGAGACTATGACAAATGCGTCTGGCATTGTCAATATGCGTTGGGCGACGCCGACTTCAGGCAAGAAGCTCTCTGCCGTTTTGGGTGCTGTAACTTGCGTGCCCCCTACGCATCCACGAGCAAGAAGGTTCGTCTCACGATCGGGGCAATGCTTGTGTGGGTGTTCTTCGAAAACCTGGGAAAGGGTCCCTACACTCCAGCCGGCTACGCAAACCTGATCAACTGTCACATAAAGGCGAGCCACTCGCCGGCCGCGTGGAAGGCAGTTATGGGTTGGCGGCGAGCCCTGCCGGGGTGGCTGTTCCTATGCAGGCGATGACCGAGATCGGTCTTGGGATCCTGCTGGTCATCGGTCTGCTGACCCGCCCAGCTGCCTTTTTGTAGCGTTTCGGTACAGTAAACCACCGCGACAAGATCGCCGACCACACATCCGCGATCCTCAATTCGCACTATGGATGGGCGGTAGCCAATTCTGCCAGAGCTCGCAAATCAGCTGGAAGAGGCGCGGTCCGCGATCACGTGGCTCGCATCGAAGCTCCCATTCATTGACGGAGCTCCAAAGCGCAGCCTAACATTGGGCGGTTAAGGAGCGCCCTGTGATTGGTCAGGTTCTCGGTCATTGCCGTGTCGTAGCGAAGATTGGGGAAGGAGGAATGGGGGTTGTCTATCGCGCTTACGATGAGGTACTGCACCGCGACGTGGCCCTGAAAGTCGTCAAGAAGGATGCTCGCCTCGATACTTCGTCGAGCCAGCGTCTGCTCCACGAGGCGCGCGCTTCTTCCTCTCTCGCTCATCCCAACATCTGCACCATTCACGAAGTTGGGGAAAATGCGGGCGAGCTCTACATCGTGATGGAACTGGTCGAGGGCAAGTCTCTGGCCGCCATGTGCGCAACTGTGGGACTGGCTCCAGAATCGGTCTTGCGATATGGCGCTCAGATTGCAAGCGCACTCGCCCGGGCGCATGACCGCGGCATCGTTCATCGAGACCTGAAGACGGCGAATATCGTCATTACGGCTGACGGTCTGGTCAAAGTCCTCGATTTCGGTTTAGCCAAACAAGTAGGAAGCAGCATATTTGAGGGATCTACCCGGTCCTTTGCAAGCATAGAGAATAGTTCCAGCGTGAGCGGTACTGTGCCGTACATGGCACCCGAAATCCTGCGCGGCGAGGCCGCCGACCAGCGCAGTGATCTATGGGCGCTTGGAGTTGTCCTCTATGAGGCGGCTTCCGGGCGCCTCCCCTTTGAAGGACGCACCGGCTTTGAGATCAGCTCGGCCATTCTGCGTGAAATCCCAAACCCACTTGGCCCTCCCGTGCCCCCCGGCCTATGGGCCATTATTCAACGCTGCCTGGCCAAGGAGCCAATACAGCGTTATCAACGCGCGGGTGAGGTGCAAGCAGCTCTGGAAGCGGTTCAGTCTGCCGCTATCGTTTCCCAGAGTCCCGGACCAGATCAAAATGCACCCAGGAATACCGTCTTGCACAGTGTGCAACATGTTCACGTGAGGAAGGGAGATTTTCTTTTGTTGCTGGGAACGACAAAAGGAGCATTCATCCTTCGCTCGAATGTCAAGCGCAGCCGTTGGGAGGTCGGCGGTCCTTATTTCCACGGGCACAGTGTCTATGCGATGGCCTACGACAACCGCGGAGGCCAACACCGCATATGGGCTTCGACGGCGAGTTATTGGGGCACCATGCTGCGATCGAGCGACGATTTCGGGAAGAGCTGGACCAATCCGCAGCAGGCTCCCATTCGATTCCCCTCTGATACCGGTGTTTCCTTGAAAAACATCTGGCAGATTACGCTCGGCCGGTCCGAGGATCCCGACGTTCTCTATTGCGGTGTAGAGCCGGCGGCACTGTTTGAAACCCGTGACGGCGGCGGAACCTGGTCGCTGGTCCGTGGGCTGTTCGATCATCCACACCGTCCCCTCTGGATGCCGGGAAACGGTGGACTGGCTTTGCACACCATTCTGCTTGACCCCGCTGACAACCGGCGGATGTATGTGGCAATCTCATCCGGCGGCGTTTACCGGACAAACGATGGCGGACGGACTTGGACGGCGCAAAACCAGGGCATCCGTGCTATGACTATGCCTGAGAGGTATCCGGAGTTCGGGCAATGCGTGCATAAAATTGTTATGCATCCCGCTTGTCCGGAGCGCCTCTTTCTGCAGAGTCATTGGGGACTGTACCGCTCTGACAACTGTGCTGAAAACTGGCTCGACATTGCCAATGGAGTGCCATCGGACTTTGGTTTCGCTATGCTCTCGCACCCCAGAAATCCGGAGTGCGTGTATATCGTTCCGGTTGAATCTGACGAGTTTCGCTGCACGTGCGATGGCCGTCTGCGTGTTTATCGAACCCGCAACAGTGGCGAATCGTGGGAGCCTCTTGTGCGCGGCTTGCCACAGAAGCGCGCTTACGAAACTGTTCTGCGTGATGCCATCGCCGCGGACGCATTCGACCCAGTCGGAATTTACTTTGGTACACGGAGCGGGCAGCTCTTTGGCTCGAGCGATGAAGGAAGGACATGGCAAAAGATACTCGAAGGGTTACCGTCGGTGGTTTGCGTACGGAACGCCATCGTCGAGGACGCCTCTTCCGGTTTGCGGCCAACATTGACTAAGACTGTGCCGGCGCCTTCACATCAAACGAAATCCCGGTCGAAAAGCAAGACGGGTCAATCGAAGAGGTGATCCCATGCCGGTCACTTTCCATATTCCGGGGGCGTTGCGCGAATTTGCCGCTGGACAGAGAAGAGTCGAGATCGAACAGTCGCCCCAAACTTTGGCCGAGGCGTTGTCGATACTCTGGACACTTTATCCAGGTGTTCGAGACCGCATCGCAACGGAGCAAGGACAAGTACGGGAACACGTCAATATTTTCATCGGGGATGAGAACGTCCGATATACGGGTGGACTCGCCAGTCCTCTCTCCGCCGGATCTGAGATTTCGATCGTCCCCGCTGTCAGCGGCGGCTGAAAGAACCCCCATGATTTGCAACCAGCGGGAGCTGGCTTTGTCTGCGCGGATGAACGCGCAGGAAGGTGAGACTCTGTACCCAGTAATTACGTTTCTTAGATCGATGAATTTACTTGGCGTTGCTCGCCAATTTGCGGCAGCATTCGGGTCGCTCCGGCGAACTGGATCGCGTCCCACCCGCCGCCGAGGGCCTGTATCAACAATACTGTGTTCGCCATGCGACGGCCCAGAATGTCGACCGCTGTTACTTCATCCGCCTGCGGGGCACTCGGCGCGGTGATCACCTCGAGGTAACTGGTGACCACCCCTTTAGCGAGTGACCGAAAGATCGAGCGAAACGCTCTGTAGTGCGATGCATGGGGTGCGTGCACGGAGCTCAACCCGGTCTACCGCCGGCTGGTGAAGATGGCGCTCGAGGAGTTGCAATTGATCGAGCAGCGGATCGGCCAACTGGACCAGGAGATGGCAAGTCTGCTCCGGCAGCATCTGGATGCAGTCCAGCGGCGGGCCGAGGTCCCCGGTCTCGGGGTGGATTCGGCGCAACAGATCATTGCCGAAGTGGGTGCCCAGGCGGCGACCTTCGCTTCCGCCAAGAATCTCTCCTCGTGGGTGGGGGCATGCCCGGAGAGGAAGAGAGCGCGGGAGTGAATTACAGCCCAGGCTCACCAAAAAGGGTAACCGGCACATGCGCCGCCTTCTCCATCAGGCTGCCAATGCTGCAGCTAAGCATAAAGGAAGCATCTTCGAGATCGTCTACTGTCGTCTCGTTCCGCGCCTCGGCCACAGCAAAACCATCCGGACAATTGCGCATCGCATCGGTCAGCTGATCTGGATGATTCTGAATAAAGGCGTTGGCTATGAGAAACGGGGCCCGGCGGTTTCGGAAAACTCCAGACGAGCTCGCACTTCCCGAATGATCCGGA
>Ga0187858_10003962_pt1 | contig 14049 bp, 14 predicted proteins | sample June2016WEW_8_15_FD_133015 | JGI IMG/M metagenome (GOLD analysis project Ga0187858, IMG submission 133015) | Peatland microbial communities from SPRUCE experiment site at the Marcell Experimental Forest, Minnesota, USA - June2016WEW_8_150 | ecosystem: Environmental > Terrestrial > Soil >...
ATAGTCGTTCGCGAGCGTCGAATCGAACGGAACACTGCCCTGGCTAGGTTCTGATTGAGTACAGCCCGACAGGTCGGTTCTCTAGGGGAAGTACTGTCGGACCAACTGAGTACATAGTGTTGCGTCGACCGGTTGAGCTGGCAGCGGTTACCGGAGAAGTGGACTTTCACTGGATGTGTTCGTGTGTGAAGCGGTCGCGCCCGGCCCAGTAAGGGCACTGCGGCAGGACTTTCCCTCGGGGTAGTCGATGCCTCCTTCGTGCGGGCACCCGATGAGACCGTCGGTGACGATCACGGACTTGGGGCCATGCTCTTTGAGGAACGCGAGAACTTGATCACTGACGGCGGAGAGGAAATAAGCACTTAACGGGAGGGAGCAAGAGGGGGCACCGGCAGAAGTCATGCCGACTCCAAACGCTCCGCCCACAAGGCTCGACCGTTGGGGTGGCTCTCCTAAGGGGAGTTTAAGCGGACATCTCCAGAAAAATTTCACCATTGGGCTTGGCATTCCATTGAAATAACGCGAAAGCTGAAATATTAGACTCGATTTCTCGGCTGACTAGGACTTCCCGAAGATTTTCTCCGCAATATCGGCAGCAATCGGCACACGGAATCGCTGGCCCTGATACGCCTTGATCATAAGCACGATCCAGAGAACGAAAATCGCGATATCAAGCAGTCCGTACAGCGCCCAAACCATTGAAAATCCAGCAAAGCCACCTGCAAAGAAGCTGAATCCGAAGATCGCGCCGAAAATGAAATAGAGAATGTGGAAGCCACCGAAGACCACGATCGACTGTGCCGCGTGGAAGCGCACGGACGGCCGCTTGTCGATGAAGTAAAAAATCAGCCCTGTGATCCAACCCAGGACGTAGCAGAGAAGGCCCGCGACGTTTTCGGCCATCTGTTCCGGTTGCGCTGCCAGATTTGCGGGCGGCGTGCTCGGACTCGCGCCCGCTGATGCGGCCTGCCGCGCGCCGCAACCCGCGCAAAAAGCCGCGTTGTCCGCAAGAGCAGCTCCGCATTTCGTGCAATGTGCCATGTGACGCTCTCCCCGGGAACTTCTTTGCGGCCGAGCCTAGCAAAACACGCCAGAGCGAGCAAGTGGAATCGAGGAGAGCAGGAATCAGCCGGAATTCCCGATTTAGACCTCTGGCTTGCGCATCAGCGACCAGTTCTTGGTCCGCTGCACCGGTGTCATGGGGCCATTCCTAACGCCTCGCTGATTGTTCACGGCGTACTCTCCAGAAACTCAACTGACGTGTGGCGTGAGTCGAACAAGTTGCAGGCTCCGAGCGGCGGCCTGTTTGGTGAGCCGCTGGAGTTGTTGTTGTTGGTATTTGGCTTCATAGAATTCAATTCCTCGATCTACGTAGTCATGGCCAAACTTCAGCATCCGGTAGGTCAGGCGAGCGAGCATGCGAATGGATGCGCAAGAATCCGAAAGTGCGTGTGGAAGTCGATGAGGTAGTAGACCATTTTCGATGGATGAGCGTGATTGTCACCGGCCGATATCAGGAGTTGCCCAATACAGTTGAGTTTAGCTCTGAACGTCTACACGCCCTGATGACTCTTGAAAAACGCTTGCTCTGGTGGCAGACCGCCCTGGCGGCCAAACAGCTGCCAACAAGATATGAAACCCCTCAACCTCTGTTTTATCGTATTTATATCGACTCGATGACGGTCTTCGCGCCATTCCTGATGCCGTCGAGTCAACAATAGGGCTCGCGGATCAACCGCGGACGATTTGAAGCGGAAGTCGGGCTGAGCTTTGCTGTGTGTAGATAGTTCCATAAGGACAAGGAGTCCAACTGGCTGCCCTCGCCGAAGGGGCCTATCTAACTTGGGAAGAGAATTTCAATCGGCACTTCCGATTCAAGCCGAGATTCGCGCATCGTACGCCAGCCATTTGCTCCTCACAACAAGGTTTCTGACGGCCTCACGTTCGTGGGAATGGGCGAAGGTGGGCTCTTTCGTTTTGTTTTTATCGCGCTGGTGCGCGTAGAAATTGCCTACTGGTCGGTTCCCACCAACTGCGCGGCATCGATTTCCTTCCAGCCCGGGCTGATGTTGGTGGCGAGAGTGACTTTGACCTCTGCGGTCTTGTAGTCGGTCTTCGGAAATTTGACGAGCAGATAGTTGAGCCCTGTGGTCGGATCGTTCCCGGCCCAAACCGTGTGCGCCGTGCCACCATCATCGATGAGCTCCACCTTGATAACCGTGCCGGAATTGAATGACTCCCGGACCCGCACCTCCGTCGCATGGACGGGCCTGGGATATTTCAGATCGAGCCACTCGATGCCACTGGCCTGGGTCTTGGGCGCCCAAGCGTTCCCATCGTCCGCGTAGGCCTCGACGTTCGGGGTCCCAGTCGCTTGATTGGCGGACCATTTTGCGATGCCTTGCGCGTCGTTGTAGCTCGACGAGGCGGTAGCTTCGATGGCCCACTGTCCAGTGGGGTCATTTTTGATTTGGTCTTGCTTCACCGCCCAATCGGCGGCGGCAAGTCTCGCGGTGCTGTCGGCCCCATTGTCTCCCGGCGTGCTCGCAGCCGGCGCGCTTGGAGCCGCCGCCGTAGCCGCTGGCGCAGCCGTGGATTCCTGATGGGGTTTCCCGCAACCGGTTGCCGCGAGAAGAATTCCAAGAGCCAGCAGCGCCGTGGCAGAAATCAAATGATCGATTCGCTGAGCTTGCGTGTGCGCGCCCAATCTGCTCAAAGTTTTCATCAGTGTACCTTTCCAATCGAGAGGTAGATCGCGGCAATTCCCGCGCGTTCAAGAGAACAGGGGCCTGACAGAATTGTGTTGGCCGGAATCTAGCACAACAGTCGGACTGGCTCAAGGGCGTGCCCGCCGCGCCGCGTCGCCATGATTTCAAACCGGAATTTCCGATTTTGGACCTCTATCTCGCGCATCGTATGCTCCTCCTACTCTGGACACAACGAATTTGCCGCCAGAGCAGGTCGCAGGAAGATCAGTGGGGTTCCGACGGCTCGTTTTTGCCTGTCTGACGGACCTTGCGACATATCAGCCAATTCTGAGATGAGTCCTGATTAACGCTGTGGATTCAATCGGTTCAAGTCCAACACATCGATTAATTCCGATGGTCGGCCACGCGGAGCCGGCGGGAGCTGCAATCAATTCGCGCGAGACTTCATTCTGTCCCTCGCCGGTCTAATCCGGTTCGGCGATCGCGCCCGCCGCGCCGTTCCACCGAAGCTATTCCCCAGTTCGTGTTTCGGCGGCAGGTGCGGCAATACCGTTGGAGGGATCCTTGCTTCGCCTTTTGGGGCAGCTCGTCCTCGTGGACGAGGAAGGGCTGAAAGCCCGCGCAACCTTCACACTTCAGGACGTACGATGGCATCGCGCTGTGGCTCGGCCTATCCGTGCGCTACGGCGAGGGTGGTGAGTGAGCGAGCCGCGGCCGGACTTACGGATTCCGGTCCGGGCGCGTTGCGCGTGGTCGAGCGGTCGAGACTCTCCTGTAGATTCATCAAAGTGAGGAACGTGGTGAGAACGCGCTTCTTCATCTCGTCGGTCAAAGGAGGACTGATCACAGCGACGTGGGACAGTTTCTCGGCCGTGCCTTTCACGTGGGCTGCGATTTCGGATCGGCGCACCGCGCTCGATCCGCCGACGACCGTCTCGCGGCGCATGCCGGCGCAGGTATGTTCGACGCTCAGCAGGAAGTGAAGGACGCAGAGCTTCTCAGTTTCAAGCTCCGCTGGCACAGGGGTGTGGCAGCCCGGCAGGCAGGAAATCGGTTGGCCCCTCTTTTCCACGAATCCCCCAAGTGAACCCGCTAAGTTGTTCATCTGCAAGGGAAATACCAAATCCTCGCCGCACCGATCATGGAGCTTAGGGGAGATCCTCGAGAGGTTCGTATGCTCCGGCCTTTGTGGGCGGGGGCTCGCAACTCCGCCGGGCGGCGCCATGCACGTCTCGGTCGGCCGTTCATCTTCCGGTCGAATGACGGCCGATTGCGTTCGGGGTTTGTCCTAAGTCTCACAGAAAGGGATGGTTACACCTTTCACCGAAGGCGCGCTTCGCGAACCTGATGAGCCAAGCACATAGCAACGAGTGCGATAGGCGCGGATTTTCACAGTCTTAGAGAACAGTGTGCACGTCGAGCGCTCGGCCTATGCGGAGCACCCTTGGGATTGGCTTGGTACTGGGCCTGCGATCCGTCCGTTTCCTCTAGCTCTAAGCAACTGAAAGCAAGTGTTCTAAATGGGAAAACAACTTCCTAGGCGTCCTGTAGCCTAGGTCCTACCTGTTGCCCCAGCGCCAGCTTGTCCCGCCCTCCGAATCGCCGTACTAAAAGGTCAGGGAGAAGAGACCGCCGATATGGTCCGATCGATTTTCTACGCCATCCACCGAGACCTAGTCGTGCGGGTCCTTGGTGGATACGGTCTAATGGTTTTGGCGAGATGATTTTCCGGGTGGCGTTTCGCTCTGAGAATTCCGCGCGTGACTTCCGGAGCGCACGTGCGCGTTTATTTCGCGCCTTGGGCTGAAATCATCGCGCTGATGCCTTTCGGGGCTCGATAGCCTGCGCTGAGAATTTCGTTTCTTCCTTCTGAGGGAGAGGTACTGATAGTTCTATAAGTTTATGGGAATGATTGGTACTTGACACAGGATTGAAGCGGAGGTACCAACTAGCTTGCGCTACAGTCAAGAGCGCCTGTAGACGTGGAATTGCCATCTCGTTGGCAGAAAGCGTTCCGATTCAGCGCTGCAGGGTCTTGCGGCTCAGGGACGACCTGGGCAGGACTGGTGTAACACGGCCTGTTCTGTCCTAATTTGAGCAACCTGTTGCATATAGCGAGGTTTCGGTTACGGACCACGTGAAAGCCGCGCTGCAAGCAAAGAAGTTAGCTTCTTAAGTCGGGACGTGGATTGGAACCGAAAGTGTTACGATGCTGGCAGTGTAGCTTTCTTGGAGGATCGCTCATGAGACTGACTCGGGTGCTGTGTTTCTTGATAATCTTTGGGAGTTCGGCTATCGCAGCCTATGGTCAGACCCCCGTAGACCCCCTCGTCAAACTCGAAGGGGTAGGCGAACCTACTTGTGCAGATGACCCAACGTACATATGTTATACCGACACGACTAACCCGCTAATGGAGACCTATGGTGAGCCGAATAATTTCATATGGGCTGGCGCGGGTGATCTCAATAGTCTAACCCTGGAAATTATAGATGCCCCAGCGGGTGTAATTTGGGAGTGCCAAACCAATATCTGGACGGATTGTGCGGATCAAGAGGTTTCGGGAAATTGGTTTTTTTACTTCACCGACGATACCGATACCTTTCCCGCCCCGTGTAATGCTGGGGCGGGATTATGCTCCGGCTTTCTGACTCCAGATGAGTTGGTCGATTATACTCAGACACCACTTCTTGTGGATACACCGGAACCCGGCACGATTATTCTTTTCGGCACGGGACTTATTTTATTTTTTGTTGGGTCCAAACGGCGCGTCTACGCTCGAACCTGAGTTTGTTTAATTCGTCTGAAACCAGGAATTTAGGACCTTTTGGTCTCGGCACGCGCCTAGTGTCCCTAGCTCCCCCCCATCCGATTGACCTTCCTCACAGAAGTCCGCTAGATCATGAGATTTTCTTGCACATTTGAGTTGGGCTGGTTGGTAAAACAGAGGGCGTGGGGAAGGCCCGAGAGGAGCGGCGACGGAGCCCACCAACAAGGAAGAGAAGCAGTGCGAGGCAAGGCCAAGACGGACCACAGGGGAGAGAGAAGTTGAGTAAGGTGATCCAGATCGACGAAGGGAAGATTCGGGCGCAGCTGAGGGAAGTGGTCCGCAGCCCGGTGGACAACCCACCAGACCTATGCCTCAACAAATGTGCGAAAAATTCTGGAGACTACTTCGCGGTATATTTCTTGATTAGTTCGGCGAATTCCGGGTTTGCACGAAGGCTGTCCAATTCCACGTCTCGGTCGGCGAATTCTGCTGGGTAGTGTTTCTCTAGCGAGTTTTGTAAGGCCTTTAAGGCCTCCGCGGTTTTCCCTGAAAGTGCATAAATTTCTGCCTGAATGTAAATGTATTCGACATTGTTCTTGCCGATGGCTTGTGCTCGCTTTATAAAGGTCTCCGCTTTCTGGCTATCTCCGAGGTTCGCGTACGATAGGGCTATTTCGCTCATTGCGTCGGAGTCTTGGGGATTCGTTTGCAATTCCTTATAACCGAGGGAGATGGCTCGCTGGTATGTGTCGCGGGCTTTGTCCTTCTGTCCGGCGGACCGGTAGGCATCGGCTAGATTGAGAGCTGCTATGGTCTCGTTGGGGCTGAGTGCTGCCGCCTTTTCAAACATTCCGACCGAGTCCGAGTATTGCTTTAGGAAAAAGTAGGAAGTCCCTAGATTCAAGTAGGTCGTGAAATTGGGGTCAATTTGAAGGGCTTTTTGAAAATAAGGAATCGACTCCTGATACTTGCCTTGCTGAAGATAGACGTTTCCTACGTTTTCAGATCCCTCACTAATGTCCGGCTCCAGCTCAGTGACCCGTTGATACGCTATCAAAGCTTTCGGGTAATCTTCCGATTGAAAATATGCGTTGCCTAATGCATTCTGATTTACATAGTAGTAGGGGTTCAGCTGAATGGCTTTTTGTAGAGCCTCAATGGCTGCTGGGCCATTGCCAATTTTCAGGTAAGTGTTACCGAGCTGGCGGTAAACTTCGTCCGAATTCGGCGCCAGCGAAACAGCGCGGGTCAACTCGGCGACTGCTTCCGAGTATTTGCCCGTTGCCCTATAGACGATGCCGAGCATGGCATGAACTTCCGGCAACGTGTCGTTCAACCCTTGCGCCTGCTGGGCAGCCGCAAGAGCCTTCTGCGTCCAAAGACTGTCCTTCTGAATCGAGTTCATCCGCAGACTTGCGTCGGCAACGCCAGTATACGCAAGTGCAAACTTCGGGTCTGCTTTCAATGCCTGATCGAAGTAACCAAGAGCCGACTGAATGCTTTTGTTGTCGTGGCCGCGCATGGAATTGCGCCCGCGTAGATACAGGTCATACGCAGCGACGTTGTCGGTCGGCCGGGTCTCGGCTGAGGCAAGCTCATCATTTGTCGGGTTGAGATCGAGTGCCGAGACGAGCTGATTGTAGATTTGGTCCTCGAGCGTGAACAGATCGCCGGCAACGCCGTCAAATTCCCCGCTCCAAAGTCTCTTGCCATCCGCTACGTCCTCCAGATTCATGGTGATGCGCATTTTGTCCCCTGCGGCTTGCAACACGCCTTGCACTAATAAGTTGGCTCCCAATATATGCGCGATTTTTGGCAAAGGCTGCTTTTGGTCCGCCTTGTCGGTCACGTCACTGGGGGTGACTCGGACGTCTTTCAATTGAAACAGCTTTGACGAAAGCGCCTCTTCGATGCCCTGGGCTACGTAGCCAACCTGCGACGAATCTCCGAGGATTTGGAGAGGTAGAACGGCAACGAATCGACCGTTTGAAAGAGGAGGAACTCCGGGAACAATCGAGGTGCCTCCTTTGCCTCCGAAGCTTGAAAGGGGACGAACTCCGGAAACGCTCGAGCTGCCTGCTTTCCCTCCGCCGCCGAAAATCATGTGGCGCACCGGCGGAATGGCCAGTGCAAGAATCACCACGGCGACAATACCGCCGACAACCCAGATCCAGCGGCGGGTTGCGAAGTCCGGAAGCTGAATTTGAATGCTGGAACCGCCGCGCGAAACGCCACTGCGCGAAACGCCACTGCGCGAAACGCCACCGAGCAGGACGCCACTTGCGGATTGGGCGCCCTGCAGGTCCGCCAGGATGTCGTACGCATTTTGGTAACGTTTCTCCGGCTCTTTCTCAAGGCAGCGCATAATGACGCGGTCGAGCCAAATCGGGACATCAGGATTCATCGACCTCGCGCTCTTCGGTCGTTCCTGAATGCGCTGATACATCACCTTGATCGTGGAGTCGCCGGTAAAGGGGACGTCACCTGTCACCATTTCGTAGAGAATGAGGCCGAAGGCGTACAAGTCTGAGCGTCCATCGGTTGGCTTCCCTTCGACCTGTTCCGGAGACATGTAGCGCGGAGTCCCGAGAAAAGCTCCGGTTTGCGTCATACCCACGGCGCCTTCGGCGTAGGATTTCGCAAGGCCAAAATCTGCGATGTAGAGTTGGTCGTTCGCATCCACCAAGATATTTTGTGGCTTCAGATCGCGGTGGACGACGTCTTCAGCATGTGCGGCCGCGAGTGCCCCGGCAAGCTGCTGAGCGAATTTCAGCACTCGTTCCAGAGGCATCTTTGGGTTGTCGCGTAGCAGCTGGTGGAGATCTTGGCCTTCAACGAAGGCCATGGTGATGAACTTCATGCCGGCGACTTCGCCCATGTCGTGAATGCGAAGTATGTTTTTGTGAGAGATTTTGCTGGCGAGGACCAATTCCTGCTTGAAGCGGTTCAGGGCATCCGCCTCCCCTACGACGCCCTGGCGGACGACCTTAATCGCAACCGTGCGATCGAGCTCTTTGTCGTATGCTTTATATACGCGGCCCATGCCGCCCTGACCGAGGAGTGCCTCGATGCGGTAACGCGGGCCGAAATCGCTTCCCGAACGAAGGGCGGTCGGGTCCACCACCTGAATTGTTGCGGAATCCTCGACGGGCATCGGAGTGCTGCATCGAGAGCAAGTTTCGGCGAAATCCGTATTTGCAGTCTTACAGTTGGGGCAAATGACCATGCAAACCGCCAGGACGGTTCGGGACTACGTTTTTAAACTGAGTCGAATTATCCAGCATAGGAGTGCCATCTGCAACTGTTAGCTGAACATACGACGGCCCCCCATGGCGAGAGCGTGAGCCTCGACATCCGGCCTCCTCTCGATTCCGCCGCCAATTGAGGTAGAATTCACTCTACAACGATCTTACCAAAGTGGCACTCGCCTTGGGGCGTAGACCGTGTTCCTGTTAGGGAAAGGTATAACAACGGGGCCCCCTGCGGGGGAGGCGCCCCTGGACCAGGGAATCGGAGCTTGGCTATGAGCAAGATCTGGGACTCACTAAGAGCTGTGGAGCGGCAGGAAAATGAATCATCACGAAGAAGCATCGAATCGGTTCCCGATCGCCGATGTGGTCCCCGCTTCTGGGCGTACGCGCCGGTGCTAGTCTATGGGCGCAGCACTCAAGACGAGCCATTTCACGAATCGACAGAAGCCCTGCGCGTGAATGCCCGTGGCGGGCTGATCACCCTCACCACCGCCGTCACGCCCGGGGATACCTTACTGCTGATCAACAAGGCAAATCAAAAGGAGCAGAAATGCCGCGTGGTCGGCCACCGAGGGAGCTATCTAGATAGGAGTGCGGTGGGTTTTGAATTTTCTGAACCTGCTCCTGATTTTTGGGATGTGAAGCAGTAGCCTGGTCTTAAATCTCCGTGCGCAATCCTCCCGAGTTCTTGTTCTAGCTATTGAACAATTCAGAGCCAGAACGATTGTCGCTCTTCCCCTGAAACGTGTTTGCGATGTTCATCGCGTGAATTCCTCGGAGGCCGCGAGGCCGCAGAACACGCCTACCCCTCGAGAGCTCGGTTGACTTTACATTGTTGGAGGGGGCCGATCGCTCGAAATTCTGGAACGAGAACGAGGGCGCGAGGGTTGGGCTTAGAATCGCCTCGGTAGTAGGATTTTGGCACACGACTTCTTGATTGAAAACACAACACATCGCTAAGTTTTGGTGCGCGTCTGTCAGACGCAACCATCCCACAAATGTAACCGGCGAGGCAAAGGATCGACTCGCCGGCAGCGCTAGATACGATGGGCGGTTCAACCTCACCTACATGGGCGGAAAGTCTGGGGCCCGCCGCTTGATCCTGGTGCCTGGCGCGGCAGGTGTGGTTTCGTCAGCGTGGGGTGATTTCGCGCGCACCCTGTTTTCCGCAAATTGGCGTAAGAACGGATCGGCCCGCCACTTTGAAGCGGCGTCCACGATTTTGGATTTGGGATCACCCTTTTCGACGGACGTGCTTACTTTCGGTCCTTTGGAGCGCAGCGTCCCCGCGGTATTCGCAACCAATGTTTCTGCTCGCTTCGATTCTGCTTCCCAAGCGGCATCGAGAGCCGGGTCATATCCGCCCATCTCCCTGGTTACCAAGAGCGATGGCGGTTCGACGACATGCAGAACGCGGACTTGTGTGCCTCGTGGTCGTATTCGCGCGATTATCGCCTGCGTTGCCGCTTTCGAAAATTTCGAGCCATCGATCGCTAGCAGAATCTTCATTTGGGCTATCCTCTGTGCCTGTAATTGTTAATCCCCATATGTGCGATAGCTATGATACCGGTCACACGCGGAAATAAATCTCAATCGCGCCCTTGGGACCATCCATTCTCGGGGCCGATGGCTAGGCCCTTGAGAGAATGCTTGCCGAAAAGATGTTGTCGTGATTTTCAAGGACCGAGAGCCAGTCATCATCAATCTCGTTGCGGTCGATCTGATCGCATAGGCGATTAAAACGCAGCAAGTGGGTTGTCACCCGTCTGCTCGCATACTCTGAGTTGATCATGAATGCCCAGTCACTGGCCTGCGCCAGTAGTAATTCACGCCGCGCCTGACGAAACGCTCGTGCGAGCAAGCTGCGAGCCCGCGGGTGCCGCTTCTCAACTTTCTCGATCCGTTCGGCCGCCCGGTGAAGGTGGCGATAGATCCAATCGTTCTTGCCGTTCAACCACACTTCGCTGAAACCTTTGTGCCCCCAACTCGATGCGCCAGGGGTCGCCATCTGATTGATCGGATATTTTTCCAGGTATTCAGAGAGCGTGATGAGCCGGAGCGTTTCCTGCTCACGAGCGATCTTGCGGATCAGATGTCCGAGCCAGACGGGGCCTTCATACCACCAATGTCCGAACAATTCCGCATCGTAGGGCGCAACAATGATCGGCTTGCGGCCCATGACCGACGCCAGGTACTCGATCCGCTTTTCGCAGTTAAACATGAAATTCCCTGCGTGGATTTCCGCTTTTCTCTCTGCCCACTCGGGAACGTATAGCTGCTTTTCGTCGGTTTTCCCCGTAACGCGGTAATACTTTATGCCTGTATCGGTTCGTATTCCGTCGCGATGCATGTAGGGCGTGAGGTGCTCGATCGGGAGATCGTACGCGATGTCTCGGTAGAATTCGCGGTAATCGTAATCTCCCGGGTACCCCTCTACCGAACTCCATACTTGTTTCGACGATTCAGGGTCGCGGCCGAAGACGGCGACTCCTGACGGGCAAAGTATGGGTGCGTGGACTCCATACTTAGGTCTGGGGTCCGCATGAGTGATCCCGTGGGTTTCCAGAATTGTGAAGCGAATGCCTTGTTCGCCGAGAAGGTCGTCTACGCCCGGATAATAGCCGCATTCGGGTAACCAGAAACCTTTCGGATCTCTCAGAAACGCAGTACGGTAATGTTCGACGCCGATCCGATTCTGCGTCTTTACGGCGGAAGGGTTGACCGACAAGAGCGGAAGATAACCATGGGTGGCGGCACTGGCGATGATTTCGATCTTCCCGAGATCTTGGAGTTTCTTGAAAGCTTGGACAAGATTTCGCTTGTAGCGCTCGACAAACGCGGTCCGGGCTAGATGGAAGCGCCGGTGATACATGCAGGCCAGAGCATGAAATTCTGGCTGCGACTTCGTGCGCTCCATCTCTTTTTCTGCCAGTTCGATCAGGCGCCCGATCCTGTTCAAGTATCGGGATTGCAGGAACGGGTCGAGGAGCATCGAAGCCAGCGTGGGGGTGAGCGAGAAAGTCAGGCGATAGTCGATGCCTTCTTCGACAAGGCTGTTTAGAGTCAAAAGCAGAGGGATGTAGACCTCTGTCATGGCCTCGAACAGCCAGTTTTCTTCGATGGACTCTTGGTATTCCGGATGGCGCACAAAGGGCAGGTGGGCGTGAAGCACGATTGCTAGATAACCTTTTTCCATTGTCACCCGCTATGCTTGGTCAAGAGGAATTGCCGCGGAAGACTCTCCGTTCTGGGCCGTCATCGCCTGCTCGAAGAAGCGCCCAAGTTGAAACTCTTCTCATTGGCTTCGGTAAGATCGGTGATTCGGTCGATTCGTTCGGGAACCCGGTTCGACATTTCCCGATCTTCGGCCCTCGAAGCTTCTTTCGTCGCTATGCCGGCTTCCTTCGCCATAGCGCTTTCTGTCATCTGCGCAGGCGTTTCCTCATGTGTGGACTGGCGAGATAAAAAAGCCAGCGCATTCTCTCTTGGTTGCCGATTCGCTTCCGCCCCCATCGTAGAACCTTGCCGTTCCCCGCCCAGCTCACTGTAGAGCGTGGAGAACCTCCCGCGCACCTCCTCCGCCATGTTGACAGGCTGGGGGATGCGGTCTTGCGTGGCCTGGCTTCGCTTTGCGGGCAGGTTTTCTGTCCGATGACTTGTTCCCGCGAGAACGTATTCCACATCGACATTTGCGGAGGGCGATGCCGGGGGAGTATGCACGATATTGGAACGCGCAAGCACGGTGAAATTGTCGTTCTTATCTTTAACTCCCAGCTCGGCGTAATAGGATTGCGCGGGACACCAGAGCGGGACGTACCAGTTTGTGGCTTCGACGTTGACCTCCACATCAAACCAGCGGGGAGTTGCGGCGACGCTCCCATCGTAAAACCGTAAGACGGACACGAAGGACTTTGCCTCCCGGCTCGCATTCTCTGTCGCCGCTTTGAGATCCTTGGGTGTTACCTCCCAGTAGGCGTAAACCAAGCAGGGATGAACTGCGAGGAGCGTCAAATCCGTCTGACCGTACGACTCCGGTAGAGGCTCGAGTTCGTGGGCTGGAAACCTCAGAGAACTAGTAGCGTGGAGAGATCTTCCCTCTGGTCTAGACTTACTCGTGCCGGATCGCCGGCTGCGCGACCTCTTTTTCCCCCTGCGGTCCGTTCGTCCCACGCGAGTATCCTCAGCATCTGGCGAACATGCCATCCTGCGCCGGCCATTTTGTTTCCATGAATGCCCGCGTCTTCTCAGAGTCCGGGCCGAGTAGGACTCCCACCCCAAACGCCAGTTGAGACACTTCAGTGCCTATGCACGTTGCAAAAGCTCGCGTACACCGTGCTCGTATCGGACTTAGCCAGGGTCATTTCACCATGAATATCTGCATGTTGGCGACACAGAGCCTGGCCGAGCATCCCACGGGAGAGGACTGCCGGACCGGGTATCGACACTTTCGCATATCTCACCGAAATGCCCTGAACGAACCTGTGGGGTGAGCCGAAGCGACCTGATGAGTGTCAATCACACTAAGTCCATGTGGCGCACAGGGCGTTTCGGGACCTCCCTCCTTTACTATTACCGGCCGATTCGGTATACAAAATCTTGCAATGTCGGCACCGAATCGACATTCAGCTAAAAGCTTTTACTCCTACGGTGACGCAGTTGGTGGTTTTTCGTCCTCGGCCAGCGCGCAAACACCTGTCATCGAATCAATGTGAAGGCGGAAGAACAGTGGCGCAATCATGTCGTCTCTCAATTCCGTCCGGCGTTCCGCCAGCGCGTTCAGCCACCATTGGTATCGCTTCCCTAGCAGGTCGCGCGCATGCGCACGCTCGGCCGCATATTGGGGTTCGGGCAATTCCTGGTAAAAGCCATTGGCAATCACACTCACCCACTGGGATTCTTTAGTGATTTCGTCAATTTGTATACAGACCTTAGGATTAGCACGCATCCACTGGATTTTTTGTCCGAACGTGGAGAAGACGTAGATGTAGTCAGGCTCGTAAGCTAGGTAAACCGGCACTATATAGGGCTGGTCATCGGACGAGCAGCCCAGCCTTCCCATGGAGGCGCGTTCTAGAACCCCGCGGCACTCCTTCTCGGTCATTTCACGAACCACCATGACTGCCTTTCTGTCGTGTTCGACAGGGACCTGTTTTGGTGTAATCCTACCAATCCGCTATCTTGGGTTGGGTGCCTGACCTGCTAGAAGCTATTGCACAACCCTCCGTAAGACGATCATGAAGCAGGCGATGTGAAAGAACGCCCGATAGATTTGGAGCGAGCGGTCATAGCGCACGACCAAGCGCCGGAAGTTTCCCAGCCAAC
>Ga0187858_10003968_pt1 | contig 14046 bp, 13 predicted proteins | sample June2016WEW_8_15_FD_133015 | JGI IMG/M metagenome (GOLD analysis project Ga0187858, IMG submission 133015) | Peatland microbial communities from SPRUCE experiment site at the Marcell Experimental Forest, Minnesota, USA - June2016WEW_8_150 | ecosystem: Environmental > Terrestrial > Soil >...
AAAGATATGCTCCACCCCCTGGGGTCTGGATTCCTCCTTCCCAGCAAATGGAAGAGGAGTCACAAAGATATGCTCCACCCCCTGGGGTCTGGATTCCTCCTTCCCAGCAAATGGAAGAGGAGTCACAAAGATATGCTCCACCTCCTGATATTCAACAACACCCTGGCTATACGCAATACCCTATTCATACTAGGCAACTAATCGGACCTAGGCAGCCTTATGAAGAAGCGCCTATCCCTAGTCAGCCTTATGAAAGAGCTCCTATTCGTGGTCAGCCTGGGCACGACTATTTGCCACCAGGTCATTATAATATAGATCTACGAGTTCAACGAGACCGATTACGTAAAGACTTCGAAGCGGTTGAAGATGCAGAACGAGATGAACAATATGAACAATGGAGGCGGCATGCTGAGGGAGTGCCAGATTTGTCTGGGCATCTGAAGCCGCTAAATCTTCCAGGACCTTGGGGTCAGGCTCCCGTTAGTAGAATAGCTGATATATTGAGGCACGCACAATCATCAGCTCCTGCGCAGGAAATAAATCCTAAAACTGGTGAGCCTTTTACTGCAATGGAAAGATACAAAAGGGAAGTAGCTAATTTGGATAGGCGAGATGAAATCAGAGATATGCAAAAGGACTACGAAATAGATCAAGCCTATAGACTTGGAATAACACCAGAAGTTCTTGAGCAGATGGAACGAGAATATATGGCAGCTTATACTGAAGATCTTCCAAGAATACAACATGAGGCGAGAGTAGATCTTCTTAAGCGCGCTTCATATCCTCCAAGGAAGAGTGAACGAGTAATAAGAGGCTATCCTGAGCCTCAGGAACAGGAAGAGGACTTACCAGATGTGTTTCAGCCTCCTACGCCTCCTGGTCCTCATGTAATTCAAATGCCAAGTGCTCCTAGGCAGCAACCGGTAATGTCGGCTTATCAGAACTATCATCCAACCCCGGCGCCTGGCTTCTTTGGGTGGCTCATGGGGAGACATTAAAAAAATATAAAAATTCTTTTTTGTTCTCACAAATGCACAAGAAGCTATCCGTTAACCAGGTCCTCGAGAGGGAGACCCACGTCTACCTCAATTACACTCTGGTTAATCAGAATACCAACACTGATGCTGGAACTACGGTCTCCCGAATAGTCGATAATCGATCGAGCCCTATCATTAGTAATCCTTGCGATTACAATGTTACTATCGCTAGGTTCGGAATTGAATCCACTGATATTCCGATTATGATCTACCCACTAGGGACTCTTCCGAACTCAACTCTCCAGTATTTTGTTGTCACTCTCACATACCTTGGTGTTGACTATCAGGCGACCGCGGTCCCAATAGTCCATACCTATACCCCCAGGGACGATTTATACATCTACAATGTTCAAACCTACTTGGATTCTATCAACAATGCGTTTGCTGCTGCTTATGCGCTCCTACTGGCTGCTAACCCGACACTCGTCTCTCAGCCTCCCAGGTATATTTATGATTCAGCGACCCAGCTGATCTCTTTGATAGTCCTTCCAGACTATGTGACTCTAGGAATCCAGGTCTGGATTAGCACTGAGATTGGGAATCGGCTGTCTGGCTTCGAGATCTTCTTCAATGGCTATTATAATGCCAACTACAAGGACTTCCAGCTTATCATCAAAGATAATGGGAATAATAATTACACCTACACTAGTCCTGTCACAGGGCTTACTACTACCTACCTGATCATGACGCAAGATTCGCCACAGATAGGGAATATGGTTGATTTGCAGAAGATTGTGTTTATTTCTAATCTCCCGACCTATTCTGAGAACACTGGTCTGCTATTTGCGAACGGAGACGACGGTGGGGCGCTCTCACCTGGGTCTGCTCAACAAAAGATACTACTGGACTTCGAGCCTCTGGTCGACTTCACCACTCCTATTGCTGCCCAGAGGTTTCAGTATCAGCCGGCTCTCTATAGGCTCATTAGTATGACGGGCGATCAACCCATTACAAACATTACATTGGATATCTTCTGGCAGAACCAGACTGGCGCTCTGTTTCCGATAACCCTAGGGCCTTCCAGAAGTTTTAATGTCAAGCTTCTATTCCTAAGGAAGGATCGGACCTCCTAGCTCCGAGTCTAGTTATATTCTAAATAGGTCCTTCTCTATTATTACAATGGGATTCGATAAGGATTACTATATGAGAGGGGCACCTATCGACTGGCGCACATACAGTGGGCAGGGCGAGCTCATGAGGATGGAGGACCAGAGAGAGCTGGATCAGCTACAGCGGAAGGCGGACAAGGATACCAGAGATTTGGTACGCGAGCTATATTTGACATGGTCTCTGGGGAAGAAGGAGCTTCAGGAGCTATTGACCGATCTAAATGAACTGATCAGAAATGATTTAAACACTCGCGAACAGGCGAGGATTGAGTCACGAACTATGGCATCTGAGAAAGGGAAAAACCCAGAGACCTTGGCCGAGATAATCGAGGAGTTAACTCCACCAGAGGAGAGTCCTAAGTCCTTGCGAAGGAAACTACGGGGACGCTATAAGAGGGATCAGTCCCCTTATAATTTCTCCAAGAAGAAGACAGGGCCACCACCGGATGATCTGTTTGATCCGGCCTACTTATAACTAGACACCCCGGGGCTTCATCCCTGATTTTTTTTTAAATATTCCGAATGATCAGCTTAATGGCGGATCATTTAACGCTATCCGCTCCTGGGACTATCACGACGCCTGGCTCGATATTCTGCGAAGAAATAAATGCATCCGAGCTAATGACTACTGGGACTCTTAATGCTGAGACTATTAATGCCACTGATCTCATCGCTAATAGTTTGGTAATAAACGATAATGGAATCATCACTTCTGGGCTGATAGTTCAACCAGAAGAGATTGTGGCTCCTGGGGAGCACGAGGTAGATCTGGTTGACTCTGGGGAGAATCTAGCGATCAACAACTTCTCTGGTAAGCTAACTATAATGCTCCCGGTCCCAACCCCGGGCTTCAAGGTCAGCTTTACTTTTGCGGAAGAATTAGCCCATAGATCTAGTATTGTCTGGTCAACAGGCAAGGCCAATCTCTATGGGTCTCAATTTCCGGGCAAGACTGCATCTAACTTGACTCTGGGGTCAGGTATCGCTAAGGGAACCCGGGTCATCTTCTGGTCTGTGAATGACAAAACGATGTTCTTCGAGGTTCTTGAGTCAGCTAAGCTAACAGCTGGATGGTCTGTTTCATAAGTCCGGAGCCGCGCTCTGGTTTATTTTTTAAATAGTATAAGGGGTTGAAATAGCTCGATCGATGGAATATCTCGAGAAGAGAGACCTAGAGAACCTGGATGCAAATCTACGGAATATTTTCACGCTTACAACTCTTAGATGTTCGGACCCTGGTGAGGAATGCAGTATCTCTCCGCTTGGATCGTTTAGCGTTCGAGCCCAGCCTTATTACTCAGATATCGATGTCGACGACGTTTACATTGGATCGACCCTTCGAGAGACACAAAAAAATGTTACTCGATATCTCAAGGAGATTGTCAAACACGTATTAGCCAGTGAGAGGTCTCTCATTTTCTATTCGGACTTTAAAGCTGGCGGCCTTCATTGGACTTCTCAGGACGTTATCAGGGGGCGAGTCCGGAAGCCTGAGGGAGGATATCTTCTCCTTCAGGACGCGATATTAATGGACAGTCCCGTCAAGTTAGATGTCATCTTCTACTATGGAACCCGATTCATTGAGGAGAGCGTGTTCTACAAAATTTATCTGCAAGAAAATGGGGCGCCAGTGAGTGTCAATGTTAAGGCCGGCAATATTGTTGGCGATATCGCGAAGGACGGCCTCCATTACGCTGAGGATGGCAACCTTCTGAAGGCCGCTAAGCGAGCCTTCTCGATTGCTAAGTTTACAAAGGATCCAGAGGCTCTGGCTGTATTTGGTCCAATAGTCACTTCTAGCATCCAGATCCTCGGGCAGATAATGAGCGACATCTCTACGATTAACTTACTGATAGAGAAGGGCTACGGACCGCATATTCAGCAAGAGCTCTTTGATGAGATTCAACACTTCAAAGAGAGGACGGCCAACATAATGGACTTCTATGTCAACCCCGCAATATTTGATCAACCGTTGCCGGAGATGTATTCGGACCTCAGTGAGCTAGCTAACCAGAGGACTGTTGTTGCCCTCGGGGGTTTCTCTGTCGAAGACTACCTTTCTCAATTCGTTGACTAGGGAAGAGCCTCGGGCCTATGACTTTTTTTTTAGTCTCTCTCCTCTCATCTCTCTCTTCCTGTACTGTAGTGTACTCTTTCTATTGAAGTGGAAGTAATATAGGGGGTAGAATATATAATAAGTTCGTAAAAAAAAACAGGACCCGTACACACTAACTAGACTCGGAGCTAGTAAATCCCCGTTCTCGGGGCTATTTCCCACTCATTACCCGTAGTAACGGGGCCAGACTCCAACTCCTCTGGCTCTTCTTCAGCGACGATCTCGGTAGTATCGATCGGAATCTTATTGCTGATTGAGGAAATGACGTATTGGTATCCGCTTGCAGCCCTTATCTTCTTGATAAAAGGCTTAATTGCAAGTCCAAAAGCCGTCTGTGAGGAGTTTCTCTTCTCCCTAGAGCGCTCGCACCAGTTAATATAGCTATCGAAGAAGACTGTAGCTGAAACTCGATCAGCTGGGAACAAATCCCTGGTGTTCTTCACATAAGTAAGAAATTTGATCTGATTACTCTGAGAGATTTCAATTAGCTCGATCTTCAGAGCTGTCTTAGGAATCACTGCTAAGCTCTTCAGCTTTGAGGAATCCATATTAGCGAAGTAAGTCAGGAAGTGGTCTCCGCATTCCGCATTGAAACATCTAGCTCGGAGATCACCAAAGAAGGCGTGGTCTTGCATATGCGCTTCGCTGGCCTTTAGGCAAAGATAACGACGATCGTTCTCGTTCTCCAGATAGAGGCAATTGCTGTGATTGCTAAATAGGATGAAATTGCTGTAATTGTTGATCAGCCTTGAGTCCTTATACTTCGCTTCAATTGTGATGTTGTCATCGCTGATCAGATATTTCATCTTGTCAAAGTTCGCAACAAAAGAGCCCTTAGTTGAGCTCTGCTCATTGATGACTATCAGAGTCTTTGCCTCGAGATCAGCGTTATGCTTCTGGCAAACAGGCTCGAATCCAGCGTACTCGGTATAAGAGTTCCTCCCGATAACGAACTCTTTGAGGAAATCAGTGAAGGTATTCTTCCCACAGCCCTGGTTCTCACTGTAGACGAATAAGGCAACCTTAGTCTTCTTCTCGGGAGTAATCAGCAACTGATAGAGCCAGGAGAGCAGATACTGGTATAGTTCCTCGTTGTTTTCGCACCAGACCTCCTTCAATAGGTCAAGCAGAGGTTGAATCCTAGTTATATCACAGGACTCTAGCCTCCGAGCCTTGTATTCCTGCCAGATATTGAAGTAATCTGGGTTGTTACACCGATAGTTTGGGATGCAGACAATATCCTTATAGATCGGGACGTAAGCATCGTAAAGGCTTAGGAGCTTCTTTATTGATAAACTCAGAACTGGAGTATTGTCATTATCATCGGTCTTCCCTTTGTATCTGATCTTTGAATCCGAGAATTTACAATCGATCCTATCATAGGAGATGAACATCTTGCCAGGGATGTTATCATTCTTGCGAATATAGCCGACGTTTGTGACCTTCATCAATACCCGCCTAAGATTATTGATCATATACTTGCTCAACTCGTCTTTGCTCTCAAAGATCTTCTTTGAGTCCCTCTCGAGATCAAACCAGCAGTATTTGTCTTCCTGGCTGAATTGGGCAACTACTTTGCCATCTCCCTTGAGAGCCACATATTTATTAGGATTGCACTTAGCTACAATCTTCTCCAGAGAGCTGATGCCCAGCAGATTCGAGTCGTCGTACTTGAAGCTCTGAATCTTGGACCAGACCTCTGGTTCGTCATAGTTCTCGCACTTGAGCTTGCAGAAGCCATTCCAGACTGTGAAAGAATCCTTCTCATTTCCCTTGAAGAAGGCGTGGATGATCATGCCCAGCTTCAGCCAGGCGTCGTACTTCTGCCAGTATTTATCTGGGACCAGATCCAGGAGCTCCCAGAGGTACTTGGGGTCAGTATTCTCCGAGGTCCGGCGACGTATGACCTGACCCGGCTGGGCTTCAACCCTTAGCTCAGAGGGCTTCGGCTCAATGAAGTCTAGGTTTTTATCTAGGCTCTTTAGCGTCAACAGTTTGACAACCCAAGCGGGCATAGGACCAATCTCACTGGTAAGTGGGTCCCTGAGCCAGAGATAGGGCTTCTTATTTATCCTATTAACACTGGGATAGCCAATAAACATCCCTCCATTAGTCTTGAGGTCGATGCCAATACTCTGGCCCTCGACGGTAACGCACTTGGAGTCACTCTTCAGTTTGACTCCTTCCTCATAGAGGAATATATAGTGGAGCCCATCCTTAGGGGTGGACTGCTTAGGAGCCTGAGGCTCGCCGTACTTCTCGCATAGGCGAGCCCAGATTTCCATACCTTGATCTGCGGAATCAATGTCCAAGCACACGATCCCAGAGGCGAGTCCAGTTAGATGCCCAATATTTAAGGCCGAGCTCCAGTCAACCTCTGTAGACAAGGTTGTCCTTTGCCAGGCCTTAAGAGCTGGGCACTTGCCTTCCTTCTTTGCATCATTATCGGTGCAAGGAATAGAAATGATGTTTTTGAAGGCCATCTCTCTGGCCCTGGTTGCAAGCATTGCAGTGGTGGGGAACTCTATCTCATCTTCAACATCGCTGGTCCAACTTTCAACGTCGCTCATCTTCTTTTTTTGCTTGTAGATTCTAGTTTTCTATCTTTTAAATAAAAGTTTTATGAAAACTACAATGTGTGAATCAGAAGACGAAACCACTAAGACATCGCCATCCGAGCCAACCGAGGAAGAGCCACAACCTCTGGTTTGTAATCGGCGGCATATCTTGCCACCAATTGATGTTGTGCTCCCTCCTCGCAAGTCAGACAAGGTTTATATGTCATCCGAAGCCCAGAGGCTAGCCTCCGCTAAATGGAAGATTAGAAACAAAGAGAAGGTCAAAGCTTATGCCAAAGAGTATTATACCAAGAATAAGAAGATCATTTCAGATACGAGAAAACAGCAACGGAAGGAGCTAAAGGAGATAAAGGAGCTCAAAGAGCGAGTCGAGTTATTAGAGGCTGAAAGGAAGAAAGCTAATGATTCGGAAGATGATATACCAGATCGGCTCGCCTCTATCGTAAAGCTAAGCGATACGGAGGTGGGTAGTCCTGAGGTCCAATGAGGGTCCTCGGCCGACTTGGCAATTAAATTCACAGCTTTTTTTTTGCATCAGAGAGGCCGGAAACCTCCAATACGTCGTTAGGATAAATCGGCCTATTGGGGATGAAGGGCTGTCAGCCTATATCGGATGAGGATAGAGACCGCGTACTAAGTCATATGCTAGCCCATAATGAGCTTCGCCTGCTTGTGATATTCACCATAGGCCTCTGTACTGGCTTCCGAATAAGCGAGCTACTGTCGCTGGATGTTGGCTCGGTCTATGATGTGACTCACTCCAAATGCTGGGGGACCGCGAGTGTCCGAAAGGAGAATACCAAGAAGAAGATTGAAGGCCGGACTCACAGCCTGAATACGACGACCCTCAAGTATCTCACTGACTGGGTTGAGAGGCTGAAGAAGACCAAAGACTTTGGCCCTCATCTTCCTCTGTTTCCTTCAACTAAGAAGAACAAGACCGGGACTAAAGCTGTCCAGCGTAAGTGTGTCTACGCCCTCTTTAAGATCCTCTTCAACGAGATAGGGATCAAATTCACTGGTCTTCATTTCATGAGGAAGACCGCAGCCAAGAAGATCTACGATAAGAGCAACAAGGATATTATGATGGTAAAGGGCTTCCTCGGCCACAAGAACCTCAATTCCACTGGATACTATCTCTCAAGCATGGGAGACGACTCGACGAAGCACATCATCGAGAGTATGTTCTAGGGCCGAGTCTAGTTATACGCCCCCAGAGGACAAAAAAGAAATAACTAGACTCGGAGCTCAATACATTATGATCAGCTCTATGTGGCCTGGTATTTTTTTTGTAATGTAACGCAATCCAGTCTTTGGAGTTGCCTGCCTGAATCTGAAGAATCTCTCAGTTGTGTCGACCTTTCGGACCACATGCCCATGGTGATATAGCCAATGAATTGCTTTAGGTATTGTCCAATAGTCTCGATCAAAGAGGATTGATTGAATCATGTGAACGACCAGAGATTGGCAATACCGGTAGAGAATACGTTGAAATAGATGAAATTACCGTCCGAACAAAATTCTATGTAATCACCTGGATTTACACCATTGGCGTTTGTTGCTGTAAATATTAAATTCGTCGAGGGCCCATGATTGCTGGCGACCAGATTATTCGGCCCAGCAGCTGATCCGACGACCGTATTGCCTTTGAGTGTTGCAGTCCCGTTTGTAAAAGTCAACACTATGCCAGCGTTGGTCAAAAGGGAAGTAAAGACGACCTTTACATTCCATCCTGCTGAAGGCAGTGGCAGTGTTATTGTAACGTTTGCATTGAAGTCGGGAGCAAACAGCGTTTGGCCACTTTGCGTCGAAGCTATCGCTACATTAGAGCCGATAAATAGACCTCCAACCTGTTGGAGCGTAATCGAATTAGCATAAATATTGAGCCATGGTTTATATCCTCCGTTTTCCAATAAAGCCACAGCCATCCCTCTGGTCCCTAATGAAAAATATATATTCAAATCCTTTTTAGCTCGTAGCCCAAGACGTATTGGGATAGCCCGAGGAAGAGATCTTGAAGTACATAGTTGTGGAGTCGACGCACCAGAATTTAACGTAGTCTCCTCTAACTATGACGGTGTTGGGCGCGGTAGTCAAGATCACATTGGTTACCGGAGTACCTGGCAATGTTAACGCCCCGCCGAAGATCGAGTTTGTAAGTGACCCATAGGAAAGTAGACCAATCATATTGGCCGCCCCTGTTGTCCAGGTTATTGTCTCACTGAGGTTGAATATCGCAGTAAAGGTAAATTTGATCTTGAAGCCGGAGTTCGGCGCTGGGAGACTAATAGTTATTGGCCCAGCTGCTGATGTGATTCCTATATTTTGACCAGAGTCTATTATAGCAACTGGAAAGGATCCTGTCGGACCGAAGGGGCCAATCGGCTTGACCAAAATACCAGTGGTGGTGGCAATACCAGTTAATGAGATCGTATTCCCGCTCATCGTTGCAACCGTACTTGAGGTTCCTATCAGGGTGGCTGTTGTTAACGTCCCCGAGTTATTGATTGCCGTGGAATTTATAGTAGTGGGATTGACCACTGGAGCTGATATTGCCCCAGTAGTTGATATTGTATTCCCGGTTAGCGCTCCTATGATTGCCGTTGGAACATTAAGAGATCCAGCTGTGATTGTGCCAGGAGTTGTGACGGTTCCAGGAGCCGATAGAGTCAAAGAAGTACCAACTATAGGAGGCGGACTCAGCTGATTGACTGAATTACAATAAATATTGAGCCAAGGCTTGGGAGTGTTCTCGGTCAATAAAGCGACCGACATCTTGAGGAGAAAAAAAAGAAGTATTTAATATTTTTTTTATCTTCTGTGGCTCATCCTCCGCCTCATTTCAACTGGGTTAGTATAACGACCTCCTAGGCCAACTGACTGAAGAGCATTAGATGCCATACCTATTGGTCCTGCATATCCTGGGAAAGCGGCCTGAGCTATAGGGGCGGCGAACTGTCTTATTCCTCTAACGAAGGGCGCAACCTTTTCAAATACCCTCTTGACTCCTGAGAAGAAGTCGCCTCCATACATATCTTTGATTTCCTTGTAAGCCATCCTCTCGAAGGTAGGAGCAGCTAGGACTTCCTGAGAAGTCAACAAAGGACTTATGGAATAGGCTACTGTTCCATTGAGAGTCAGAATGCCATCGTAGCAGAACACAACATTGAGCGTTGGCGTAATGGTATTGGGCGAGCAGTTCCGGAAAACGGCATTGACTATCTGGAAGTTGAACTTCTCGGAAACCCCAGGAGCTAAGTCCTCTGGTAGACCAATGTTCTCGGCAAAGTCCAAGCAGAGAATACTTCCAGTGGCTGTTGTGCTTCCAGAGCCAACGGTTCCTTGCCACTGAGGCCAGCTGAGATGAACTCCGTTCTTCACTGTCATATTGTAGAGATCCTGTTCAGTAGCACTGGAGAGAATACCAGTGAGATTGTTGAATGTGATCGATAGAGATTGGAGTTCGCTGAAGGCATCAGTAACATAGGAGCCAAAGGGAGCTGATACTGATGAGTAGGCATTATCTGAGATTGCGCTCCATATATATACTTTCCTTGGGACCTGATTTAGCTGAATCGTATTGATCGAGGAGTAAGTGTAGACGGCATTACTTAGAACAGGAGCGTTGAACTGAGTTGGATAGGGTGTGACATTCTCAAAGGGAAGAGAAAGAAACTCTGGGATCTTCTCACTTACATTGGGAGTGATCTGGGTGATCAGGACCTGGGGAGTCCCAATGATAGTGGCAGTGAGGGTGGTCAAAGGATTCGCGCTCGTGCTATTATAGCAGAATGCTCTTAGAAGGGAGCCAAGCTGAATATTGATTGTCAGCTGACTAAGGGAGCCAAATCCATTAGCTCTGGTCTTATGTGAGATGAGGAGGGGAGAACAAAGGAGCGGTTCGGTTATAAGGAAGTTGATAGTCCAGGCAGTCGTTGTATTAGTGACTATGGTATATGGGAAGGCTCCCCGGGGATTTTCCCAATAGGAAGCGTTCCCATAGGAGTTCAGTGGATTGTTAGCTCTTCCTAATCCTTGATCATAAGTCTGATAACAATCAGGTAGTGAGGGCGAAGTACTCAAGTAGGAGTTAATATCATCCTGGAAGATATACGCGTGCTGTAAGCCCTTGATGAATAGGGAAGGCTGAGAGCTAAACGTCTGGTTGTTGATCTGGAGACTGAGAGCTGTCATGCATTGGGCTAGGGGCCAGCTTCGCAAACCCCACAGCCCCTGGTTTTCTTGCAAGAGATTACCAAGAGCTGGAGCTGGACCAGTTCCTGAAACCTGAAGCGTAAGTTGAAGAGGGATGTGGCGGTCGACTACTGATTCTAGGGAATTGATGAAAATATTGAAGGCTATATTAGAATTCGAATAAGATTGAGCTGTCTGTGGGGCAACAGCAACCATAGACCCAATCTTCTGAATAGCTATCATATGATTATGGGAAAAATCCGTAGTAGGGTCGAAGACCACTCTCTTTGGGAAAACATCAGGAGTTGCCATTTCCAATCAGTGCGACAATCATAGGGTATGTTTAAAATAATATTTAATAATTATTGTATATTTGATGGACTACTTGATCGTAGCTCCCGTATATTTTTTTTAGCTGATCCAGATGAGTTTTATAATCATCGATTGGCATGTCCTTGTTTAGCAGCCTCGCAAATACGTGCTTACCACAAGTAGCTGTTGTGGGTCCTTGTAATTTGTGGTCATTATACTCCACTACTCCGCCATTATCCATATATTTGAGGAGGAGCTGACTCAGGTAATCACAGGAATCACAATCCTTATAGATGGTCTGAGATAAATCATCGTCGGGATACGTCCCGTAAGAGTCAAAAAATTCAGCCCCGCCTTTGGCCGTCCTGAATAATGCAACCCAGTGGCCATAGGCGGAGTCTCCTTCCGTGTTTGTTTGATATAATATAATATTCATTGGATGCTTCCTGAGAAGCTCCTCTATTGATTTATACTTCTTTAGCTCGTCATAGAGTAAAATATTAACTCCTGGTATTTTATTAATAAGCTCAGAGCCGTATACGGATCTATATAAGGAGTCCACCATGCTCATGTAGTATAAATCGCGGGCAATCTTTGTAAATATAAATCCAGCGCTTGCCGAGATTCATCACATCAACAATCTGGGCCTTGGATAAGTTCAATCTATTCTTGAGGAATGCTATGATCTGCTCTTGCGCTCCCTTCTTAGGAAAGAAGACAACACCAGTCGATTCGTTGATAATAGTCCTTGTATTGTAATAATTAGCCAGTATGTGGCTGGTGACCACCACGGAGATTCGGCTTTCTCGCCCAGTTTCCAGGAGATCATCTCGGATCTGCGAGACAATCTTCCTACTCTCCTCGGGTAATGAGTCCGTGTCATCAAATATAACTAGACTCTCCTGAAAGATCTCGAGCTTATTCTCGTCCATAATATTCATCAAAGTGAGCGGTTCGAGGTCTTCCACTTCGTCTGGCTTATCAGTATTGGATTCAACATCAGAGGAGATCTCCTCTATCTTAACTCCGTCGGACACAGACCCCAGATCATCTGGCTTCTTCTCAACCAGAGTTTGCTTTCCTCGGTTCTTCACCTTGGACCTCTTAGCGTTTATCTCATCCAGAGGTGTTGGCGGCATATCTAGGTTTATCCTTTCGATTTCTTCTACTTCGTCTAGGGCGCTATCTTTATTTTTTCGCGAAAAGAGGTAGATCTTATTATCTGGATTCACCTGGTGATATTCGATGCAGAATAGTCCGATCCAGGTTGACTTGCCGCAGCCTGAAGGCCCGGCCACATAAATCCTGTCGTTCATGCAATCAGAATCGATTGGCAAGGGCTGAATAAACTCATCTTCGGCTAATTCGAAGCTCTGGATATTATTGGCCACTAATTGGGATAAGCATCTCTGATACAAAAGCTTGAGTTTCGGTGGATTTGGTGCCTCCTTCGTGATCAACGCATTATATAGGACGTCTCCAAATTTATCAGGAATGATCTGGGTTCCACTTCTATCATGGGACACATTATAGACGACCTGATCTACCTGATTCTCATAGCTGCCAGCTTCTTCATTATCCCTAACATATAGAATCTTACCGTTGCTGACACCTCCATAAATAACAGCTACTGGCTTCCCTGATTCGAACGAGAACGTCGCCATACCTAATAAGAATCTCCAACAATTTTTATTTAAAATGTTGATTAAGCAGAATACACATTTAGCTATGGACTCCGTAGGCCGACGCCTAGAATTGATGAGTCTAAATCCTAATTATGCGGCTGAAGCTTTCGACTCATATGGACCAGATGCGTATGGCGACGCCTTAGTTGGCGGGCGACGCCGAAGAAGGCGAAGAACAAGAGGCGGGGCTCTTGTAGGAGGTTGCGATGATTATATGGGAGCTTGTCTATACGGTGGCGCTCCTGTAGGTGGATATGAGGATTACTTAGGCGATCAGCATGGATACGAGGGCGATCACGATCCTGCCATGGGAGGTGATTATTACAATTACCACAATAGGTGGATGAAGTTCCTCAGGACGTTTCGCCGGGATTGCCAGAACTATGGCTCGGCGGCCGCTAATGCCAAAGTAGCAGCCCTGGCCTATCCAGCCTGGCTACTGGACAACTTCGGAAAAGAAGAATACGACGCATATTTCGCAAGACGGCGAGCTCGCCTCCAGAAGAAGGGAGCTGGCCTTATGTACGCCGGGGGAGCTTATGTTCCCGCCAGAGTGACTAATCATTGGAAGCCATCTTATTACAAAGATTACAAATGCCCTCCAGCGTATTTCAAGTACTGGGGCGATAAAAAGGCCGCCGGCTATGGATACGATGATATGTATGGAGGAGCCTCTAAGATGATCTTGGAATGCGTCAGGCGAAAGCGTCGAACAACAAAAAAAAAGGTAAGTAGAAGCAAGCCAGCTAAAAAAAAGGCGAAGAGGGTTTCACAGACGCCGACCAAGAAGAAGGCGACTAGGAAGAAGAAGAGGGTTTCACAGACGCCGACCAAGAAGAAGGCGACTAGGAAGAAGAAGAGAGTTCCTCAAGCTGCCACCAAGAAGAAGACGACCAGAAGAAAGAGAGTTGCTCAGGCGCCAACGAGAGCGGCGCCTAGAAGGAGGAGGACTACTACTTCTGCGGCCTATTATGTGCCACCTCCTCCACGACAAACTAGATCGGCAGCCGATGC
>Ga0187858_10003973_pt1 | contig 14036 bp, 10 predicted proteins | sample June2016WEW_8_15_FD_133015 | JGI IMG/M metagenome (GOLD analysis project Ga0187858, IMG submission 133015) | Peatland microbial communities from SPRUCE experiment site at the Marcell Experimental Forest, Minnesota, USA - June2016WEW_8_150 | ecosystem: Environmental > Terrestrial > Soil >...
CCAGGAAACCAGGTGGGGACGACCCAGTTCGCCGCGGCGGTTTGGCAAGGGGCTGCGGAAAGCCAGCCGAAAAGCCGTCACATAACTGGCCAGACCATCCACGGCCAGCAGCAGGGGCCGACACAGGGCCATCTCCCGCAGCTTGTCCGCCAACGCCTGGATCAGCTCCATGTCCCGTTTGGGACTGGACCACTCCGCCCAACCACAGGCGATCCTTCACCGTCATCGCCAATGCCATCCAGTAGGTTCTTTTCAGCGCCTTGACCTTGATCTCGTCCGCTTACACTTGTTGCAGATCTTGCGGACGGCTCTCCACCAGATGCTCGTGTACCCTTTGACATTGTTGGCCTGCGCGTGCATGCCAATCGCTCACCGTGCGCTCATCCAGCCCAAAGGCTTTCACGATCGCCTGCACCGGACAACCCTACGCCAGCAAGACGATGACCCACATGACCATCTGCGAATCGGTGCGCAACCGGTAAAAGATCGTCCCTTGGCTGGCCGTAAAGGTCTGTCCACAGACTACGCAATAATATCGTTCATCTTTCTGGCTGTGAACATGAATGTTCCCTTTGCCAGTTTGACCCCTTGCGGGGCAGTCCATATTCGGGCAAAATATCTCGCGTGGGTTCATTGGTGGCTCTCATGGATCTCGAAGTCCTTTGAGTTTGCCAGTGAACCCTGTTTTTTGCAAGTTCTTCCCCTACCTCACCACGCTTAAAAGGAATTAGGGCTATTGCTATAGCGCCTGTTTTCACGTTGAGAGATAAACGTATTCGTGCAGCTGCTATATTTTGGTTTTTATCTGGCGTTAGAGTGGGCGCATTTGTAACATTACCTTTGGTCGCTGTTGATCTGGATAATCTCAAAATCAAGCAGTGGCCGAGGTTAGGAGTAAGAACAAAGTCTCCCAGGATGTTATCATTCGAAAACGGCAATTTTCGGCGCAACGATCATGAGCTAAGGAACGCTCTACAATTGACGTTCCAAAGCCGTCTGGGTTGGATGGTGCTTTTTCTCGTTTACACAGTTCAGCTAACGTCCACAAATGATTAAATTCCGAGCCTTTGACTTGTATAAATTCAACTTCTTCCCCATCGATGGCCTGCCATATAAGCGTAATATCATCTTGAGTTTCGCACCTTATCTCTAATAAGTCGGGGGTTGAAATTAGATCTAACCAGAAGCCTACCGCAACATGATCTTGAAAACAAAAACCACTGCAGGCAATAGAACCACCATTATTCATTGGTGGAAGACTTCGAATTGGAACAAACGAAGAAGTAATTTCCATAATCAATCAGTCATCCTCCGTTTATTAAGTATCGAGTTCCTACGCAAAATCATTCTAAACTAATGTTTACGACAATTCGTCACTTATATCCATACCCTTAAGATTAATACTTCTTTCTCAATATACAACAAACCATACGACATGTGGCTTCACAAGCAGTATCCGGCCTTTTTAAGTAATAGACATCGGTGATTGCTGCGATGTCTCAAAGCACCTCTCGGCAGAAGATGCATTACTGGTCAACGAAATAGATCTATCGATTTAAAGATCTAGTTCTTTCATAAAAGTCAATATAGTCTGAAGTTTTGGAAAAAAATAACTTGTTTTTCAACAATCTTATGTCAAATATCCTCTTGATTCGTGTTTATTATCGAGCTATAATAATTGGGTAACTGGTTGGTACGTCCCTAGCACTTTATAGAACATCGCTATGAATATCATTGATCAAAACTCGATCGCACCACTTTATCACCAACTCGCCGAGATTTTAAGAAATAAAATCCGGTCTGGGGAATTTTTACCTGGAGGAAAAATCCCATCAGAACGTAACCTGATGGAGTCCTATCGATTAAGTCGAAATACAGTCCGACAAGCTATCAATGTTTTAGTAAATGAAGGAATTGTATATCAAGACCACGGACGAGGTAATTTTACGATTGGCTCAGAACTAAATATCCAGTATCAAATTGATATCTTGGTTGAGCATAACGAATTTCTTCGTAGAGTAGGCAGTATCCCGTCTGTACAACATATTAGTACTGAGAAAATAATCGCTCCTGACCTGGTTTGTAAAGCACTACATTTATTTTGTAATGAAGAAGTCGTTTGCTTTACTAAGTTATTCTCAGCAAATAGCAATCCTGCGATACTGACTTTTGACTACCTACCTAGTAAACTATTGGGAGAACATTTCGATACTAGCGGTGGAGGAGAAGCATTTTTCAAATTACTAGAAGAAATTAATGGTAAACGTGTAAATTTTACTGTTTCAGACATTATTCCTATAAACGCGTCAAAAGATATTGCTAAGTATTTGGGTTTAGCACCTGGATCTTCCATATTATTATTGCAAGAAACCTTCTTTAACCCAGGGATAAATATTCCGTTAGCATTTTCTTTTAATTATTACCATCCGAATATACATTTTCGTATTGTGAGACGTCGCTCTAAATTCCTCGTTGGCATCGATCCAAAGAAAACTAGTCATTCAACAGAAGAGGAAGAGCATGATTATTGAATATCACCGAGCTACCTCGTTGGATGATGCCTTGGCTCTAATTGTAAGGCAAAAGCCAATCACTTTACCACTTGGTGGTGGAACCTTCCTATCGCAACACACATGTGCAGATTGTGCTGTTGTCGATCTCCAAGATCTTAAACTTGATAAAGTTGAAAAAAAGGAGGGGTCCCTATCGATAGGGTCTGCTCTAAGCCTTTACCGATTTTCTCAACTACCAGACATTCCGGAGGGATTGCGGAAAGCAGTTCTTTGTGAAAGAGGGTTTAACCTCCGCCAAGTAAGCACAATTGCGGGAGTACTTGTAACTTCAGATGGACGGTCATCTTTAGCGTCGGCTTTACTTGCAATCGATGCCTCTTTCGTATGGTTGCCAGGGGAGAATGCTATTTCACTTGAGGGTTGGCTTTCCTCGCGGGTTGCTTGGATGCCTGGCAAATTAATAACCCAGATCGTTATTCCCAGCCAGGTAAGCTTGTGGTATGAGTCAGTTGCCCGATCACCGATGGATAGGCCACTATTATCAATCGCCATTAGTCGTTGGTTTTCAGGGAGAACGCGAATTGTGGTTGGCGGCTTTGGAGAATATCCCGTTGTCGTACTAGATCAATTCAATCCCATTGAAGCTGAAAATTCTGCAGATGATATCTGTCATAATTCACAGGATGCGTTAGCTTCAGCCGAATATCGACAAACGGTTGCGAGAGTCCTTATTCATCGTATTATAAGCCGATGGTCAAAATGAAAACAATGGAGATATCAATCACCATAAATAATGTCCAATCATGCTACCAAATAGCTCCTGGTGATACATTATTAAGTCTTCTAAGGCGTGAGGGATTCTGGGGAGTTAAATCTGGTGGTTGTGCTCATGGAGAATGTGGGGCGTGTACAGTACTGCTAGATGGGTATCCAATAAGTTCTTGCGTCATGTTGGCTGCACAGGTGGAGGGGCACACTATCCAGACTATCGAATCTCTTGGTCAATACCCCGATCAAGGCTGGAAGAAAACAAAGGACCTTCATCCGATTCAAAAGGCTTTTTTGCAAGAGGGGGCTGTTCAATGCGGCTATTGCACTCCAGCGCAAATTCTTGCAGCTAAATCCTTATTGGATAGAGAGAGTCGCCCAACAGAAGTTCAGGTACGAGATTCAATTTCTGGCATTCTATGTCGCTGCACGGGATATCAAAAACCCGTTCAGGCAATCCTCAGAGCTGCCGAACAACTACGTGGTGAAAAGTGTAGCTCAACAGGAGGTATTTCCCCGATAATCACTAGAGATCACTTGGTGGGAAGCGCAGAAGTTAAAGTTGATGCTTGCATGTTAGCGCAGGGGAAGCCAGCTTTCACCGAGGATATTGAACTACCGAGAAAGTTGGTAGCCAAAGTCTTAAGGAGCCCAGTAGCTCATGCTTGGATTCGCAAAATTGATACGTCCAAAGCTTTAGCGTTATCTGGAGTTGCAGCTGTACTTACCTGGGAAGATTTACCTAGAGTAATCTACTCGACCGCGGGTCAATCTGATCCAATCCCTGGTCCGCTGGATACTTTTTCGCTGGATCGAAAAGTGCGTTTTGTAGGTGATCGGGTGGCGTTTATTGCTGCCGAAACAGAGGAAATCGCTGAACAAGCATTAAAGCTCATTGATGTGGATTACGAAATATTACCAGCGGTGCTCGATTCAGAATCGGCTGTGAATGGGGATGCTCCGATCATTCATGATGAGAAAGAGTATGTTAATTTCTCTTTGTCTGACCCAAAACGCAATTTAGCTGCTCAAATCCGAATAAATATTGGCGATGTGGAGAAAGGTTTTCACGAAGCAGACCTTATTTATGAGGCAGATTACGAGGTTTCGAAAGTTCAGCAGGCACACATTGAGCCTCACGTGGCCATAACCTATTGGGATGAGAACGATCGCTTGGTTATCCGTACCAGTACACAAGTTCCATTTCATGTACGCCGTCAATTAGCCCCCGTTTTGGGTCTTCCAATCCGTCGGATCCGGGTTATTAAACCACGCGTCGGTGGTGGGTTTGGCGGAAAGCAAGAAATATTAATGGAAGATGTCCCTGCCCATCTAACTATTGCTACGCACCGTCCCGTTCTTTATCGGTATACCCGGGAGGAAGAATTCATAGCTTCGCGTTCTCGCCACCCGATGCATTTTCATCTAAAAACAGCCGTCAAAAGAGATGGAACGATTACAGCTAATGAAATGACCTGCCTGAGCGATACGGGAGCTTATGGGTGCCATGCATTAACTGTGGCTGGGAATGCCGGTCATAAGCCCATGGCATTGTATGTGGGAGATGGCAGCTACCGTAAATCCCCGAATATCCGTTTTCATGCAGACGTTGTGTATACTAATCATCCACCCGCTGGTGCTTTCCGAGGGTATGGTGTTCCTCAAGGTTTCTGGGCGGTTGAGCGGCAAATGGAGCACATTGCTCGAGATTTGAGATTGGATCCAATCGAGTTCCGCTTAAAGAATGCTCTCCATCAAGGAGAATTGCAACCATTTAGTACGGTATGGTCCGAAGGCCGCTCTCCTCAGGCAGAAATAATCAATACCATTGGATTGGAGGAATGTGTCAAACGCGGGAAGGCAGTAATCGATTGGGATCATAAATTCGGGAATCCCGATTGGCATAAAGTACATAATAACCCTCAGTGTCATCGAGGCATCGGGGTAGCTCTGGCAATGCATGGCACAGCCGTATCCTATACCGACATGGGCGCGGCCAGTATAAAGATGAATGAAGACGGATCCTTCAACCTCCTGATCGGTGCAACCGATATTGGAACTGGATCCGATACAGTTCTAGCGCAAATGGCTGGCGAAGTATTAGGCGTACCACTATCCGATATCATTGTGTATTCTTCTGATACTGACCTTACTCCCTTCGATAAAGGCGCTTACGCCTCCAGTACTACCTACATCTCGGGGGCGGCCGTGACCAAAGCGGCTAGGATGGCGGCAGACCGCATTCGACATCATGCATCCATCATACTCAATAAGGCTGCAAATATTCTCCAAGTGACTCCCGATCAGATACAACTAATAGATCGAAATGCAATTGCCCCCGATGGACGCTGTATATCCTTGGAAGAAATTGGCATGAGCTCTCTTCATCACCACGACCAGGAACAAATCATGGGGATAGCATCAGCAGTTTCAACGGTATCTCCTCCTCCTTTTGCAGCGCAGTTTGCCGAAGTGACGGTGGATATCGAGACAGGTCAGATAAATGTGGATCGTCTGGTAATAGCAGTGGATGCGGGGGTGGTGGTTAACCCGATTACAGCAACCGGCCAGATGGAAGGTGGCATGATCCAAGCCCTAGGTTACGCGTTATGTGAAGAGATGACGTATGACGGGTCAGGCTTGCCCAATGAACGGAATCTAATTGATTATCATATTTTCCGCTCAGATGAAACGCCAAAGATGGAAACCCTTTTTATAGAGACCTTTGAACCATCTCATCCGTTTGGGGTGAAAGCAGCTGGTGAAATTCCTATGGATGGTGTTGCCCCGGCTGTTGCGAATGCGATTGAGGATGCCTGCGGCGGAAAAGTAAACGCGTTGCCCATAACTCCAGAGCGGGTATGGTCTGCCATCTTAAAGCTAGATTCAATTGCAAAGTGATCATAATTTTATGATATTTTGAGCTATAGTCATCCACCGAAAAAATCTATCAAGCGCCAGAAAGGATTAATATTTTGATCAACTACCTGGAAGAAGCTAAATCTATACTCCCCGATCTCATTCGGTGGCGGCGCGATTTCCATATGCACCCCGAAATGCGCTTCGAAGAAGTGCGTACCGCTAGAATCGTAGCGGAGTATCTACATAGTTTGGGGATGCAAGTGCAGACCGGAGTGGGCCAGACAGGGGTAGTAGGCTTACTCAAAGGATCTCGGCTGAGCCCGGTTGCCCTGATGCGATTCGATATGGATGCCCTACCCATCCAGGAAGAAAACGATGTCGAATATAAATCTCAAACTCCCGGCGTAATGCACGCTTGCGGGCATGACAGCCATACCGCTATGGGAATGGGGGTCGCCAGATTATTGTCTGAACACAAGGACGAACTCAAAGGAAGTGTCAAGTTTGTATTTCAACCAGCCGAGGAAGGCGCTGGTGGTGCACGTGCAATGATCCGGGATGGAGTTCTCGAAAATCCCCGGCCGGATATCAGTTTTGGCATCCATGTCCAATCCCAAACTCCTGGGAAGATGTTCCTGATCGGGGATGGCCCAGTTCTGGCTGCTGCCGATATCTTTCACTGTACCATCCACGGGAAAGGAGGTCACGGCGCCATCCCCCAGATTACGGTCGATCCAATTGTTGTGTTGGGTCAAATCATCAATGCACTGCAGACCATTGTCAGCCGGAATGTGGATCCTTTGAAATTCGCCATTATCAGCATCTGTAATCTCCGGGCAGGGAACGCTTTTAATGTAATTCCTGATATTGCAGAAATGGGCGGGACGCTCCGTTCTTATGAATTTGAGATTCGGGAATTGATTTGTAAACGGATGCAAACGGTTGTAGAGAATATTTCAAGAGCTTATGGTGCTACAGCTGATTTGGAGATTGAAGAAATTGTCCCTGCGACGGTTAACAACCCCACCATCAGCATGAAAGTGCGTGAATTAGCAGCATCTATCGTGGGACCTGAGATGGTAAGTAAAAATCAATTGGGTTCCCCATCGGATGACGTGGCAGAGTACCTTCGGGCTATCCCTGGTTGTCATTTCGTTTTGGGCGCGTCCAGGGGAGACGATGATCGTCCCCATCATACTTCTCGTTTTGATATAGATGAAAGCACAATGCCATATGGCGTTGCACTTCTTGTAACAGAAGTGATCTATTTTTTATCCCATGAAGAAGCTATACCTGCTCCGTAGAATTATGCTTAATAAAAAGACGATTATCACCACTTGTAATTTTTAAGGAGGTGTAAAGATAAAACAATCTAACAACCTTCCCATATAATCCAAGCCTTTTCAATAAGTATTGTCTCTTCAAAAAAAGTTCAGAATGCGATCTCAGGAGAAAATAAAATGAATAAAAAACTTCTTCCAGCGATACTTTCCGTGCTAGTGATACTGTCTTTCGTAGTTGGATGTACTCCTAGTGCAGCAACAGAAGCCCCAAATCCAACTCAGCCTGTGAGCCAGGGGACTATCCCGACCACTGCTCCCGTGGTGCCAACGGTGGTGCCTACAGTGGTGCCAACAAAAGTACCACCATTAAAAATATTAAAGATCGCTATCAGCACAGATATCGACACGTTTGATCCCCATGGCACTCGCTCCTTTGCAGTTGCTAATGTAGTCGACTATATGGTTGATACTCTCCTCAAAGCGGATCAACATGGGCAAATCGTTCCTTCGTTGGCCACAAGCTGGGAAACATCGGCCGATGGCCTGACCATTACCTTCCACTTGCGGGAGGGGGTGAAATTCTCGGATGGAACACCCTTCGATGCCACAACAGTGAAATACAATATGGATCGTTTTCTCGATCCAAAGGTCAAGAGTGCCACGAAATCACCTTACAATCTGGTGAAAGAAACGGACGTCATCGATCCCTTAACCGTCCAGTTCAAATTGTCCCAACCCTCCGGTGCACTATTCATGGCGTTCTCGAATACAAATATCGGCATGATTTCTCCTGCGAGTATTCCGCTCGGTAGCGATCAGTATGATAATCTAATCGGAACCAATGTCCCGATTGGCACTGGGCCGTATGTGCTTAAAGAGTATGTGAAAGGCGATCACGTGACGGTTGTTCGCAACCCCACCTATTGGGGGACTCCCCCCTTCTACGATGAAGTCCAGTTCCTGATCACTCCAAGCGATGCTACACGCGAAAGCCTGCTTCTCGCCGGACAAGTTGATATCGCAGTGAATCCACCTCTATCGGATTTGCCCTCGCTCTCTAATAATTCGGATGTAAAAGTAATCACAGCACCTGATGACCGTGTGCTGTTCATCGGGATAAATACTACAACAAAATACCTGGATGATCCGAAGGTGCGTCAGGCGCTAAACTACGCCATCGATAAGGATGCGATCATCAAGAACGTTTTGATGGGATACGCTCAGCCAGTTGACTCCCCTATGCCGTCTGATTTCTTTGGCTACTGCAAGGGCTCCCCGGCATATACATATAACCCAACCCTGGCCAAGCAATTGTTGCAAGAAGCCGGGGTTCCTAACAATTGGAAGCTTCGCTTTGTCTCCCCGACCGGACGTTACCCTGATGACTACCAAGTCTCTCAGGCCATCGCCGGATACCTGCAAGCCGTAGGGATTGATGCCCAATTAAAGACAACAGATTGGGGCACCTATATGTCCTGGATTACCGGAGTTAAACCCGCAAATTCAACGACCGACCTATACTTCTTGGGTTGGTCCGGTGGATACGAACATGGTTCAGTAACAATGTCTATGTTCCAGACGGGTACATTCTTCAACGGTGGTTTTTACAGTAATCCAAAGCTGGATGCCTTGATCAGTGCCGCGGATGCCGAACAGGATCCTACGAAATCCGCCGATTTGTATTGTCAGGCCAATCAGTTGGTATGGAGCGACGCCCCCTGGATATTCTTGTACCATGGCTTATACCCGGTCATTCAATCGACGAAAATTCAGGGTTTGATTGTACTGCCGAGTGAAAAATTCGATACATCTGGCGTAACACCGGTTCAGTAGGATTTCTTTTTGCAGAATTCTCTCTCGCCAGGAATTCATTTACCTGGCGAGAGAGAAAATTACCTTCAAGTATAAAAGAGATCTACAAATATTTTCGGCAGAAGAAAGTCAAATTTTTGTGAGACAAGCGAGCATTAGACAGGCGAGTTGTCAAGTTGTTTCGCTTGATATAATAAGCAGTGATTTCGCCCAGGAGTTCGATTAGTTCGTCCAACTTACCCAAACCGGATAAAGAAGAATGCTTTTTACAAAGCCATGCTCACCATGGTGCTTGATCATTTGCAGATAATGCCAATCTTGGTTGGGTTTTAAGCGAGTGAGGAGACGACCCTTGCCTGCGTATTCAGGAACCAAAACATGAAAGGCAAAGATGATTTCATCGATCACACCCACACCGATAATCAGGGATGATGGACACTCCGGATGCCCACTCAAGTTCCTTGAGGATCTGAAACACTTCCTAACCTGCTCAGGTCTCATCCATAGCGATGTCACGGGTCACTCGTAAGCAGTTGCCGACATCCAGCAAAGCAGAAACCCTGAAAGAGCTACATTCATCCACTTTAAAGTAGCTTTTCTTTGCCTTTTTTTGGGACCTAGGATCTTAATAAGCCTTCCAGTTGAGCCCGCTAGATTTGAAAATCCTTCATCAAGATCGGGTTACCTCTTTATACGACATACGACGGGCTACTCTTAGTAACCAGCGGAGAATTGCGTCTTAAATGATCCCTTTCGCCTCGGGTAATCGTTCTGATCTGGTTATCTTCTTCCAATAAAATTAGAACTTCTTGGATTTCATCGGAATTTGTGTGCTAACGAAAGAAGATTACACCATTTGTCTCCGTGAAATTCTAGCAATAGGTCTTGCCTTTGTGATACTGGATGCTTCGCAGTTATTAGCCAATCTTTTTAATGTTCGGTTAAGCTTAATCACTTTGCAGCTTCCCGTAATCAATGTAAGCTGGGTTTTGATAAAAATTTCCCTGATGGGAATTGTGTTCGATCTTTAGTTTCTGAAGGAATGCTATTGCCTTAAAACACGTTATTGAGGAAGAAAATCGGATTTCGCAAATGGCTAAATATATTCTGGCACGAATCTTGGTATCGATCGTGACATTATGGGTAATCACCACTGTGATTTTCCTTATGCTACGTCTTCTACCAGGGGATCCGGCCCGTGTCTTTGCCAGTGATACGGCTACACCGGAAGAGGTGGCACAGCTTCGTACTCGATTAAATCTGGACAAGCCGCTCTCCTACCAATATATGCTTTTTATGAACGATCTGATGCATGCAAATTTAGGCACCTCTTTTCAAACTAATACTCCGGTCTTGGATGAGATCACATCCAGGTTACCACAAACTATCGAGCTGGCAACATGCGGGATGATCATTGCCCTCTTGATCGGAATACCTGCTGGGTTAATCTCCGCGGTTATGCGCAACTCCTGGTTGGATTCCATAACCTCTATTGGTACGCTATTTGGGGTCGCAATGCCTGTTTATTTGTTGGGTTTGATTTTAATCTTGATTTTCGCGGTGGAATTCCACTGGTTGCCAGCAGCTGGAAACCGAGACGGATTCAGAAGCATTATTCTCCCTTCCCTTACAATCGGCGCGTTTTCGATGGCGTTGATCGCTAGGATGACACGCTCCTCAGCCCTTGAAGAGATGTCGAAAGACTATGTGACTGCCGCAAGAGCCAAAGGGTTAAACAAAAGAAGAGTCATTTTAAGACATGTATTACGCAATGCTCTCATCCCGGTTGTGACGGTGATTGGCCTGCAGTTTGGATACTTATTGGGAGGGTCAATTCTAACGGAGACTATTTTTGCATGGCCCGGCTTAGGTCGTCTATTGACCCAATCTCTCTTCTCGAGGGATTATCCAATGGTGCAGGGTCTTGTCATCGTTTTCGCTGCTTGTTTTATTGCAGTCAACTTGTTAGTGGATATCTTATATGGCTATATTGACCCAAGGATCCGCAACAGATAAATTGAACGGCCATTCATCTATGCCAGCCCGTTCGGGGACGAAAATGTTCCTCAAGCGTTTTATCGGAAATTGGCATGCCGTCATCGGGTTGGGTTTGATTCTTTCCCTGGTTCTGTTGTGCTTATTCGCTCCGTTCATTTCCCATTATGATCCGGTTGAACAGGATTTATCCAAAGCACTTCTCGCCCCATCCCCGCAGCACCTGCTTGGGACAGATTACCTGGGCAGAGATCTTCTCACCCGTATCTTGTATGGCGGCCGACTGACATTGACCATCAGTTTCCTATCTGTCGCCCTCGGCTTGGCCATCGGCCTACCATTGGGTGCGATCTCGGGATACTTTGGTGGTTGGGCTGACATGTTAATCCAAAGGGTGACCGATATCTTGTTATCCTTTCCTAGTTTTTTGCTGGCATTGATGTTAGTTTCTATGTTGGGGATCGGGGTACGAAATTTAATCATTTCGATCGGAATTATGGCAATTCCATCTTTTATACGCTTGGTCCGTGCATATGTGCTATCACTCCGTGAAATGGCTTATGTCGAAGCTTCTCGGTCACTTGGAAGTAGTGATTGGGCGATTATTCTCAAACACATCATTCCGAATGTGTGGGCACCAGTAATTGTCAATGCTTCCTTGAATATGGGATATGCAATTTCGACATCTACGGGTCTCGGTTTTTTGGGAATGGGTGTCCCATTTCCAACCCCCGAATGGGGGATGATGATGGGTGAAGCACAAGATTATCTGTTTAGCCACCCATTTATGGTTATATACCCAGGCATTGTGATATTTATTGCCATCATTGGTTTCAATCTATTGGGAGATGGTTTACGAGACGCTATGGATCCTCATTTGAGGAATATAAGGAATATTAAATAACTCAAGTCGCTTGTGTATTAAGGTTCTTACTTATATATACCAACGACTTCGGTTGAGTAATTTGGAAGAAGGTATTAGCATGACGCAAAGCAGGATAAATCTTGGTCGGTATTTTCTTAACATGGTATCTGCCGGTGAGGGCAGCCCAGTGGTCGTATTGGAAACGGGCCTGGGTGTCGATTCCGATTCCTGGAAATATGTCCAGGATCAGATTTCTCGCGATACCCGTGTGATCCGGTATGACCGTGCCGGCAGAGGAAATAGTGATCCAGCCCCTTTCCCCAGATCTGCCCTGGATATGGTAAATGACCTTCATCAACTATTAATTGCAGCTCAAATTCCCAGTCCATACATTTTGGTGGGCCAGTCTTTTGGGGGGTTGCTGGTGAGACTGTATACTGGGCTCAATCCAGAACAGGTTTCCGGTCTTGTGCTGGTTGATCCATCTCAAGAAGGACAGTTCGAAAAGATATCAGCTGTTTTACCGCCTCCTCAGGCACAGGATTCGGATGGATTGGTCCGTTTTCGCCAATTCTGGGGAAAGGATTACCGATTCCCCGAGAAGAATCGAGAAGGGATTGATTTCCCCCAAAGTTTTTCTCAGGTCGTCCCGTATCAACGACTTAAAAATGTTCCAACTATCATCCTGTCATCCAGTAATTTGCTTCCTGAATTGTCGGATAGACCAGAGGAAGCTGTAAAGTTGCGAAATATCTGGATAGAGATGAATCAACGCCTTACTGCTTTGAACCTTCTGGCTCAACACAGAGTGGTGGCAAAAAGCGGTCATTTCATTCAATGTGATCAACCTGCCGTAATCGTCGATGCAGTTCGCCAGGTGATGCGGATGGCAGAAGTCTATTGATAGCTGAATATCTTATGCAGAAAGAACACCCAAATCGCTTATCTAATGTTGGAATGGTTATCATCGCCGCGGTCGATGATAGAAGTTGGGGGAGTGAGGGATATCGCGGGTTGAAGTGTATTTATGAGTTAGGGTTTGGAGAGGTTAATTATGTCGAACGGGTTATACCCTCCGAATGGGAAAACGCGTTTGAGAAATTTGCTCTCCAAGGGTATAACCTGGTTCTAGGTCATGGAGGTGAGCTTTCGGAGGCTGTTCTCCACGTAGCCGAAAGACATCCCGAAGTAATGTTTGCTTGTATAAACGGTCATTTCACGGGTCACAACCTGGCATCGTTCGAAATTAAAGATGAGCAAGGAAGTTACCTGGCGGGCGTCCTTGCGGCAAAACTGAGCAAGACCCATCGGGTCGGCTTTGTGGGGGGGCAAAAAATACCGGCGACCATCCGGCATGCCTCTGCTTATATCGCTGGAGCCAGAGCGTGTGGAGCCAGCGCTGAGGTAGCTTTCTGTATTAATTTTTCCGACCCTCACCAGGCCGAAGAATTGACTTTAGGGTTGATACAAAACGGTTCCGACTTATTCTATTACTACCTTAACGAGGGATATCGAGGTCTCTTACAGGCGTGTAATCAATTTCACTGCCAGGTAATCTGCTCGGTGGTAGACCGTCCTGATGAAGTGCTAGGCGGTAGTGTTGCTTGTGTCCATGAAAACGTAGGGGAATTGCACGTTATGGCTACTCGCCTTTTTGCTGAGGGTGATTTGCGTGGTATCCGTTATCGGATAGGTCTTGAGGATCCGGATGTAGAAAAATTGGTCTTGCATACCGTCGATCCTCGGATATCCCAAGATATTAACGAACTTCAAGATCGAATAATTTCGCGGAGTGTTTTTATACCTAAAAATATAACGATGTTGAAAAACAAGTCAAAAATGATATTTCCATTGGAATGTTATTCAGTTGATCAATCCCACCATTCTATCACAGCAACCATGGACCAGAGGTTCTATATTGAAACCGATAAGAACATC
>Ga0187858_10003975_pt1 | contig 14035 bp, 13 predicted proteins | sample June2016WEW_8_15_FD_133015 | JGI IMG/M metagenome (GOLD analysis project Ga0187858, IMG submission 133015) | Peatland microbial communities from SPRUCE experiment site at the Marcell Experimental Forest, Minnesota, USA - June2016WEW_8_150 | ecosystem: Environmental > Terrestrial > Soil >...
GGCGCGATGGTCTATGTCCGTGACGTAGCCCATGTACGCGACGGCAATCCGCCGCAGCAAAACATCGTTCACGTGGACGGCAATCGGTCCGTTCTAATGTTCGTCCTGAAGAATGGCGCGGTGTCGACGCTTTCGATCATCGAGGGAGTGAAGAAAAAAGTACAGGAGATGAAGGCGACCTTGCCGAGTAATCTCGTGCTGACGCCGATCGGGGATCAATCGATCTTCATCAATGCCGCGATTGGCGGCGTCGTTCGTGAAGGCATCATTGCTGCCGCGCTGACCAGTTTGATGATCCTGCTGTTTCTCGGAAGTTTCCGTTCGACGCTGATCATCGCCACGTCTATTCCGCTCTCCGTGCTCGGCTCCATTGCAACACTGTGGGCACTCGGCGAGACGCTCAACATCATGACCTTGGGCGGACTGGCGCTCGCCGTCGGCATCCTCGTCGACGAGGCTACGGTGACGATCGAGAACATCAATTGGCATCTTGAGCAAGGCAAGGAGGTCGAGACCGCCATTCTCGACGGCGCCGAGCAGATCGTCACCCCCGCCTTCGTCTCGCTGTTGTGCATCTGCATCGTGTTCGTGCCGATGTTCTTTTTGACCGGCGTGCCGCGCTTCCTGTTCGTGCCGCTGGCGGAAGCGGTGATGTCGGCGATGGTCTGGTCGTTCATCCTGTCGCGCACGCTGGTGCCGACGATGGCGAAATACATGCTGCGCAAGCACGCCCCGCACACCGATATGCACGGCCTCGACGGTCCGCTGCCGCCCTCGCGCAATCCGCTTGTGCGCTTCCAGCGCGGCTTCGAGGCGCGCTTCGAACGCGCCCGCCTCGCCTATCGCGAGCTTTTGACGATGGCCTTGCGTCACCGCACAGTCTTCGTGGGTTGTTTCCTTGTTTTCGTGGTCGGCACGTTCGCGCTGGCGCCCTACCTCGGGCGCGACTTCTTTCCTTCGGTCGACGGCGGCCGGATTCTGATGCACGTGCGCTTGACCGTCGGTACCCGCGTCGAGGAAAGCGCACGCCAATTTGCCGAGATCGAGAAGGTCGTCCGCCAAATCATTCCGCCGGAAGAGCTCGGGACACTGGTCGACAACATCGGCTTCCCGGTAAGCGGCATCAACAGCACTTACAACAATACCGGCACGATCGGATCGCAGGACGGCGAAATTCAGATTGGTTTGAATGAGGACCACCGGCCGACAGCCGACTACGTCCGCACCCTGCGCGAGGAGTTGCCCGGCCGTTTTCCGGGCGTGACATTCTCCTTCCTGCCGGCCGACATCATCAGCCAAATTCTGAATTTCGGCGCCCCCGCCCCGATTGACGTGCAGATTCGCGGGCCCAACCTCGATCAAAATTTCGCCTATGCGCAACTGCTGCTGCGGCGGCTCCGGCATGTTCCCGGCCTGGTCGATGCGCGCATCCAGCAGTCGCTCAGCGAGCCGAGCTTCAATGTCGACGTCGATCGCACGCGCGCGCAATATGTCGGCATCACCGAACGCGACGTCACCAACAGCATGGTGGTGAACCTCGCCGGATCGAGTCAGGTTCAGCCGACATTCTGGCTTAATCCCGAGAACGGCGTGAATTACTCGATCGTGATGCAGACGCCGCAATATCAAATCGATTCATTGAACGCATTGCAAAACCTGCCGATCACAGCGCCAGGGGTGCCGCCGCAGACGCTCGGCGCCATCGCCGACATCAAACGGACGGCCGTACCCGCGGTGTACTCCCAATACAATGTCCAGCCGTTGATCCAGATTTACGGCACCACGCAAGGCCGCGACCTCGGCGCCGTGGCCGCCGACGTCCAAAATATCCTGGACGAAACCGCCAAAGATGCGCCGAAGACCGCGCAGGTGGCCATGCTCGGGCAGGTCAGGACCATGAACAGCTCGTTCTCCGGCCTGATCTTCGGTCTGGCCGCCGCCGTCGTCCTCATCTATCTCCTGATCGTCGTCAACTTCCAATCCTGGGCGGATCCGTTCGTGATCATCACTGCGCTGCCGGCTGCGCTCGCCGGCATTGTGTGGATGTTGTTCGCCACCGGGACGACGCTCTCGGTCCCGGCGCTCACCGGCGCGATCATGTGCATGGGGGTGGCGACCGCAAACAGCGTTCTGGTCATCAGCTTCGCCAAGGAAAAGCTCGATGAGCACGGCGATGCCACCGCCGCCGCCATCGAAGCCGGCTTTGTCCGTTTACGCCCGGTGTTGATGACGGCGCTGGCCATGATCATCGGCATGTTGCCGATGGCGCTCGGCCTGGGCGAAGGCGGCGAGCAGAACGCGCCACTGGGCCGCGCCGTGGTCGGCGGTCTTTGTTTCGCAACCATCGCAACTCTGATATTCGTACCGGTGGTCTTCAGCATCATCCATCAACGCCGCGGCTCGGTGGGCGAACGCGCGATCGGAGAACCGCATGCCGCCTGATGATTCCGCTCCGCCCGCGCTGCCGCGCCGCGGGCTCTATATCGCGGGCCTTATGGCGGCGATTATCGCCGTGGTCATCGTCGTCGTGGGCATAACGACGCGCAAGATTGCCGACGCAAAGCTCCAGGTATGGACCGAGAACCAGGCGGTGCCGGTTGTTGCCGTCGCGCCGCCGGACACGCGCGGCAAAACCACGACATTCAGCTTGCCGGGACGGCTTGAAGCATACATCCAGGCGCAGATGTATGCGCGCGTCACCGGTTACGTGAAGGACTGGAAAGCCGATATCGGGACGCCCGTCAAAAGCGGCGAGCTTCTCGCCGAAATCGACGCACCCGACCTCGATCAGCAGATCATGCAGGCCGAAGCCAATCTGGCGAGCGCGCAGGCCAATTCCATACTGTCGGACATGACCCTCACGCGCGGCCAGTCGTTGATCAAGACCTATGCGATATCGCAGCAGGATCTCGATCAGAGGGCGGCGGACGCCTCCAACAAACAAGGGCTGGTCCGGGCGGCGCAAGCCAATCTCGATCGCCTGCGCGTACTCGAACAATACAAGCGTATCGTCGCGCCGTTCGACGGACTTGTCACCGCGCGCACGACCGACGTCGGAGCGCTGATCAACGCCGGCGCCGGCGGCGGACCGCCGCTGTTCGTCGTTTCGGACACGAGCAGGTTGCGCGTCTACGTCAATGTTCCGCAAAGCAATGTGCCCAGCATCCCGGTCGGCACCAAGGCGCATATCTCGGTGCCGGAATATCCGGGAAAGACGTTTCCGGCGACCGTCGAAGCCTCAGCGCAGTCGGTCGACATAGCCTCCGGCACGACGCGGATGCAGCTCGTAGTCGACAATTCCCGCGGCGAGCTGATGACCGGCGACTTCACCAATGTGAGCTTCGATCTGGCTCACCCCGAGATTGCGATCAATGTCCCGGCAAGCGCGCTGATTTTCAATCAGAGCGGACTGCACGTCGCCATCGTAGGCGGCGACGGACGGATCGTTCTCAGGGAGGTCACGATCTCACGCGACTTGGGCAATGAGGTCGAAATCGCGTCGGGGATTGGCGCCGACGATCGCGTGGTGATCAACCCGCCGGACGGCATTGCCAACGGGGACAAGGTTCGCATCGCAGGCGCGCCGGGAGCGCCCGGCGAGCCCGAAACCGCCGAGGCGAAGTGAGCCGTCGGACGGCCTCCGTCATCCGATCGTCTTTAACCCCGTCGCGTATCGCTTGAAATTACGGACATAAAAATCGGCGCCGGCGGCGATGCCAAGCGCAGCCGCCTCATCGAGCGAGCGAATGGAGCGGGCCGGCGCGCCCACGATCAGCGACTTTTCCGGAAACGACTTGCCTTCGGTAATAAGCGCACCGGCCCCGACGAGACAGCCAGCGCCGATGCGCGCGCCGTTGAGCACGGTGGCGCCCATGCCGATGAGCGTACGCGCGCCGATTGTACAGCCGTGGAGGATAACGTTGTGACCGATCACGCAATCCGGACCAATTGTCATCGGGAAGCCCAAGTCGGTATGCAGGGTGGCGTTGTCCTGAATTTGCGAGCGCTCGCCGAGTTCGATCCACTCGTTGTCGCCACGCAACACCGCACCGAACCAGACGCTGCAATCGGTTTTCAATCTTACCTTGCCGATGACAGCCGCGCTCGGCGCGACCCAGTAGCGGCCCTCGTCCGGCAAATCGGGCTTTTGCCCGTCGAGTTCGTAAATCATGTGAAGCGCAAGCTCTGCTGAATCGTCATTCCGGGGCACCGCAAAAGCGGCAAGCCGGGCATGACTATCAGACGCTGAGCAGTGCTTGAAGCGCCATCACCACGACCGTCCCCGACATCAGACTCCACAGTCCGGCGATCACTGTGGCCACCATGACGAATTCGCCGCGGCGGCGCTCGAGCCGGCCCCCGCGGAGCGTATTGCGCATAATGAGGAACGGGGCGGAGAAGATGAGCAACGGAACGGCCGCAAAGCGGGCGGTCATGGGCCCGACTTCGAGCAACCGAAAGCTTGGGAAATGCATGCCGAAAAGACGATAGCCGCTGGCGCACAGCCCGGCGACGGCAAAGCCGATCGCGATCGCGAATAGGGACTCGACGACGTCAGGCGAAATCGCCGGGAGCAAAGCTTCCAACATACGGGGCGCCTCCGATCGTTCGAAACCTCGCAGAACGAGCTGGGCGCCGCCACGTGATGCTTAAGGAAGGGTTAACGAGAGAGTGTCGGCGGCCGTGTCATACTGACGGTTGATTCGCAGCAAGCCGCGAAGCAGCTCCATGACGGCGCAAGTAATTCCTCGATACAAACTATGGCGCAGGCCGCCCGGCCTGCTGGCGGCGCTTGCACTTCTTGTCCTCCTTATCGCTGGCGCGGGAACGTATGTTTCTTACGTGCTATGGCCGACTTGGCCAAAAGCAGCGGTCCGCCTCGATGAACCAGCCGTCCCCGTCACGGTGGCGGGCGTGCTTTTCAACGTGCCGCCCGCGGCGATCCGCGCCGCGGTGCAACGCCATCCCGGAGCGCACGAGCGGATTGACCTGGTCTTTCTTTGGCCCTCGCTTGCGCCACCCGAAGGCGACGTCACGGGCGCCGCCGCGCCAGCCGCTGCGAATGAGGAAGACGCTGTGCCGATGCCGAAGACGAACGATCGCCTGTTCGTCACCATCGCTGGCCTCGGCGCGGTGCTCGCGCCTGCCGCGCGGCTGCGCACCATTTATCCGCGCTATATCGAAGCGCAGGCGACCGCGGATCCGGACGGGCTCGCCATCGTCCCGTTCCGTGCCGGTACGCCCTATGAAGGCGAAGACTTAGTCTATCTCGCAGACAAGCCCGAGCAGTTCTTTGCCCGCTGTTCGCGGGCGGTCCGTACGGTGCCCGGCACATGCATCCACGAACGTTCGCTCGATGCCGCCGAGATCACGTTGCGCTTTCCACGCGAATGGCTGCAAGATTGGCGCAACGTCGCGGCCGGCTTTGATCGGCTCGTCTCGCAGCTTCACGCGCAGGGCGGGTGAAGCTGGCGAGACGTCACTCCAGATCGCTTCCCAAGATCGCCATCTGGAAATTGTAGGAGCGCTCATCCTCTTCATCGTCGACGAAAAGCACGCCGACGAACTCATCGCCAACATAGACCTCGGCGGAATCGTCCTTCTTCGGCCGCGGCACGACCCGGATGCGTGCATTGCCGAACAGCTTCTTGAGATAGGCGTCGAGCTTCTTGACTTCCTGAACATCCACCAGCGCATTCTCCTACCAAAGCCACATTAGCACGGGGCAGCCGCAATCAAATCTCGTCGTAAAGCATCTGGTCCATCAGGCGCGCAGGCTCGGGGCAGCCGGCAACGCCCACGACCTTGGCGGGGACGCCCGCGACCGTGACGTTGTTCGGCACCGGCTTGAGCACGACGGAACCGGCGGCGATGCGCGCGCAATGGCCGACCTCGATATTGCCGAGGATCTTGGCGCCGGCGCCGATCATCACACCGTAACGAATCTTCGGATGCCGATCCTCGTCCTCCTTGCCGGTGCCGCCCAGTGTCACGTCGTGCAGCATCGAAACGTCGTCCTCGATCACGGCGGTCTCACCGACCACTAGGCCGGTGGCGTGATCGAGAAAAATGCCGCGCCCGACGCGGGCGGCGGGATGAATGTCGCATTGGAACACCGCCGACGCGCGGCTCTGCAGGTAAAGCGCGAAATCGCGGCGGCCCTTGCCCCACAGCCAGTGCGCCAACCGATGCGTCTGGATGGCATGAAAGCCTTTGTAGTAAAGCACCGGTTCGAGCAAGCGGCGGGTCGCTGGATCGCGGTCGACGGTCGCCGCGATGTCGGCGCGGAAGCTTTCGCCGATCGAGGGCATATCCTTGAGCGCGTCCGCATAAGCCTGCCTGATCAACTCACCTGACAGCGCGGGATGGTCGAGCCGCTCCGCCAGTCGGTAGACGATGCCGCCTTCCAGCGAGTCGTGGTGCAGGATGGTCGAATAGATGAAGGTCGCAAACTCCGGCTCACGCCGGACCACGTCCTCAGCCTCGCGCCGGATCCGCGCCCAGACCGGATCGACCTTATCGAGCACCGGCTTCGTCAGATGTTGCGCCATTGGAGTGCCTCCCGGAACGCCGCGCTTCTATCATAATTGGGACGGCTGTGGACAGAATCCAGAGGTGGGCAAGCGCGGGGCCAATGGCGGCTTATAGGGCCTTTGGCCTACTAAAAGCAGGCCATCGGCCGAGCAAGCGCCCACTTTCAGGGCCGCTTCGCTAGAAAGTCCAGGACGCCATCCTTGAACACCCGGTCCCCGACGGCGAGCATGTGATCACGGCCGGGGATGACGAGCGCCTGCCCGACCGGCACGAGCGCAGCGAGCTGTTCCGGCGAGCCGGCGATCTGATCCTTGCTGCCGGCCGCGACTAGGAGCGGGACCGCAATGCGGCCGATTTCGTCGCGGTTGAGAGTCTGGCGCGAGCCGCGGATGCACGCGGCGAGCGCGCGCAGATCGGAATGCGTCTGCTCGGCAAATGCCCGAAACGTGCGACCGGTGGTATCGGAGACGTCGGCACGCGTCGGGGCTTCGAGCGCTTCCGCGATCGTTTGCGGCAGCCCCGCCCCCTCGACAAGATGAATGCCGAGCCCGCCGAGCACGGCCGATCGCACGCGCTCGGGATGCGCCACTGTCAGCAGCGCCGTGATCCTCGCGCCAAGCGAGTAACCCATAACGTCGGCACGCGGCAGATCGAGATGATCGATCAGCGCGCGCACATCCTCGGCCATGACGCCGCTCTGATAGGCGGCGGGTTCATAAAGCTTGGTGGAGGCGCCGTGGCCGCGGATATCGAGCGCGATGACGCGGCGGCCCGCGCGTGTGAGCGTCGACACCCAACCGGGATAAACCCAGTTTACTTCCTTGTTGGAAGCAAAGCCATGCACGAGCACGATCGGCTCGCCCTCGCCCTCGCCCTCGCCCTCGTCGAGAAAGGCGATCTCTACATCGCCATGCATGAAACGCGGCATGCCGCGACCATAATCGATCCGCGCTCGACAATGCACGCGAATGACCGCGGCGCGGCCGGCCGTGCCTTGACCGCTTAGCTGAGGTTGCGTAGCGTCACGAAAAAATTAACGCGCGCAAATTGATCCAGACAAACCGGGCAACCCCGGATTTGGATGCGCGTCATAGTCGTTCATCAAGGGAGGACTCCTATGGAAATCACTCGACGTTCGTTTGGGCTTGCCGCCCTTGGCGGCGCGCTCCTTCCGGCTCTTCCGGCCGCAGCGAGGGAAGCACCGGCTGGTGCGCAAGTGGCCAGCGTTTACCGCCTCAAGGTCGGCGCCTACGAAGTCACCGTTGTGAACGACGGTTGGGTCGGGCTAACCAAGCTGTGGTCGGGGGATCCTGCGGGCGCGGAAAAATTGCTGCACGACGCCTTCCTGCCGACGGAGTTGAACCGAACCGCCGTCAACGAATGGCTTATCAACACCGGAGACAAGCTGGTGCTGGTCGACACCGGCACGTCCAACGTGTTCGCTCCGTCGCTAGGCCGCCTGCCGAAGAGCCTCGCCGCCGCTGGCGTAAATCCCGCCGACGTCGATGATGTCGTCATCACGCATATCCATCCCGACCATTGCGCGGGCTTGCTGACGACCGACAAGAAGATCGCATTCCCGAATGCGATCATACACGTCAACGCCGACGAATATGCATGGTGGTGTGAGGGCGAAATCAAGGTGCCGGACCAGAAGCCGTTCTGGAAAGGCTTCGCCGAGATCGGCCGTGCGGCATTCAAGCCCTACGCCGACGCCGGCAAGGTGCAGACCTTCAAGGACGGCACCGAGATCGCTCCCGGCGTCATGACGATCACGGCGCGCGGTCACACCGTCGGCCATACGATGGTGCGCGTCGCTCCGAGCGGCGGCGACCTGCTGCTGTGGACCGACATCGTCCACAACGCGACGCTGCAATTCCCCGAGCCGGACCGGGCGATCGTGTTTGATCTCGAGCCGCCGATGGCGATCGCGACGCGCAAGAAGGTGATGGATATGGCGGCGACCGACAGATTGATGATCGCCGGCACTCACATCGCGTTCCCCGGCGTCGGTCACGTGGCCAAGGCGTCGAACGGCGGTTACGCCTTTGTACCGGTCCCGTGGAATCCGGACATCTAAGGCGACGCACTGAAGACACCGGCGCGGGAGCGGCCAAGTCGCTTCCGCTCGGCCTGACTGAAGGTCGGCACTTTGAGACCAACACACGGCGCGTTCGTGGGCCACCGTAGGGAGGATTCTGATGCAACGCTCGTGGCTCGTTTTGCTCAGCGCACTGTTCGTCGTTTCGAGCAGCATCGCCAGGGCTCAAGTCTCCGACGACGTGGTGAAGATCGGCGTGTTGACCGACATGTCAGGTCCGTCATCGGCCGCGGACGGCCCGGGCTCGCTGGTGGCGGCGCAAATGGCGGTGGACGATTTTGGCGGCAAGGTTCTGGACATGCCTATCCAGGTGGTTTCCGCCGATCATCAGATCAAGCCCGATATCGCCGCCGGCATCGCCCGGCAGTGGTACGACCGCGAACAGGTCGATCTGATCGTCGACGTTCCGGTCTCGGCTGTCGGCCTCGCGGTGCAAAATGTCGCCAACGAAAGAAAGCGGCTTCTCATCGTCCATTCGACGGGGACCGCGGATTTCCACGGCAAGTTCTGTACGCCTTACGCTTTGCAATGGGTCTTCGATACGCACGCACTTGCGGTCGGTACCGCGCAGGAAGTCACCAAGCGCGGCGGCGATAGCTGGTTCTTCCTGACCGCCGACTACGCCTTCGGACATGCGCTGGAGCGCGATGCCTCGGCGGTGATCGTACAGAATGGCGGCAAGGTGCTGGGCTCGGTCTCCCACCCGTTCGCGACGCCCGACCTCTCGTCGTTCATTCTCCAGGCGCAGGCCTCAAAAGCAAAAATCATCGGCATCGCCAGCGGCCCGCCCGACAATATCAACGCCATCAAGCTCGGCGGCGAATTCGGTATCTTCGAGGGTGGCCAGCAGATGGCCGGCCTGTTGGTGCTGATCACCGACATCCACGCGCTCGGCCTGAAGGCCGCGCAGGGCCTGGTGCTCACGACGTCATTCTATTGGGACATGGACGAGCAGACCCGCGAATGGTCGAAACGCTTCTTTGCCAAGATGAACCAGATGCCATCGATGTGGCAGGCGGGCGTTTATTCCTCGGTCATGAATTATCTCAACGCGGTCAAGGCGGCGGGCACCGACGAGCCGCTTAAGGTCACCGCCAAGATGCGCGAAACCCCGATCAACGACTTCTTTTCCCGCAACGGGAAACTGCGCGAGGACGGGCTGATGGTGCATGACCTCATCCTGGTGCAGGTGAAGAAGCTAGAGGAATCGAAGTATCTATGGGACTACTACAAAATCCTCGCGCACATCCCGGGCGATCAGGCTTTCGGGCCGCCCAATCCGGCATGTTCATTGGTCAAGCAGTGATCGCCGCGATCAACGGCGCTTAAAGAGCGCCACGCGTGGGTAAGCCGTCACATATCGAAACGCTTGGGGCTGCAGGGGCCGAGCACTCTGTCCCGGGCGCAGCCGCGGCCGCTTTCGATTTGAAAAAATTATCCGGGAAATTCCTCGAAGACCCCTATCCGACCTACCACGCGCTCCGGCAATTCGATCCCGTTCATCGCATGCCGGACGGATCGTATTTTTTGACCCGCTACGATGACTGCCTTGCCGTCTACCGCGACACGGAGACTTGGAGTTCGGACAAGAAGCTCGATTTCCGGCCGAATTTTTCCGACAGCCTCCTCTATGAGCATCACACCACCAGCTTGGTCTTCAACGACCCGCCTTATCACACGCGGGTGCGCAAGTTGCTTGCGCCCGCCTTCACGCCCCGCGCCTTGCGAGCGTTACAGGATCGGATCGAGAAACTGGTCGATCGTTTGCTGGAAGCCGCGGCAGACAAGGGCGAAATCGACCTCATCACGGATTTTGCCGCCGCGATTCCGGTTCAGCTCATTGGCGACATGCTCGGCATCCCGCAGAACGAACGCAAGCCGTTGCGCGGATGGTCGCTCGCCATTCTCGGCGCGCTCGAACCGGTTCTCAGCCGGCAACAATTCGATACCGGCGTCTCAGCGATCGCCGATTTCAAGGAGTATCTGAACAACATTATTGCCAGCCGGTTGCAAAGAGGCAATAGCGATCCGGCGGAAATTCTGTCCAAGCTGATCGGCAGCAGTGCCTTCGCCGCCGACGGCGGCGAAGGCGAGCGGCTCTCCAAGCTCGAGCTGATCCACAATTGCATCTTTCTTCTCAACGCCGGCCACGAGACCACAACCAATCTGATCGGTAACGCAGTCGATCTTCTGATCCGTCATCCCGATGCGATGAGCGGTTTGCGTGACCACCCGGACGCGATGGAGACAGCGGTCGAAGAATTTTTGCGGATGGAAAGCTCAAACCAGCTCGGCAATCGGCGCGCCGTCAAGGATACCGTCCTTGGCGGCGTCGATATTCCGGCCGGGACTTACGTGCATATTTGCATCGGCGCCGCCAATCGGGACCCGGACCAATTTCCCGATCCGGATCGCCTCGACATCCGGCGTCAGCCGAACCGGCATCTCGCCTTCGCGACCGGCATTCACGCCTGCGCCGGGATGTCACTCGCCCGCATGGAAGCGCAAGTCGCAATCGGCCGCTTGCTGGAACGTTTTGCCCGCATCGAACCGGCCGACACTCCCGTGAGAGGCGGCCGCGCGCGATTCCGCGGATTCACGTCTTACCCCGTCCGCCTAAGCGGCTGACGGCATTGCCACGCACATTTGGTCGTTGCGGCGGGCTATTCTCACCGTTCAAGGATTCGTCGAGATACATCCCATGACTCCAGTCAAGCTGCTGCTGGCTCCGATCCGCCGTGTCGTTCAGTTTCCGTTGTTCCAGCTTGCCGTCACGGTGGCCGTCATTCTCTGGCTACAGGCCGCATCAGACGGCTCGGTGTTGGGTCAGATTTACAACGGGCTCGACCGGCTTGTGGACTTTACCGTTCAGCGGTGTGCGGCGATTTTTGAGGTGAGGTCTTTCACCAAATCGTGGCTCACGACCGGATTCTGGATTGCCTATGTTTATCTTATCGGCTTGCTGATCTTGTATGTCGGGAGAGCGGTCATCTTAAGCGCGGTGGAACTTGCGGCGCGGCACAACGTTCTGTTTCTGCGAAACGCGATCGCACGCGAGCGCGGCATAGAAGCGTACCGCGCCTGGTTGCCGCTGGAGCGAATCCGCCCTGCGTCCATTCCGCAGGAACAATGGGAGGAGCAGTTCGCCTGGCCGGCCGATAACAAGCCGCCCTACCCGCTGCTCCTGCATCGGGTGGTCCGCTTCGTGGTCTTCTACGCGGCTCTTCTTCTCATTGTCGCCACCGTATTGCAGGAGTTCACGCCCTTCCCGGCGCTCACCTGGCTCACCAGCCTGGTAAGAAGATTCCCCACAGCGGGCGTGAACCCGTAAGGCGTCCCTGAAGCCGACACTTCGGCTGGAAATCCGCGTGCCGCGCCGCTATGGTGCCGCCCGGCAAGGTAAGCGAGCATGGCCAATACAATCGTTCCTCACTTCCATAACGACCTCGGCGTTCCGGTCATCAATATCGGCGCCAAGGAGTTCATGTGCGTCGGCGCCATGCCGCCGTTCGATCACCCGCACGTCTATTGCGACATGGGCGAGGATGCCGAGTACGTCTGCCCGTATTGCTCGACGCTCTATCGCCACGACCCGACGCTGGCGCCGAACGCCGCGCGGCCGGCGGAATGCGCCTTGCACGACGCCACTGTCTGAAGTTTCGCGGGAGGGCGTGCCCTGACGTCCCCGCGCGTGGTCATCGTTGCCGGCGCCGGCATCGGCGGACTGACCGCCGCGCTCGCGCTCGCGCGTAACGGTTTTCGCGTCGTCGTATTGGAACAAGCCGAGCGGCTCGAGGAAACCGGCGCCGGCCTCCAGCTCTCGCCCAATGCCACGCGCATTCTGATTGATCTCGGGCTTGAGGATCGGCTGCGCCCGCTCGCGGTCGCACCAGCGGCGCTGCGCGTACTCAGTGCCGCGACCGGACGCGAAATCGTGCGTATGCCGCTTGGCGACGCCGAACATCGCTATGGCGCGCCTTTTTGGGTCATCCATCGCGGCGATCTGCAGGCGGCACTCGCGGCCGCCGTCGCCCGGCAGCTCGACATTACGGTCCAGCTCGGCCAGCGCGTGGAAGATTTTGTCGCCTATCCCAACGGGGTCACGGTCTCGGCGCGAGGCAAGGCCGGCACGACAGAGGAGCGCGGCGTTGCGTTTCTCGCCGCCGACGGGCTGTGGTCGCTGGTGCGCAAACGCATCGGCCACGGCGAGCCGCCGCGTTTTACCGGGCGAACCGCTTGGCGCGGTCTCATTCCGGCACGCGAGGTCGCGCCTGAATTCCGCGAGCCGATGGTGCATCTCTGGCTCGGGCGCGACGCTCATCTCGTGCATTATCCCGTGAAGGCAGGCCGCGTCATCAACGTCGTCGTCATCACGGCCGACGATTGGAGCGCGCCGGGCTGGAGCGAGCCCGCAAGCCGGGTTGATTTGGTCGCGCGTCTTCCCGCCGAAGCATGGGCGCCGCCGGCGCGCGCGCTCATCGGGTTACCCGAAGCCTGGCTGAAATGGGCGCTCTACGACCGCCAGCCAATCCGGCGATGGTCAACGGGACCGGTCGCGCTGCTCGGCGACGCCGCGCACCCGATGCTGCCGTTTCTGGCGCAGGGCGCGGCAATGGCGATCGAGGATGCCGCCGTGGCGGCGCAATGCCTGGCGCGGCAACCCAGCGATGCGGCCGGTGCGCTGCGAACCTACTGCGCCATGCGCCGCGGGCGCACACGGACAGTACAGCATGCAGCGGAGCGCAATGGCGCACGCTATCATCTTGCCGGACCAAGCAGTTGGCTCCGCGATACCGCCATGCGGGCGATGGGCGGCAAGCATCTGCTGCAGCATTACGACTGGATCTACGATTGGCGGCCGCCCGCGGCCTGATCGATCCGCCGGTAAAGATTTGGCTTGGCGCTGAGTCCGGTTCCTTCTGGGTGCGGATCGCGGCGCGCCAGCTTCGCCGCGTAGAACTTTTTGAATGGCGCGCTCGGAGGGATTCGAACCCCGACCCTCAGATTCGAAGTCTGTATCATCCTATTGAATTCATTCGATGCTGTTGGATACTGTCCGCCCCCAGCAATGGGGTGCCGCATCGCGGAGACGATTAAGGGCGCCTCAATCGTCGCGGTAGACCTGCTCGCGCCGCTCGTGACGTTCCTGGGCTTCTAGCGACAGCGTGGCGATCGGGCGGGCTTCGAGCCGCTTAAGCGTGATCGGCTCGCCGGTTTCCTCGCAATAGCCGTAGGTGCCTTCTTCGATGTGCTGCAAGGCGGCATCGATCTTGGCGATCAACTTGCGCTGGCGATCCCGGGCCCGCAGCTCGATCGCCCGGTCGGTTTCCGACGATGCACGGTCGGCCAAATCGGGATGATTCTGATTCTCATCCTGGAGATGCTGCAGCGTCTCCTTGA
>Ga0187858_10003981_pt1 | contig 14020 bp, 10 predicted proteins | sample June2016WEW_8_15_FD_133015 | JGI IMG/M metagenome (GOLD analysis project Ga0187858, IMG submission 133015) | Peatland microbial communities from SPRUCE experiment site at the Marcell Experimental Forest, Minnesota, USA - June2016WEW_8_150 | ecosystem: Environmental > Terrestrial > Soil >...
CCCGTGCCCATGCCCGCGGCGTTCTGGACTTGCAACGTGCCGGAGTTGACCGTCACCCCGCCTTTAAACGTGTTGGTTCCGCCCAGCCGCAGCGTGCCCGGTCCGGTGAAATTCAACCCGAACGTGTTGCTCCCGTCGCTGATCACGCCCGTCGTCAAAACCAGCGTGCCGCTCGTGCCGACGCTGACGTTTTGGTTGCTTCCCAGCGTTATGCCCAGGTCAAACGTCTCCGTGGCCGTGGCGTTATCCACCAGCCCGGTGCTGCCGCTGAGGGCGATGGAACTGCCGGTGATCGTATATGCGCTGGCGCCGCTGTTGAAGGTGACCCCCACGAGGCTCAGGCCCGCGGTCTCGTCGTTGTTCAGGGTCGTCCTCGACGATGTGCCAAACGCCACGCTGTCGCCCGTCCCCGGCACCGTGCCACCCCAGTTGGAGCCGAGGTTCCAGTTGTTGCTGGTAGGGCTGCTGCTCCACGTGCGCTGCGTGGCCAGCGCTTGCTGCGCCACCAGCCCCACCGCCGCCGAAACGGCCAGGGCCAGCGCCCGCGTCCTGCGGCGACTAATTGTTCGTTTGTTGTGGATACAGTTATTTGTGGCGATACCCGTGTCGCTTGTCATCTCTCCACTCCTTCAGCACGCACACGCACTGTCCCCGCTCAACAGCAACATCGCTGTTGGCAGCTTCATCGCGCTGCGCGTTACCATCCCAAGTTGTTCAAAACACGTTTAGAAACATGACCGACACTGACGCGCCGCACGCGGGCGAAAAATCGCCGGCTGTACGGCATTCCCGGGCATCGATGATGCTTCTGGCAGTAGGGCCGCCCTGACGGCCACTGTTGCTTCTCAATTTGCCCCATCTCCGGGCAAAGACAATCCTGAAAACAAAATTTTCGGATTTTCCAGCGCGATTTGCTTGCCGACTTTTCCGCTTATTCCGCTTATGCCGGCGCCCGTCGCAATATGTCCCTGATTTGTCGTAATAGGGGAATGCAGAAAAACCAATCGGCGTTTCACCTCGTCCGGGAAAGCCTGGCCAAACCTTACGCCGGCGCCGAGTGAAAGATGGGATGGTTTATCTAAATATGCGGCGCCGACGCAGAAGCATGCCGCCAGCTCCAGCGCCCAAAAGCCCCAATATCGACGGCTCAGGCACCGCCACCGCGACGCCCACGATTTCCAGGCCGCTATATTTGCTGAAGTCGAAATCCAGGACAGGATCCGTTGCCGAAACCCCGCTCAAATCGACTTCCATTTGATAGTCATTATAAACCGACAAGAGACCGCTGTTACCGCTGTTTTGCGTGCCGTCGCCCAGCGAATAGTTCCCGCTCGCATCGTACCAGGTGTAATGAAACGCGGTTAAATCGGATTCCAGCGACGCCAAATCGCTTCCCGAGTTAAAAGCGAACATGACCTGCCCGGTGCCCGATGGCACATTCAGATATCCCCTGCTGGCCCCTTGGCCGTCGCCCAAGCCGCTAAGCAGCGGACGCCCGGCGGCCACCGCGTTGCTGTTGTCCGCCGTCAGCTCGACCAGCGCATCCACCTGAGCATTGACCGTCAGCGTCGCGGTCTGGTTGCTGTTGTAGCCGGCGTATTGGTCCTGGTCGCCGTAAGTGAAGGTGAACTGCTGGCTGGCGGGCCCGCCGTATTGTGGCGTGAACGTGCCGGTGAAAAGTGCGCTGGACCCGCCAGAGGCGATGTTGACCGGGCCGGCGAATCCGCTGGCGTAGCCGTTGGCATCCGGCGACACGGTCGAAACCGTCGCTCCGTCGCGCAGCGCCGAACCGCCCAGCGGATTGCTCAGCGCGTAGCTGAAATTGACGCTCTGACCCTGAGTGACATGCGGCGTGCTGATCGTCTGATTTGCAATGACGGCATGGTCGAAGACCGTGCCAGAGACGTTGATTGTTTGGTTCGTAAGGTTCGTGTTACCAAGTCCGCTGGTGCCGGTGCCGTCGGATGTGAGGTTGATTTTGATTGTGCCGCTTTGCGTGCCGGCCGTGTTGGTGTTGATGCCCACGCTCATTGTGGAACCGTCGGTTGCAAGCGGGCTGAGTAGGCTGATCGCCCCTCCATTGTTGGTTGCATTTCCGGTAATGGATCCGAACGACGCATCCAATTTTTCGCTGTAACCGTCGTTGGCGGCCGTATTGGTAATGCTCAGAGCTTGCGATAGTGACGAGCCGACAAATTGGGGCGCAAGGCTGACCGATGAAACGGAATTCGGCGCCGCCAAGCGGTATACACCGCCGCTGACCGTAATGGTCTGCGCCGAAATTGCCGTTTGGAGCAGACTGTTGGCTACGTCATCGCTATAGAACGTGATTGTGCTCGTCTGGCTGACTGGCCCTGCGGTCGCGGTGCTGTTTACTCCCAACGAAATGGCATTGGTCGTTTGGCCCGGAGCAAGTTGATCGAAAGTCAGCACGGGTGAACCGTTGCGCAAAGTAAACCCGGCACCAAGGTTTTCGGAGAATCCGTCGGTAGGGGCGGTGTTTTGAATGTTGGGGGTGGCTGGTTTGAGAAATCCGTTGACATGCACGTTGCCCAGGTTGATCGTTGTCGGAAGCGTGTTAACTTGCGCCCAGCGGCACATGTCGACGAGGACACTGGTGAACTGCCCGGGACCGCTGGCCACAACGATCTTGGGATCAAATCCGAGATTCGGATCGTAGGCCACCAGTGTAAAGCCGCCAAGGGGTGTCCCCACGCACTTGAAAATGCAATAAGCGCCAGCGCCTTCACTTCCCTGGCCGTTGAAGTTTGCGTTGTTAGATAGATTAAGAGAATCGCTGTATTGCAATGCTCCGTTAACGACCGTCAGGGTTGAAATGCCTGGACTGCTGTTGGAAGTTCCCGGGGTTCCCAAAATAACGTTGTAGGTTCCCAAAGCATTCAGAGGTCCGGTAGTCAAAGTACCGATGCCGCCGCCACTGTCTCCGGGGCTCAGCGTTCCCCATACGTTGGTCGCCGAATCGCTGATGTTAACCGTTCCGTTGACCCTGCCGGTGCCCGAGAGAATCGGGGTTCCCGTAGTGGTAGCACCTCCAACGTTAACGGTGGATCCGGCGGCGGTTGATCCGTCGATCTGCAGGGTGCCGTTGTTGATTGTGGTGGTGCCTGTATAAGTGTTGGCCCCCGACAGGATTTCAGTACCCGTCCCGGTCTTGACAACCGAGACTTGTCGGACCGTATTCTGGATCACCCCGCTGAATGTTCCGGAATCTCCGTTGCTGCCGATGGTGAGTTGTGAAAGACCGCCCGTTTGGGCATGCGAGTCCACGACGCCGCTGCCGTTCAGCGCATTGATAACGGGCGAATACGAATTCAGTTCCAGTGTTCCATTAACCGTTACATCGCCATATCCGGAACCGCCGGGGAGTGCCGCGGAATTATTCAATTGGAGAGTGCCGTAATTGATGTACGTTCCGCCGGTGTAGGAATTACTGGCGTTGGAAATGATCACGATACCGCCGACGCCGGACGTCACCAGCGCGCCAGTGCCGGTGATTGGACCCGCTAACGTTAGCGTGGTGCCGTTTTCGAGTGCGAAATCAGGCCCGCCAGTCGAATTCAGTATCATATGGCGGCTGGTGTTGACGATCGGCGAGGCCAAAAAAAGCGTCCCACCGTTGAAGGTCACGGCACCGGAAGAGTCCCCCAAATTTGCGTCGGAGGAGACCTCGAGGTCACCACTATTCAACACGGTTCCGCCAGTATAGGTATTAGTGCCGGAAAGCGTGATGTAGCCCATGCCAACTTTAGTGAGGGCTCCCGAACCCGTGATTATTCCACTGCAGAAGCTTTGCCATCCGTTGCTGTCGAATGTTCCGCCGCCGGCGTTCAGCGTTATGCCCCGATTGGAGTTCATGGTGATGTTTGTGGCCGTTTGCAGCGTGCCCCCGTTGAAAGTCAAACTGTCGGCAATAGGCGAAGTCGGCACCGCGCCTAGCGCATAATCGCTGTTGATATTCAGTACGCCCCCGTTCAAGAAGGTCTTGCCGGAATACGAGTTGAGTGCCGTCAGGATGACTTTGCCCGGTCCGCTCTTGGTCAAACTCGTCGCCACGCCGTTGTCCTGGATGGCTGAGTCGATCTCAAGGTTGGCCTTGGTGCTGTTCTGGATCAGGACCAAGTCGCCGCCGGTTGGGCCGCGGAGGACTCCACCGCCGATAACTGCCGTGCTGGCCACCGCCGGCGTGACCAGGATGCCGCCCGATGTGATCGTCAGAAATGTCAAGCCGGTCAGCGAGACTTGGCCGGGGTTGGTTGCGCTGAATCGCAGGCTGTTCACCGAAGTGGTGCTGTTTAGCATAGTGGTGATGCTGCTGTTGACGTCCCCGTTTTGCGAACCCGACCCGATGCTGCTGCTGGTATTGCCGGTGTACGAACTGTTGGCCAGACCGGAGATGCTCTGATTCGTGCCGTTGCTGGCCACCGCCCAGGTGTTCCCACCGAACGTCGCCCAGCCCCCAAGAATGCCGTTGGTGCTGCCGCTGCTACTGAAATATCCGTTGGTCCCGCCGCCAGTGGCGCCGCTTTCCTCGAAATCCAACGTCGAACCCACGTTCCTTGTGATGGCACCCAGCGTCTCGGTCAGTGATCCGCCGGATACCGCCATGCTAAGGGTGGATTGACCCGCATTCAGCGTCAATCCATGAAACGTCTGGGCATTGAAGGTGTTCGATTTGCCGTTGATACCCAGGTTACCGCCACCCATGACCAGGGCCGAATTGCTGCTGACGATGTTGCTCGTTGGCGCCCCGATCGCCGCGAAGTTCAGTAACAGCGCTCCATCGTTGACCGTCGTGGTGCCCGAGTACGTGTTTGCCCCATTCAGGACAACCGAGCCCGCGCCGTTGAGCGCCAAACCCAATCCGTTGCCGCTGATCACCCCGCCAAACTGCAGAATACCCCCGCTGACCACGTTCACATTGCTTGAGGACTGCAGCGCCAGATTGAGGTTGATGGTCTCCGGGTTGACGCCGCTGTTGTCGATAATGTTACCGCTGAGGTCGATGGCGTCACCGCCAATGACGAACGCGCCGGCGCCGCTGTTGAAGGTGATGCTCGTGGCAGTGAGGTTGGTTAGGTTGTTTGTGTTGGTGGTCGTGCTCGTTCCATCGAAGACGAAGTTGCCAGTACTGCCGTTGCCCGGGAAGTAACCCCCGCCGCCCCAGTTTCCAGCGCTCGACCAGTTCGCGCCAGAGCCGCCGATCCAAGTGTACGTGTTGACCGCGGCCAGCGCTTTCTGCGCCGCCAGCCCCACCGCCGCCGAAACGGCCAAGGCCAAAGCCCGCGCCGCTCGGCCTCGAAGAATCTGCTTTTTGTGATGACAAGAAACGCGCGCGCACCCGCCACCCTTGGTCATGTGACAGCTCCTCGAACGCGCAGACGCAGCGCCTCCGCCGCACAGCGACACGCCGCCGATGGCAGCTCCGCCGCGCCGCCCGCTACCAACCCGTTTTGTTCAAAGCACGTTCAGAAACACGACCGATGCCAACGCCCCGCACGCGGGCGCAGAGTCGCCGGCTGTGCGAGCTTTCCCGAGCATCGATGATGCTTCTGGCAGTTAGGCCGCCCTGACGGCCTTCGTAGTCTGAGTATGCCCATGCCCGCAAAAAGGACCAAATGATAAAGATGTACAAATTTCCCCGTCAGAATCTTAATTTTCCCCACACTTTTGTTTGTGATGTCTGTAACGGTATAAACCTCATAAACCATATTTCGCTGTCTGCCGACCGATAACAGGCCCAAATTTCCGCGGAAAGACTTCAGAAAACCCGCCAGATTTGCATCTTCCCGCTCCGGCTGGTAAACGGCACTCCGCAACCATGATCCGCCGCCACGAGGGCCTCGACTTCCTTCTCATCGCTCAACACGACCATGCCCTGCTCGCCGGACATCTCACTTTGCACATCGGCAATGAACTCTTCGCCCCGCCATCCCCTCTGTCGCCCGTCGTCCATGCCGTCGCCCAGCACGATTGCGGCTGGCAAAGCCAGGACGACCGCCCCACGCTTAATCCGCAGGGTTCGCCCAGTCACGTGTTCGAAATCAGTCACGAAATCGCCCTGGCCGCTTGGTCGCGGTCCGTCGAGGAGGCCTGCGCCGCCGATCCCTACGCCGCCCTCTTGGTCAGCCTGCACACCATGAACCTGGCCGCCCTGGCCGCCGAACATCTCGCCAAGCCGGTCACGCCACAATCGCGCCAGGAGCTGTTCAAAATCCATCAGTTCCACCAACGCCAGGTCGAAATCCAGCAGTCCCTGCGTCAGCGATTGGCGATGCGAACCGACCTGGCCCTGCGCCTGGGGCTCGCCCGGCCGGGCGCCGCGCCGGAGGAAGACCTGCTGCTGGCCAATTTCCACTTGCTTGAGTTGCTCGACCAGCTCAGTCTGGTGCTTTGCTTTGACCGCCTGGTATTCCGGGAGGTCCAGAACGTTTTTCCTCGCCCGGGCGAATCGCCCGTCACCGTGCGCTTCGAGCGCGACGACGATGATGGGGCCGTGCATCTGGATCCCTGGCCGTTCGATGAGCCGCGCATCGACCTGCAAGTCCCGGCCAAGCGCCTGCCCGCCGTCACCTATGAAAATGAAGATCATCTCCGCACCGCCTACGCGGCCGCCCCCAGCGAAATCCTGGAGCTTTCGGTGCGGAGGATGGAAAGCGAATAGCCGGCCCGCCCCGCCTCGGTTACGATTGTGCTTATGATGCGAAACCTCCCCCTTATCGCCATTTTTCTGCTCGCTGGCGGCTGCTTGGGCTGCACGGCCACGCATAGTTTTGACATCCGCGTGACCAACCGCTCGGCCACGCCGGTGACGGTCTGGCTGACCAAGACTTCCGGCCCCTACGAGGACGGCTGGCAGCCGCCGGAGGCCCTGGCCCTGCAAACCACCTCCGACACGCACATCGGCGGCGTGATCGTCCCGCCGGGCGAATCCCGCGGCACGAAGATGTCCGCCCAGTTCGAATCCGGCCAGCACCCCGTCCTGCGCGTCTACCGCTCGGTGCATTTCGACTCGATCCTGGCCATCAGCCGCGGGAGTCCCGATCGTTTCGATTACCTTCTGACCCCCGGCCGCAACGACCTGGACGTCGTGGCCGACGCCGGCCAGTTGGCGGTGCAACCGCGTCAATGATCTTTTAACCGCGTTGCGTGCGACGCGCTTCGCTTCCATGTACCAGGAACATCGCGATCAATCGCAGACGATTAAGGCCCGCTGCGCGGTGGTGACGCTTAGCGACACGCGGACCGTCCAGACGGATGCCAGCGGCAAGAAAATCAGCGACCTGCTCACCGCCGCCGGGCACGCCGTGGCCGATTACCAGATCATCCCGGACGACCCCAAGCGGCTGCGAAATTTGCTGGCCGATCTATTGGCTCGTGCGGATGTGGATGCGATTCTGACTAACGGCGGGAGCGGGATCGCCCGTAAAGATCGGACGATTGAGGTCGTGCAGGAGTTTTTCGACATTGCATTGCCCGGCTTCGGCGAGCTATTCCGGATGTTAAGCTGGAGCGAGATCGGCAGCGGCGCGATGCTGAGCCGTGCGGTGGGCGGCGTGGCTCGGGGCAAATTGCTTTTCGCCCTCCCCGGCAGCCCGGCTGCCGTCGAGCTGGCCCTAACTCGCCTGATCCTCCCCGAACTTGGCCATTTGCTTCACGAACTTCGTAAATAGCCTCTACTTTCCACTTTCTACTTTCCACTATCTCGTTTCCCCACCTTCTCCACGAGCTGCGTAAGTAACCTCCACTTTCTACTTTCTACTGTCTCCTTTCTCGCCCCCGCGGGGGCGCGCGATGCAAGTCCTGATTGGGGAAAGGCCTGCGCAATGCGGTCGAAATCCACATGCGCGCAGGCCGTTGCTCGCATCCATTGCCCGAGAAAGGCGTTGCGCTGGAAACATTCACCATTTTTCCAAAAAAGTTTTCCCCGGGCGCTCGGACCGAACTGGAAGTGAGTTTGGCGAAGCCGTTTTGGGCGCAATATCGCCAATCTGAGTTGTAACTCCTGTAGCGAGCGGCCCCGAAAATGGGCCGAAAACGCATAAGCTGTTGTATTCATTTATGTTACGTTCCGAAAAGGGGTCCTGACCCCCTTTTTTATTGACATAAATGTATTTATAGCAATGGATTGCGCGCTAGCGCGAGCGCGACAAAGCAGCCGATGATCGCGTAAGCAATTGGATGGATTTGGGTTACGAGAACAATTTGGAAAACCTTCACCCGCGTACGGTCCTTGGAGGACCTACGAGAAAGTTGAGAGTGGAAAGTAGAAAGGAGAGGTGTGAGGCGATCACAGGCCCCGCTTGAACGACCACCGCCAGAACATCAGAAGCTGTGGCCGCAGGGGATGTCTGTCCAGAGCGACAAACTGGCCTCGGCCAAGGGAATACTTATAATCCTGCCCTCGGCTGCATGATCGGGAGGAATTTCAAGTGTCCAAGAAGGCTTGGTTAGGGGTCGCGGTTGCAGTCGCCATAGCGGCTCTCGCTGTTTTCGCCTTGAGAACAAGACTTTCGAAGCAAGGTGGAATCACAATTGGCGCCACGTTGCCACTCAGCGGTGATGCAGCGGTTTTTGGCAAAAACACCCAAGAAGGCATCGACCTTGCAGTTAAGGAGATAAATGATGCAGGAGGCGTGCTGGGCCGTAAAATCACAATCCAATACGAGGACACCCAGGCCCTGGCAAAGGAGGGTGTTACTGCGTACCAGAAGCTCGTGAGCGTTAACAAGGTGCCAGCTATTATCGATGACAGCGTAAGTAGCGTCACCCTCGCGATGGCACCTCTTGCGGACAGGGATCACGTTGTCATCTTGGCTACGGGTGCCACTGCACCCCAAATATCCGGCGTGAGTAAGTACGTGTTTCGCATTTGGAATTCGGACGCGTATGAGGGACAAGTCATCGCTGAGTGCGCGTTCGCGGAAATGAGTCTGAAGAACGTCGCGATACTTTACTGCAACAACGAATACGGCCAGGGTCTCAAAGGGGTATTCCGCGCACAGTTCCTTGGCCGTGGAGGCAGAATCGCCACAGAAGAGGCTTTTGAACAAGGCGCAACCGACTTTCGAACCCAACTCACCAAAATCGGAGCGACCAATCCTGATGGCATCTACCTTGTAGGTTACCCAAAAGAGATAGGTGCGGCGCTGCGTCAATCGAAAGAACTCGGCATCTCGGCAAAGCTGCTCGGGACTGTGGCGTTGCACGACCAACAACTGATTGATATCGCGGGACACGCAGCCGACGGCGTGGTTTTCCCATTCCCGAAGGATCCAACAGGGAATCAAGTGGACAATTTCAAGACGGCGTTCGCAGCCAAGTATTCGAAGGCCCCGCCGGTGCTGGCCGACGTTGGATATGACGCCGTCAGAATGATTGCCCGTGCTATTGAAGTGTCGAAGGATGCTGCGGGGGACCAACTTCGCCAAGGTCTGTCGACACTCAAGGACTATTCTGGCGCTTCCGGCATGATGACCTTTGACGAAAGAGGAGACGTGCACAAGCCTATGGGAATTAAGGTAATCCAAGACGGAAAATTCGTTTGGCGTAGTTAGAATGCGTCGAACGGAGCGCATCTCCCATGAGCCCAGATCAACCCAACGGTCGGCATAACCGGGCTACCCTGATCATCGTAGAAATCGTAAGCTCGCTCATTGGAAGCGTGGTTTCACTTCTTTTTGGATTTGAAGCCAAGGACGTTACGAAATTGCCGAGTTGGTGGATGCCCGCGGTTTTCGGTGTAGTGGGCGCGTTTTTGGCGTGGTCAATTTTCAACCTGTTTCGGCTCCGCTACCTTCGGGCCGAGCAAGCTGAACGGCATAGGCTGCAACAGCAGAAATTCGAGGCAGATCTCAGGTATATCAAAACTGCCGTCACTCCAATGACACCTCGTTTCGCGAACGAGGATCCCATCGTCTTCGATTTACTACGTGCATACGCCGACCGGGCCCTCCTCCACATTACCCGCCGAGCAGAGATTCTTCCACTTGAGGAGTACTTGATGCTCTTGGACATGTCATTAGATCGCGTTGAAACCTGCATGTTTGCCACGAGTTTAGTTGCTCCATCTACGTTTCTAGCAAATAAAAACGTTATGCTCTACCTAAAGAAACAGGCAGACCGGAAGCAGTATATTGGTGACCGGTTGACGATGGAGAGAGTCTTTATTTGCAAGGGTTCAACGCTGGACTCTGAGACGGAAAAAGACGCGGTTGCAAAACTGCTGCCGCGGCACAAAGATCACGGTATCAAGATGGGGCTCTGCAGGAGCGAGGACTTAGACCTAGCGCCATCGCTAGAGAATAGGTATTGCAGGGATTTTGTTTACTTTGAATCCCACGGCGCACAATGGTTAGTCGACGCTGGCGAGATTACAGAAACAGCTCAAGGGGGCAACGCTTACAACAAGAATCTCGTCCGCGTGCAAGTGGTTATCGACAAAGGCATGCTCAACGGCAACTGGACGGAGACAATGAAAGGAATTCGCGGGCGAACGACGTGGGTGGGCGAATGACATGGTTCGAGGATGTTAAATGACGAAGAGTTCGGGAGTTATTTGCGCGCAAGAAACACCAGTCTTGGCCTTGGAGATTTACAAGCTCCTGCAGGACACGACTTCAGCCGTTGAAGCGACGATGGATTGCATTGTTGCGGAGAGCTCGGAGGAAGCGCCTGAGTTGTACGCGGAGGCACGGGCGAGCATCAACGACGCAGGTCATAGGATACTCTCGACCTTACTGAGAATGTCATACGAGATTTCTGGCTGCTCGTATGAACAAGTGCTCCCGTTGTGTGCGGGCATTGAATTCTTGCAGGTGTCCGCATTGTTGGTGGATGACATATTCGACGATGCGATTACGCGTAACGGACGCGCTTCCATTAGGTCACGGTGCGGTGACAAGGAAGCTACGGCTATCGGGATGGTCCTAGGCGCTTTGGGGATGAGGACAATTGCAGAATTTCTCACGCGCGGTGCCCCGCCCAAAGAGGCTGTTGCAATATTGCAACTGTTCGCGCAAGTTCAGCAAGAAATTTATACCGGCCAGTTTTTGGATTTGCGTTACGCTGGAAGACCTGATTTGTCGGAGGATCAATACTTCAACATAATCACTAGGACTACCGCGTGTTTCATAAGAGCTCCGCTCGTAGCTGGAGCATTGCTTTGGGGAGCGCCAACAGAGCTAACAGCGTCGCTGGATTCAATTGGGTTGAAATTAGGCGTAGCCTACCAGGTCAGGGATGACGTGATCGACTTCCTTGGAGATTCCGATTGCACAGGCAAGCCGCAATTCGGTGATCTTCGACAACGACGAATGAGATTACCGCTCGTGCACGCCCTGCGCCAATTGGACGGACATGACCGGCAGTGGCTCCTGTGCCTGCTTAAGGGTCAGGAACCAATTTCCGACGGCGAGATTGAGCGTGCGTGCGCGTTGTTAACAAAAGCAGGCTCTTTGGAATATGCCATCGGAAAGACAAAAGAGTTTTGCCGGGCCGCCCGAAATTCACTTGCGAGCATCCGTCCCAGGTGGAGAATGTTTGCAGAGCAAATCGACGCGATCGCCGACCTGATTTCAAGTTTTGATTAATTGTTTGTTAATGTGAGGATATATGGGTCAGTTCGTAACACGGTTTCGCAAAAGTCCGAAACCTTCATCTGACAGACCAGTATCGCTGCCGAATACCCGCCCGGGAGCTTCGACGAACGATTGTACACGCGATCGATTGGCGAAGAGCGATGAAACAACCAACGTCGATCTCCGTGGCTGTTTCGAAGTCACGCTGTGCCCAATTTGGAACTGAGTTGAGATGTTCTGGCAACTATCCTTGAATGCGATTGCCGGGGCGTCCGCGGTAATCCCATTGACCATAGGCTGCGCGATTGTCTACTGGATTAATGGTTTCTTTGACTTTGCCTTGGGGGCCAGCTTTATCGGTTCAGTGTATTGTTCGTGGGTTTTGAAAAACGGGTGTGGGTTGTCACTCGGCGCGGCGATTCCGCTTGGCGTCGGCGTAGGTGCATTGTTTGCACTTTTAACGGAAGCTTGGGCGTATCGTCCCCTTCGGAACAAGCGCTCAAGCACGCTGTTCGCAATGCTTGCCTCACTGGGGATTTATATTGTGGTTCAGAACTTCATCTCGTTGCTTTTCGGCGATAGCACAAAGTCATTGCGGTTAGGACCGGTCCAAGCGGGAATTCGAATTCTCGGAGGAAGAATAACGAAAGCGCAGGTTTTGTGCGTCGTTGGGAGTCTATGCGTGATCGGCGGTTTGATCTTACTCCAAGCCCTAACGCGAGCAGGAAAGGTCCTTCGCGCGATCGCAAATGATGCGACGCTTGCGATTATCGTGGGCATTACGGCCGATAAATGGAAATTAATTGCCCACGCTTTAGCAGGTGGACTTGCGGGCCTGTCGGGAATTTTCATGGCCATGAATGTTGATGTTTCGCCGACGTTGGGGATGGGTGCTTTTCTGGCGGCGACAGTTGCAGTCGTAATCGGCGGCTTTGGCAGCATACCGGGAGTTGCCCTTGGTGCCGCGCTGATTGCATTCGCTAACCAGTTCGGCGTTTGGAAACTCAGCACACAGTGGCAGGGGTGCGCGACATTCATAATTTTGCTTGCGTTTATGATTTTGCGACCACAGGGTTTTTCGGGTAGGCCAATTGGAAAAGTCGCCGTGTAAAAATGGATTACCTCCTACACATTGTAATCATTGCGGCGATTTACACGACGCTTGCCGTGTCATTGGATTTGTTGGCCGGGCAGACAGGGTTGCTTTCTCTTGCTCATGCAGCTTTCTACGGCATCGGAGCGTATTCGTCCGCTCTGCTCGCCACCGCCCTGCACCTGCCGATCCTAGTCAGCGTCTTGGCTGGCATGTTATGCGCGGCAGTAGTCTCCCTCTTGGTTTCAGTGCCGTCCCTCCGCCTGCACGACGACTACTTTGTCATTGCCACGTTCGGATTTCAGATGATCTTGTTCAGCATCTTTAATAATTGGGTGGACTTAACCCATGGACCGCTGGGCATTGCCGGCATCCCTCAGCCGACGATCTTCGGATGGCAGATTAATAGTAATTGGAAGTTTGCGTGTCTAGGGTTGCTTTTCGCGTGTTTCGCGTATTTTGTGGTTGGCCGGTTGTCCCACTCTCCCTTTGGTCGTGTGCTACGCGCGATTCGCCAGGACGAGGTGTTCGCGAGGTCGATCGGTAAGAACACGCTAAAATTCAAGGTAGCCGCCTTTGCAGTGAGCGCAGCACTTGCGGCCTCGGCTGGTAGTCTGTACGCGCATTACATTAGCTACGTCGACCCGAGCAGTTTCACGGTCATGGAGTCTATCCTGGTGATTTCAATGGTGATCATCGGTGGGCCCGCAAGCACGTGGGGGCCGCTTATCGGGGCGGCGGTGCTCGTGACTTTGCCTGAAGCGCTACGTTTCACCGGCTTGCCGAGCGCCGTGGCGGCGAATCTGCGACAGGTGTTCTACGGCGCCTTGCTGGTAATCATGATGATGTTCCGGCCTCAGGGGTTGGTGGGACGTTACGGCTTTGGACGGTGAGGAATAATGAACGCCTTACGCTGCCAAATAGTCAACAAGTCGTTTGGTGGCGTTCAAGCCCTACTTGATGTTAGCCTTCGGTTCCCGCCTTCAGGAATTACAGCCATCATCGGCCCCAACGGTGCCGGCAAGACGACGCTCGTGAATGTGCTGACGGGCTTTGTGCGGCCTGACGCAGGTCACTGTTACATCGGCGCTCAGGAAATTACGCGCTGGCCTCCGCATCGAATTGCGCGAACGGGTGTGGGTCGAACATTCCAAGACCTGCGGCTCATTACACAAGTGTCGGTATTGGACAACGTCCTTGTCGCGTGTCCCGCTCAGCGCGGAGAACGATTGTTGCCAGCACTGCTGCGTTTCGGCGTCGCCAAAGAGGAAACCCGGAACTGCGCCGCGGCCATGGACTTGCTTCGGTTTGTCGAATTGGAATCAAGAGC
>Ga0187858_10003987_pt1 | contig 14004 bp, 10 predicted proteins | sample June2016WEW_8_15_FD_133015 | JGI IMG/M metagenome (GOLD analysis project Ga0187858, IMG submission 133015) | Peatland microbial communities from SPRUCE experiment site at the Marcell Experimental Forest, Minnesota, USA - June2016WEW_8_150 | ecosystem: Environmental > Terrestrial > Soil >...
GTTCGGCTCTCCGGCGGCCAGGCGCCCTCGACCAGCCCGCCGAGCACCACGCGGTCGCTGTCGGTGAGCCGCGCTTCAAGGAGGCCGAGGATGCGCACCCGCGCGCCGGGTCGTGGCGACGGGCGCACCACTCGGTCGGCAAGCATAGCGGAAAACAGCTCGGCATAATCGGATGGAGCGATGCTCAGCGCCGCTGCAGCTTCACTTGTCGCCAGTTCGTCGAACGCGTCAGCGAGCTTTGCGCCGTCGGGACCGGTGAAGGCGTGCTCGCGCTTGCCGTCCCGCGACAACGCCCCCACGACGTCACGATGACATGCCACGATATCGCTGAGAGCTCGCTTTTGTTTGCCCATGCTTTCCAGTGGGGCCAGCGCCTTTGCAAGCCCGGCAACGAGATCGGCGGCGGCGGCAAGTTCGCTGTCGGTCAGAGCGGTGCGCGGATCGGAAGGGTGTAGATCGGACGGGTCCTTGCGCCGAAATTTTTCGAGCTGCGCGCGAATAGCGTCGAGCGCGCGGGAAAGCCCAGCGCTGCCGGGACGCGGGCGCGGTCCGCGCAGGATTGCACGCTCAAGCGTCGCAACGGCGCGCGCGGGATCGCGCGACCCGATCCGCAGCAGCGGATGTTTGAGCAAGGCGAGCAAAGTCACCGGAGCAAGCTCGCCGAGCGCCGCGTCGGCCGCGAGTCGGGCAAAGATGCCGACCGGCGTGTCGGTAAGCGCATCACCGCCCGAATCCTCCGCCGCAATGCTCCAACGTTCGAGCGCGGCGTTGACGCGGCGCGCCAGGGTGCGGTCCGGCGTCACCAGCGCGGTGGTCTTTCCTTCCTCCACCGCTTCGCGCAGCGTGACCGCGATCGCGAGCGCCTCGTCTTCGGCGTTGACCGCTTCGATCATGGTGACGGTGCGGAGCGCCGCTTCTGCGGCCGCCTCGAAGCTCGCATCCGCGGCGCGTTGGCGCCACAGATCGGTCGCCGCCGCTGGCCGCAATACTTCCGAAACCAGCCGCTCACGTCCGCACGGCTCGGCCAGGCGTTCCACCGCGTCGCGCGCGATCCCGATGCGGGCGAGCAGCGCGTGCAGGGCGAATTGCGGATGCCCGGGCGCGGGCAAAATGTCGGCGCGCTCGTCGCCCCCGATCATGCTCCAGGTTTCTTCGTCGAGATCGGTATCGAGACCGGGTAACACCACGGCGCCGTGCGGCAAGCGCGCGATCGTTGCGATCAGTTCGGCGGTTGCCGGAATCGAGCCGGTCGAACCTGCGGCGATGACCGGCGCATCGGTCTTGCGCGCAAGCCGCGCGGCCTCCGCCTTGATCAACGCGTCGCGGCGCGCGGCCGGCTCGATCCAGCCGCGCTCGTCCAGCAGTGCCGGCCAGGCCTCACGCGCGATCTGCAAGAATTCCAACGTCAACTGCCAGTACGGATCGAGGAAGTCCGGGACCAGACCGTCGAGCTTTTCCCACGGCACGCTGCGCATCGTCATGTCGTCCATAAGCCGCGCGAGGTCGTCGGCGAGCGCACAAGCCGCCGCCGGCGTCTGCGCGACGAGCGGAATGCCGCTCGCGCCGCGAACTTTTGGCGCAGTAGCCCATTTGCCGACCAATCGCGCCAATAACAGACGCCGTTCGAGACCGCCGAGCGCTGGCGGAAGCGCCAGTGCATCCGCGGCGATGGCGCCCGATGCCGCCTCGGCGAATGCAATTTCGTCCTCGTCGATATCGCCGATCGCGACAATCCGCGGGAGAATCGCGGCGTCGATATTCAACACGTCGAGAAAAGCATCGCGCGCGAGCCGGCAGGCCCGCCGCGTCGGCAGATAAAGCGTGACGGCGGCGAGCGCGAGCGGATCGTCGGCAAGCTGAAAGCCGAGCTTGCCGCCGGTCAATGCCTTGATCAGCGTCGGCAGAAACGGCGCCGACGGCGGAACGGTGAAGACGTGAGTGCGCATAGCGGCGATCAAATACTCCGTCACCCTGAGGTGCGAGCCAACGGGTCCGGCCCAAAGTGGCCGGCCCGATGACAGGCTCCGCGAGCCTCGAAGGGGACGGCCCAGGTACCTCGGCCGCTCATCCTTCGAGGCCCGCGCTGCGCGCGTGCACCTCAGGATGACAGTTAGGGGCTATCAGACTTTAATGCGTGGCAGCGAGCGCCGCTTCCGCGGCCGCAACCGCCTCCGGCGTGCCCACATGCATCCAAACGCCTTCCAGGCGCAAGCCGAACAGGCGGTCTTTGGCGCCGGCGCGATCGAACAGGCGCGTGAGCGGAAAGGCCCCCGTGGGCGCATCGGCGAACAACGCTGGGGAGAGGACAGCCGCGCCGGCATAGACGAACGGCACCACTTCATTTTCACCGCGCCGGCGCAGGCGGCCGTCCGGCAGCATGGTGAAATCACCGCGGCCGACGTAACCGATGCTGTCCGTGGTCGGCGCCAGCAGCAGCAGGGCATCCATCGCTTGCGGATCGAAGGCCTCGGCTAAACGCGTGAAGTTGGGCTTGACGCCGTCGAGCCACACCGTGTCGGAATTGACCAGAAAGAATGGCTCCGCCCCAAGCTGCGGCAGCGCCTTGGCGATACCGCCGCCGGTGCCGAGCAAGGCGCCGCGCTCGTCCGAGATGACGATTTGCGGGCGCTGGCGCGAGGCCAAGTGGCGCTCCAGCGCGTCGGCGAGATGGTGCACATTGACCACGACGCGTTGGACGCCCGCATCGGCGAGACGGTCAAGCGAGTAATCGATCAAGGACTTGCCGCCGATTTCCACCAGCGGTTTCGGGATGTGGCCGTTATACGGCCGCATGCGCGTGCCGAGTCCGGCCGCCAATACGATCGCGCGGTTCGGCATCATGATATCCCCCGACCGACCATCAACATCCGCCGATTCGGCCAATCATAACCCATCTCGCGGCGGGACGTGGGCAGAGTACCAGTCCTTGAGCGCGGCAAGATCAGGATGGGCCAGCGACCGCTGCAAATAGCGCAATAAGCGGGGGATGTGACGCAGATATTGCGGCTTGCCGTCGCGCCGGTCGAGGCGGGCAAAGATGCCGAGGATCTTGGTCGCCCGCTGAGCCGCGAGCGTTGCATAGAGCCTCGCGAACACGGCCGCGTCAAAACGCTGATCGTAGAGGCGGGCGCGCGCATACCGGCTCAGCAGCGCGACCTCCAGCGATTCCGGCACGTCGACGCGTGCATCCTGCAACAGCGAGGCCACATCATAAGCCCCAGGACCCATCAGCGCGTCCTGAAAGTCCAGAAGCCCGATCCGCGCCACGTTTTCGCGGTCGGGCAGCCATAACAAGTTCGGCGAATGATAATCGCGCAAAACCCAGGTCGCTGGCGCTTCGATCGCCGGCTCGAGCGCTTCGCGCCACAGCGCAATAAACTCTTCGCGCACGCTGCCCCTCGCCGGTGCGTCGACGCTCACCAAATACCAGTCGAGCAGAAGCTCGGCCTCGATCAGGAAGGCCTCCATGTCGTAACGCGGCAGCCGGTACTCGACATGCGGCGCCACCGGCAGCCTTTCCGGCAATTTCCGCCGATGCAACGACACCAGAAGATCGACGGCGGCTTCGTAGCGGGCCTCGATCGGAGCCGGCGGATCGCCTTCGACGATCCGATCGTTGCCGAGATCCTCCATGACGAGCAAGCCGCGATCGAGATCGGCGTGCAGGATTGTCGGCGCCGAGAGGTTGCGATCGCGCAGACCCTGCGCGATCGCGACATATGGAAGGATGTCTTCGGCGAGATGGGCGATGGCGCTATAGGGCTTGCCGTCGCGTACCGGCGGACCGTCGGGACGGCGCGGCGCGTTCATCAGCACGGTCGTCTGACCGTCAGACGTGAGCCGCTCGAAGATACGTGTCGAGGCGTCGCCGACCATGCGCCGGCGCGGGACGTCACCAAATCCGGATTCGTCAAGGAAGGCGCGCACCTGCGTCATCCGTTCCACGCGTGCGCTAAAGGCGCCATAGCCGACGACGCGCGCATTGCGCGACTCGGGGCTAATTTGCGGCGCCAGCGTGAAGGTAATATCGACCCGATCGGACGGCAGAAAACCGGCCGCGCGATCGGGCCATTCCAGCAGCACCACCGTGTCTTCGGGCAGATCCTCGAACCCAAGTTCGGCGAGTTCGGCCGTGCCCGACAGCCGGTAGAAATCGGCGTGGACGAGCAAAAACCGCGGCAGTTCGTAGCTCTGGATCAACGTAAAGGTCGGACTCGGCACTTCGATGGTGTCGTCGCCGGCGAGATAGCGGATCAGCGCGCGCGCGAATGTCGTCTTGCCGGCGCCGAGGTCGCCCGACAGCGTTACCAGATCGCCGAGCTCGAGGGCCGCGCCGATGTCCATGGCGAAACGCGCCGTCGCCTGCTCGTTCGGCAATGTCACGGTAAAGCTCACCCCGCCCGAGGCAGTCGGAAACATCGCGCGCTCCGCTGTGCTCAGTAAGTTACCGAGGTTCGCATTGTTGTCCGCTCAGCCGTGAATGGCGACCACGATGCAGCAAATCGCCCAGAACAAGCAGTACTCATAGCCACCAATGTTCCAAAGCCACTTCCCCCCGCTGTAGCGCCACACTGACCAGGCCGCGACGGACAGAAACACCGCCTCGAGCAGCGCGACATAGCGTGTGTAAATCGCCAGCACCATGCCGGTCGCGCAAATGATCTCGATCACAATACAGGAAAAAACCCACCCTCTCGGAGGATACAGCCTGAAGTCGCGGTAGAGCTTATAGGTGAATTCGAGATTGCTCGCTTTGGCATAGAGATGTGGCAGCAGGAACAAGCCGCAAATGAGCCGCAAGATGTTGAACTCGTTGGTCAGATCGAAATTCTGATAGAGGCTCATCTTAACAACCGCGGCACTACGCTGCCGTCAGCTTGGCGACCCCGCCGAACGGGAATGTGCAGGTCACGGTCGTGCCCTCGCCGACCACGGAGGAAATTTCGACCGTGCCGCCGTGCAGCTCGACGAACGAGCGGACCAGCGAGAGGCCGATTCCCGTGCCGCGATGATGCGAGCCGAGCGAATGGGTCTCGAACCAGTCGAATACCTTTTCCAGGACCTCGGACGGAATGCCCGGCCCGTGATCCGTCACCGCGAAAACCAAAGCGTCGGCGCGCCGCTCCGCCAGGAGCGTAACGGTTCCGCCGGGAGGCGAGAAGCTCACGGCGTTGGCCAGCAGGTTGAACAGGATCTGCCGCACGCGCCGCTCGTCGGCGATGAAGCTGCCGACGTCGTTTGCGGTTTGCATTTCGAGGACGAGGCCTGAGCTCACCAGCCGGTCCTGTACGCCTTCGGCAGCCGACGCCATGGTCTGCCGGATGTCGACAGGTCCGAGATTGAGCTGCATGCGGCCGGCGTCGATGGTCGCGAGATCGAGAATGTTGTTGATCAGCGCAAGCAGCGTGTTGGTCGAGACCGTGATGTAGTCGAGATATTCGCGTTGCTTCGGCGCCAGCGGACCCGTGCTCGGGTCGCTGAGCAGGTGGACAAAGCCGATGATGTTGGTGAGCGGAGAGCGCAACTCGTAGGACACGTGATGGACGAAATCGATCTTGATCTTGTCGGCATCCTCGAGCGCCTCGTTGCGTTCACGCAGCGCGCGCTCGACATTCACCGAGTCGGTGACATCGTGGAATGTCACCAATGTGGCGCCGTCGGGAAGCGGCACGGTCGTGCAATCGACCACGCTGCCGTCGCGCCGCTCCAGCCGTCCCGATATCGCCGTGCGGCTGTCGATTGCAGTCACGACTTGCCGCAGCGCCTGCCAAGTGGCGTTGTCACCATGAAGCGGCTGGCACAAAGCGGAAATCGTTTCGATGTGCGGCCGCTCAGCCAGGGTCTGCGGCGATAACCCCCACATGCGGGCGAAAGCGGAATTGGACAATCGGACGCGGCCGTCGCTGGCGAACACGGCAACCCCTTCGGCGAGGTTGTCGAGCGTTTCGCCTTGAACGCGGATCAGCTCCTGGAAACGCCGCTCGAGATCGAGACGCTCGGTGACGTCGTTAAACAGATAGGTAACGCCGCCGTCAGGATTGGGAGTGGTGACGACGCGCAATGTTCGCCCGTCGGGCAGATGCCAGGTGTGTTCCTGCGCTTCCATGGCGCGATAGGCGGCATGGAGCTGCGCCTTCCATTGCCGGAAGTCCTGCTCCTCGGGCAGCTTGCGGGCGGCGCGCAATTCCTCGAGCACCGCCGAATCCGTCGGCACCTGATCGAGATAGAACGCATCGAGGTTCCACAGCGCGCGATAGGCGGCATTGTAGAATGTCAGTTTTTGATTGGCGTCGAACATGGCGACGCCGGTTGAAAGCGCATCGAGGATGCGGCGGTGTGCATCGACCATCCGGGCGAGCGCGCTGCGCATGGTTTCCGCTTCGGTGGCATCGATGCCGATCCCGGCAGTGCCGGGATCGGTGCGAAAATCGAGCACGTCGAAGCTGCGCCGCGCTCCAGCGACGATGGCGGGCAGGCGGCCCGCATAGGCCCCCGCAAGGGTGCGTTCACGCGCGATGTTGTCCCGCGCGGTGCTGTCGAGGAGTTCGAGGCTTCGTTCGACGGCGTCGGCTGTATCGCGGGCTTCGACCGCCCGCGCATAGGCAGCATTGACGAAGGTCAGCCGCCCGGCCGCGTCGCGGGTCCACACCGGCGACGGCAGCCTCTCGACCAGCGCGCGTAGCGAGGCGACTTCGTTCAGCAACGCTTCGTGACGCCCGGCGAGGTCCAGGAGGTCGCGCTTGACGCCGCTGGCGTCCTTGAGACGAAGCACCGCGCGCCCGGCAATGGCGCGGCCTTGCGCCTCGATCGGCCGGCCGCCGAGCGTCGTGAACGCCATCGAAAAGGCTTCGCCGCGCGTTCGCAGCGCCTCGACGGCCTGCTCCATGGCCGTCGCCTTGGCGCCGTCGAGCCAACTGCCGAAGGCAAGCACGCGATACGGCGCGGAAGCGCCGACGACCGCAGGATCGCCCTCGATGGTGGGTTCATCGGATGCCGCCGGCCAATCCACCATCACCTGCGGCTCCGACAGCAGCAAGGCGTTGGCGCGGTCGAGGCCGGCGCGAAGCGCTGCGATCTCGTCGTGCGATGAAGCCTCCAGTCGCGTCGATCGCACCCGCGCCCGCAGCAGCATGATGGCCGTGACCACCGCGAATAATAATAGGCCAACGAGCAGCACCAGCACGGCGATCTCATGGCTGTCGATGCTGCGCGAGGCGCCGAGGACAAGTTCATGCAACACGAGCCGTGGCTGCTCCTCTGCGTGGGCCGGCAAGGGCGAGACGAAGCCAATGGCTACCGGGAATCCGCCAAGCCACGGACGAGCATAGCCCCCGCTCCTCCGGATCGTGTCCGGCATGCCCCTTTTGCCTCTGCTGGCAGCCACCGCCGACGCCAGCGGGTCCATCGCAAGCGCGCCCGCGAATCGCTCGACTTTACTCTCAAGCGGAATCGCGCCGAAAGAGTCCAGATCGTGAACGGCGTCACACCACCGCGGCGACAGGGAAGAACGTCGCTCACGGCGAATGGTTCGTCGCGGGAACAAGAGATTAGTCGCGATCACCCTTTGTTTTCGAAGCTATTCCAGTAGAACCAAACCCACCCGTTGCCCGTTCAGTCGAGTCCAGGTCGTTCGACTCGACAAGGACCGCGTGCTTGACCGGCACGATCACGATCTGCGCGATCCGCATGCCGCGCTGAACGACGAACGGCTCGGTTCCCAAATTTACAAGAATAACCTGTAATTCGCCGCGGTAGTCGGCATCGATCGTGCCTGGAGAGTTGAGGACGGTAACGCCATGGCGGATGGCGAGTCCTGACCGCGGCCGGACTTGGCCTTCATGGCCAAGCGGCAGCGAAATGGCGATGCCGGTGGGGATCAATGCTCGCGTCCCCGGCGCGATCTCAACCGGCGCATCCGCGGCCACGGCGGCGAGGAGATCGAGACCGGCGGCTGCCCCACTTTGGTATTCCGGAAGCGGCAGATCCGCGCCATGCGGCAACCGCATGATGCGCACCTCGATGCGACCGTCGGCGCTCACCGCTTTGCTTCCTCAAGTGCGGCAGCGATCCGCACGACCAGCGCACGCGCCACCTCGTCCTTCGACTGCGGCGGCCAGGATTCGACGACGTCCGCCGTAACAACGTGAATGGTGTTGCTGTCGCCGCCCATGATTCCGGTCTCGGGAGAGACGTCATTGGCGAGGATCCAGTCGCAGCCTTTCTTCAGGAGCTTCGCCTTTGCGTTAGCGACGACGTGATCGGTCTCGGCAGCAAAACCGACGACGAGGCGCGGACGGCCGGACTTGCGGTGGGCGATGGTGGAAAGGATATCGGGATTTTCCACCAGCTCGATCGTCGGCGGCCGACCGTGCTTCTTGATCTTGCTTTGACTCATCTGCTGCGGGCGCCAGTCGGCGACGGCTGCGGCGAACACGGCGACATCGGCCGGCAGCGCCTTCTCGACCGCCGCCAGCATCTGCCGCGCGGTTTCAACGTGAACAGCCGAAACGCCGGGCGGATCGGGCAGGTTCACCGGGCCGCTGACGAGCACGACCTCGGCGCCCGCCGCAGCGGCTGCGGCGGCAATGGCGTGACCCTGCTTGCCCGACGAACGGTTGGCGAGAACGCGCACCGGATCGATCGGCTCGCTGGTCGGCCCGGAGGTGACCAGCACGCGCTTGCCGGCGAGCGCTCCGGCGCCCCGGATGATCGCCAATGCCGCGGACGCGATTTCGAGCGGCTCGGCCATGCGGCCGATCCCGGCTTCGCCGCGCTCGGCCATTTCGCCGGCATTCGGACCGACGACGCGAACGCCGTCCGCTGTCAATTGCGCCAGATTGCGCTGTGTCGCTTTGGCGGCCCACATATACGGATTCATCGCCGGCGCGATCAGCACGGGCTTGTCGGTCGCGAGCAAGACGGCGGTCGCTAGATCGCTCGCATGACCATGTGCGACGCGCGCGATCAAGTCGGCCGTCGCTGGGGCGACGACGACGAGGTCGGTGTCGCGCGCCATGCGAATGTGGCCGACATCAAACTCGCTCGTGGGATCGAACAGATCGGTATAGGCGCGCTCGCCTGCCAGTGCCCCTACGGAAAGCGGTGTCACGAAATGCTGCGCGGCGGCGGTGAGAATGCAGCGCACCTGCGCGCCGCGCTCCTGCAAGCGCCGGATGAGATCGAGCGATTTATACGCGGCAATGCCGCCGCCGATGATGAGGAGAATGCGCTTCGTCTCCGCCGTGACCGCGCGTGCCTTCTGCCATCCCGGCTGAGTAGGCGGATTGATCAGATCCAAGGTTTCGAGGCCGGTTTCCTCCGCCGCCTGGCGCAGGATGACACGCACCTCGTCTTCCATCGACCGGCTGTGCCGCGCCGCGCGCAGCCGCAACAGCCGCTTGAGCTTGTCGTCGAGCTGCCGGACGGTAAGACTGGCCATCGGCATTTCCCAAATGGATGAGGATGTTAGCGCACATCCGAGTGCATTGCAATCAGTGCAATCACCGGATCAGCAGGAGGACGATCCAGAGCAGCAGCCCCGCGATCGCCCACAGCGCGATGACGCCCCAGCGATTACCGCGCGCTTCGGACTTACCGATCTCCCCAATAGTGTGTGGCGACAGCACGAGGCCGTCGCGCGTCATCTCGTCGAGGTGGTCGAGCAGGCGGGCGCCGCGCGTCAGTAGTCCCGGCGCGTTGCTGATAAAGCGTCCGATCTCGCCCACGCCTTGCACCGCGCCTTCGAGCTTGCCGGCGGGGCCGAGATTGCGCGTCATCCATTCGCGCACGACAGGCTCGGCCGTCGACCACATGTCGAGCTTGGGATCGAATGAGCGGGCCACGCCCTCGACCACCACCATGGTTTTTTGCAACAGCAGCAATTCCGGCCGCGTGCGCATGTCGAACAGGCTGGTGACCTCGAACAGCAACGTGAGCAGCTTTGCCATCGAAATGTCTTCGGCGGTGCGGCTATGGATCGGCTCACCGATGGCGCGGATCGCCTGCGCAAAGCTTTCGACCGAATGGGTCGGCGGTACATAGCCGGCCTCGAAATGAACCTCGGCCGTTCTGTGGTAGTCGCGGGTGATGAACCCGTGCAGGATTTCGGCAAGAAACAAGCGTTCCTTCGCGCCGAGCCGGCCCATGATGCCGAAATCGACGGCAATGAGCCGCCCGTCATCGTCGACGAACAGATTTCCCGGGTGCATGTCGGCGTGAAAGAAGCCGTCGCGCAGCGCGTGGCGGAGAAACGTCTGGATCAGCGAACGCGCGAGCTGCGGCAGGTCGAAGCCTTTCGCGATTAGACGCGCGCGATCCGACAGCGGCGTCGCGTCGATCCATTCCAGCGTCAGGACTTCTTTGGTGGTGCGATCCCAGTCGACCGTGGGAACGCGGAAATCCGGATCGTCTTTGGTGTTCTCCGCCATTTCCGACAGCGCGGCCGCCTCCAGGCGGAAATCCATCTCGAGCGTGACCGAACGCCGCAACGTATCGACGACCTCGACCAGCCGCAGCCGCCGCGCCTCGGCGGAAAACTCCTCGGCGTGATGCGCGACGTAGTCGAAGGCGCGCAAATCGGCGTGGAAACGGCGTTCGACACCGGGCCGCAGCACTTTGACGGCGACCGCGTGCGTGCCGGCGCTCGTCGCGACCTCGGCCCGATGCACCTGCGCAATCGAGGCGGCGGCGACCGGCGGACCGAAGCTGGCAAACACCGAATTGAGGGGCTTGCCGAACGAAGCGGCCACCGCCGCTTCCGCCTGCTGCTGCGGGAACGGCAGCATCTGGTCCTGCAGCCGCTCCAGATCGTGGGCGAGCGCCGCCCCCACGACGTCCGGGCGCGTCGCCAGAAACTGGCCGAGCTTGACGTAGCTCGGGCCGAGCCGCGTGAGCGCCGCGGACAAGCGCGTCTCGACCGCGCCGCTCGACGGCCGTTCGATCAAGCGCAGGATTCGAATGAGCGGACGCGCCGCCAGCGGCACGACTGAAGGATCGATCGCGCCGAACACGCCTTCGCGGGCGAAGATAAAGCCGGCGCGGCCGAGGCGGAGAAGATGCGCGGAAGCGGAGATCACAAACGCCAGCCGGAATGCAAAGCCACGATGCCGCCGGTCATGATGTGATGCGAGACGCGCGCAAAACCCGCCGCGCGCATCATGGCGGCGAAATCCGGCGGCTTCGGAAAGCGGCGGATCGATTCCACCAGATAGCGATAGGAGTCCGCATCGCCGGCAACCACACGGCCGAGCGCGGGAATGACATTGAACGAATAGAGGTCGTAGAGCCTGTCGAGGCCAGGAACATTCACCGCGGAAAATTCAAGGCAAAGAAATCGGCCGCCGATCTTGAGCACGCGATACGTCTCGGCCAGCGCGGCGTCGATACGCGGCACGTTGCGGATACCGAAGGCGATGGTTGCGGCGTCAAAGCTGCGATCCTTGAACGGCAGCGCCTCGGCGTTGGCTTCCGTGAACGCGACACGGTCGCCGAGCCCACGCGTCGCGGCACGCTCGGCTCCGACGGCGAGCATGTCCGGATTGATGTCGCAGACTGTTGCGCGGGTCTCTTTGCCGCCGGCGGCGATGACGCGAAATGCGACGTCGCCGGTGCCGCCGGCGATGTCGATGAGCGTGAACGGCCGGCTCTTGGGCGGATTGACGGCGGTGACCAACGCGTCCTTCCAGGCGCGATGCAGCCCGAACGACATCAAGTCGTTCATCAGATCGTAGCGGCGCGCGACGCTGCGGAATACGTCGTCGACTAGCGCCTGCTTGTCCGCGAGCGGCACCTGGCGCGAGCCGAACGGGGCGGTGTCAGCCATCCTTGGTTTCCTTTTCAGCGAAACCATAGCGCGGCGGCGCAAGCGACGCTATGTCTGGCAAATTAGCCCTGTCGCGGCGATCCAAGCTGGTTGAACGATGCCCGAACTTCCCGAAGTCGAGACGGTACGCCGCGGTCTTGCGCCGGCGATGGAGGGAGCGCGCTTCACCAAAATCGAGGTGCATCGCGGCGATCTGCGCTGGCCGCTGCCAAAGGATTTCGCGCAGCGCCTGCAGGGCAAGACCGTGAGCGGCTTGGGCCGGCGGGCAAAATATCTGCTCGCCGATCTTTCGTCCGGCGACGTGCTGCTCATGCATCTCGGCATGTCCGGTTCGTTTCATGTGTTCCGCAAATCCGGCGACAAGGAGCTCGGCCGCTATTACCACGAGCGCGCGAAACACGCGGCGCACGACCACGTCGTGTTTCATATGTCCTCCGGCGCCATCGTGACGTTCAACGATCCGCGCCGCTTCGGCTCGATGAAAATCGTCGCGCGCGAAAAGCTCGACGCGGAACCGCTGCTCAACAGGCTCGGCCCCGAACCGCTCGGCAACGCCTTCGATGCCGCCATGCTGGCGGCGGCCTGCAAGGGCAAGAAGACAAGCCTCAAGGCGGCGCTGCTTGACCAGCGCGTGGTCGCGGGCCTCGGCAACATCTATGTCTGCGAGGCGCTGCACCGCGCGCGGCTTTCGCCCACACGCCTGGCCTCGACCATCGCGACCAAAACCGGCGCGGCCAACGAACGCGCCGTGCGTTTGGTCGAGGGCATCAAGGCGGTGCTCAACGATGCGATCAAGGCTGGCGGCTCGTCGCTGCGCGATCACAAACGCCCTGACGGCGATCTGGGCCTGTTCCAGCACCATTTCCGCGTCTACGACCGCGAGGGCGAAAAATGCCCGACGCCCGGCTGCCGCGGCACCGTCAAGCGCATCGTGCAGAATGGGCGCTCGACGTTTTATTGTCCGGTGTGCCAGAAGTGAAACCAGCGAAGACAAATCCGGGATAGGCCATGAGTTACGAGAACATCATCGTAGAGACCCGCGGCAAAGTCGGATTGATCCGGCTCAATCGTCCGCAGGCGCTGAACGCGCTCAACAAAGCGCTGGTCGGCGAGGTGACGAAAGCAATCGAGGCGTTCGAGGCCGACGCCAATATCGGCTGCATGGTGATCACCGGCTCGGACAAGGCGTTCGCCGCCGGCGCCGATATCAAGGAGATGGCAGACAAGACATTCGCCGACGCTTTCCTCGGCGACTTTGCGGCAAGTTGGGATCGCGCCGCGACCGCGCGCAAGCCGATTATCGCCGCAGTCGCCGGTTTTGCGCTCGGCGGCGGCTGTGAGCTTGCCATGCAGTGCGATCTCATCATCGCCGCCGACAACGCCAAATTCGGTCAGCCCGAGATCAAGCTCGGCGTCATCCCCGGCATCGGCGGCACGCAGCGATTGACCCGCGCGGTCGGCAAGGCAAAGGCGATGGACCTCATCCTCACCGGCCGGATGATGGACGCGCAGGAAGCCGAGCACGCCGGCCTGGTCGCGCGCATCTTGCCGCTCGCGAGCCTGCTGGAGGAGGCGATCAAGATCGCCGAAACCATCGCCTCGATGTCGCTGCCTTCGGTGCTAGCGGCGAAGGAGGCGGTCAACCGCTCATTCGAGACGTCGCTCGCCGAAGGCATCCGCTTCGAACGCCGGGTGTTTCACTCGCTGTTCGCGACCGCCGATCAGAAGGAAGGCATGGCCGCTTTCATCGCCAAGCGGCCGCCGAAATTCGAGAACGGGTGACAGGTGTGTCATGTTCCGCAAAGGCGAAGCATCCAAGACGTGTGCTCGTAAATCGTCATCCGTGAGCAATGCTTGGGCGATGTCCGCCTAGCCATCGAAAGCGGAGTCTCTGCCGCCTTAAGAAAATGTCTGCGGTTGGGCCCGATAGCAGACATCTCCACCAATTCAATTCCTTGTCGGGAGCGTCATCCATTCGCAATGAAAATCCGCTGCGCTGCTCGTCCCCTATGGGATTTAAGCGTTTTTGGTCTACATAAGTGTATGAAATAACGCGATAATTCCAAGAAGCGCTTCTATTTGGAAAAAGAATTGCAAATTTTCCGGAACTTTATCTCCCGGGGCGAGTCATGCCTTTGCCCTGATAGCCGCAGGTAGGGCTCTGATAGCCGTGAACGGCAGGA